>SDGW01000980.1_pt1 | contig 11880 bp, 12 predicted proteins | sample 2873831 | NCBI WGS metagenome assembly SDGW01 (sample SAMN08132700, study PRJNA421101) | hypersaline lake metagenome | isolation source: celular fraction 0.22 microns magnesium sulfate-rich crust from ephemeral... | place: Spain: Penahueca Lagoon, Toledo | collected 2011-07
ATTCGGGAATTGACGACCGACCTCGGACCCGAGGAAGCGACCGAACGAGCCGAGGAAATCGAGATTCGCGACGAACACGTCGCGGCGGCTCTAGAGTCGATTCGACGTTCCGAACGCGGTGGCTGAGACTGCCGGCTCGACCGACACCGGTCAGTCCCAGAAGGACTTCGTCTTCGCGTACTGCCGTTCCCGTTCGAGGATGTCCCGGTAGAAGTCCGTCTCGTCCTCGCGGTGGTTGTTGATGATGTAGGCGGCGTTCCGCGGGCCGACGCCGCGGGCAGCGAGTGCGACGACGGCCTTCTTGCCGTGGCTCTGGACCAAACTGGCGGCCTTGTAGGCGCGTTCGGTCTGTTTCTGCTGTTCGTCGTCTTTCTCCTCGCTTCGGACCGCCTCGAGCACCTCGTCGGCCCACGGGTTCAGTGCGGCGACCCGCGTCGACCCACAGTTCGGACACTCCGGTTGCTCGTCGACGCGGCGCACCTGCTGGCGGCGGCCCCACTCCTGACAGTGGAGACACGCCAACAGCACGCGGTCGCTCTGGATGCGTTCCTTGACCGTCTCGATGACGGAGGCGTCGGCGTTCTCCGGTGACAGCAACTCCCGGCCAGAGGAGCGCCCGCCGCGACCGATGGGCGTCCGTTCGCCGACCGTTTCGAGGTCGAACTCGCCGGACTGGAGGCGGTGCAACGCCTCTGCGGCGCCGTCGGCGTTCAACTGCTCGTGGAGGACGACCCGGACCGCCTCGTCGTAAATCGGCGTGTCCTCCAGTGCCTTCAGCAGTCGGTCCTTGCCGAAGCGGTTCTGGCTCGACCCCTTTCCTTTCCAGCGCTTCAGCGACCCGAACTTCGCGGCGACCTGTGCGAGCGTGCACTTCAGCGCGTCGCTGTTCTTCAGGCTCAACTCCACGAGCCTCCCGCCGTGGTCGGGGTCGGTCGTCTCCAGTATCTCGACTACGTCGCCCATCGTCGTCCCGCCCGGCACCTCCAACTCGATGCGGTAGGGGTCGGCTTCCATCGCGACCGACGACCCCGTTCGTTGGCCGATGAGCGCCGAGAGCAGGCGGCCGAGCGTCTCGTTTATCGTGTGGCCGAACGCCGCGTTGACGACGACCTCCCGGCCGTACCCCTCGACGACGACGCGGTCGTCGGCGGGGAAGGCGGCGTCGTGCCGTTCGACCGGCTCCAGCGCCCGACTGGCGGTGTACTCGTCCGTCGGGAAACGGTCGGCGAGTCCGCGGGCGACGAGTTCGCGGCTGGCGCCGTCGTCGAATCGCTCCCTCGCTTCGGCCCGCGTCCGGCCGACGTGTTGGGCCACGTCGTAGGGGACCGGAATCTCCTGGCCGACCCACGATGGAACCTCTCCCGTCGGGTCCTCGATAGGCGTCACCAGTACCTCCTCTTCTTCGTCGTCGATTTCGGTGATACGCCACATCTCCCCGCGCTGGATGAACGTCTCACCCGGTTGGGCGAAGGTGACGACGAACCGCTCGGCGAGGGTGCCGACGGTTCGCCCGGAGGCCATGTCCTTGACCGTGTAGTTGGCCTCGTCGGGAATCATCGAGAGGTTCGCATAGAAGTACTGCCCGGTGCCGCCGGATTTCTCCAATCGGTCCTCGGCTTCGTCGAGCCACAGAACCCGGTTCTCCGATAACTCCCGAACGACCGCCTTGAAATCCGCTTCGGTGAGGTTTCGGAACGGGTACGCCCGAGTGACGATGTCGTAGGCCCGCGCGGCCGACAACTCGCCGAACCCCATCAACAGGCCCGGTATCTGATTCGCGACCGTATCGAGGCTGGCGTGGTGGATGCCGGCCGCCTCCACCTCCCCGCGTTCGGCGCGGTCGACGATGGCCACCGCCTCGAAGGTGTCGTCGGGGTGGGTCGTCAGTACCGTCCCAGAGGACGTTTCGTCCCGACGGTGGCCCGCCCGGCCGACTCGCTGGAGCAGTCGCCGCACCTCTCGGGGACTCGAGTACTGCACCACGTGGTCGATGCGGCCAACGTCGATGCCCAACTCCATCGACGAAGTACACAACAGCGCGTCGATTTCGCCGGCCTTGAACCGGTCTTCGACGTCGATGCGTGCCTCTTTCGACAGCGACCCGTGGTGGATGCCCACGTCGGTGCCGTAGGCCTTCAGACGCGACCCGAGTCCCTCCGCGGTCTGTCGCGTGTTGACGAAAATCAGCGTCGAGTCGTTTTCGGCGACGAGTTCGTCGATGGCCCGGACGTGGCTGGCGACCGTCGCGTCGGTCAGCAACTCGCCGGCCGCGCTTTCGTCTTCGGATTCGACTTCCGGCTCCCGCACCCGCACGTCGATGTTCGAGCCGGCTTCGACCTCGACGACCCGACAGCCGCGGTCGCCCGTGAGAAAGCGGCCGACCTCATCGGGGTCGCCGACGGTCGCCGAGAGGCCGATACGCTGGAACGCCCCCGCGTGCTCTCGGAGGTGTTCGAGGCCGATGGTCAACTGTGCGCCGCGTTTCGAGGCCGCGAGTTCGTGGACCTCGTCGATGACGACGTGTTCGATATCTTCCAGCGCCCGCCGGAGTTTCTCGCCGGTGAACATCGCCTGCAGCGTCTCCGGCGTCGTCACGAGCACGTCCGGTGGGTTCTCGGCTTGCTTGCTCCGCTGGTAATCCGTCGTGTCGCCGTGACGCACGTCTATCGTGATGTCGAGGGTCTCGCCCCACCACTCGAGGCGCTGGCGCATGTCGCGGTTCAGCGCCCGCAGCGGCGTGACGTAGAGCGCCTGCATCCCGTGGCGGTGGTCGCGGTCCTGGATGGCCGACAGCACCGGCAACATCGCCGTCTCCGTCTTTCCCGACCCCGTCGGCGCGACGACAAGGGCATGCTCCCCCGCCGCCAGCGGCGGAATCGCCTTCCGCTGTGGCGCCGTCGGCGTCGAGAACCCACGCTCCGACAGCGCCTCGCGCACGTCGGCGTGAAGTCGCGAGAAGGCGTCCATCCCGGCGGTACGGCCCTCACTCATTGTCGACCGTTGGAGCGCGAGCGGATTAAGCGCCGCGCTCGCGGACGCCGGATATAAAAAGCCGGCTGTGTCCCGCGATGGTGCTTTGTCGCTGTATCGACCACGAACGGATACGGAGAACGGGAGTCCCCGAGCCCTGTTCTCCGCTGTCTCCTGTCACCGTTTACACCGACCGATAGTCACCGAGCCGCGTCCCGTCGAGCAGGTACGCCTCACCTTCGGCCAGCCCCTCGGGCAGAAACGGCGAGAGAAAGTCGTCGCTCTCGTTGACCAGCGTCCCGCCGGAGAGGTCGTTGAACGCCGGACAGACGACGATACGCTCGCCGACGCGGTCGTAGTCGGAAAAGCCCGCCTCGTCGAGGCGGCCACGGAGCCACACTCGCTCTCGACGCGACCCGCCCACGTCGTCTTCCAGTCGGACCATCGGGTGTTCGTGGGCGGTACACAGCGTCGGCGCTGCGACCACCTCCTCGCCGGGCCAGGTGTGACCGTGACAGAAGCCAACGTCGCCGATTCTGACGCCGGGGCCGTCGACGACTTCGACGCCGTCGATTCCCTCGATGACGGACTCGATGGTCCCGTCGTGGTTCCCCTTCGTCAGCGTTACCGGTACCCGCTCGGTGACGGCCCCGAACAACGCCGACAGCTCCTCGCGTTCGACGCCGCTCGGTTCGCCGATGGCGTCGCCGGCGTCGCCCAACAGCACCAGTCGGTCCACGTCGGAGTCGGCCAGCAGTCGGAGTAACGACTCGCGGCGCTCGGCTGCGTGGCTTCGAATCTCGACGCCGTCTCGTCTGAGTCCGACCTCCAGACCGGCGTGGTAATCCGCGACGACGAGGGCTCGTTCGACGCCACAGTCGGCGACCGCCGCCGGCCGGCCCGACACCGGTTCGAGCATTCAGATGGACTTCAGGACGCCGTCGGAGGGCTCGTAACACCGACCGCTCATCAGCGCGTCCTGGATGGCCTCCTCGACTGCGTCGGCGGCGACGCCGTGCTCTTCGACGAGCGTCCCGACGAGTTCCTCGCGGTCGGCGCCGTCGCCGTCGTCCAGCGCTTCCATCGTCTCCATGACGGCATCTTCGAGGTCTACGTCGTCGGCTCCCGCCGCGTCTTCGGCGTCTTCAGTCGCTTCCGGTTCGGCTTCGGACGCCGGTTCGGGTTCGTCGTTTGCTTCCGCTTCGGCCGTTTCGAGTTCGTCTTCGGCCCCCGGCGTCTCGATGCCCGCTTCCTCGACTTCCCCAGCTGTCGAGAATTCGGTGCCGTACTCCTCTTCGACCTCGCGGCGCTCCTCCTCGTCAAGTTCGAACTCGCCCGGGTCGAAGTCGTCCAACTCCTCTTCGACTTCCTCGCGAACGTCCTCGTCGGCGCCGGCCGCCGGTTCGGTGGCCGTCTCCGTGGGGTCCGTCTCGGCGGCGGTCTCCTCGGCCGGTTCCGAGTCGGCAGTCGTCTCGACCGGCTCGGTGTCCGATTGGGACTGTTCGGGTTGCTCAGGTGTTTCGACCTCGTCGGATTCGTCGGTTGCGAGACCTTCCTCTGACTCTGACTCCGATTCCGTGCTCGTGTCGGTGTCGGAGACTGCCGGTTCGGCCTCCTGTGTCGACTCCGTGCCGGCATTCACTGGTTCAGGTTCCGTCGTCTCGGCCGACTCGCCTGCGTCGTCGGAGTGGTCGGCCTCGGATGCCGATTCAGCCTCACCCACACCTGCCGCAGCGGCGGCCGTCTCCGGTGACGGCGCCCCAGAGAGGTCGAGCGTCGCGAGCGCGCTCGCATCGCCCATTCCCTCGTCGGGGGCTACGTCGAGTCGGCCCACTTCGTCTTTCTCGCCGGCGACGACGCGGAGCGCATCGAGAGCGGTCTCACGGAGCGCGTCGAGGTACGCTGGTGTAGTTCCGTAGTAATCCAAGGCGAGTGCGACGCCGTCTGCGAGGCGTTCGTCGACGCCCGCCTCCAAGAGTGCGGCCCGTAACTGCTCGCCGGCGAGGCCGGATTCGATGGCCGAGGCCATGATGCCGATTCGTTCGAGCGTTCGCTCGGCGGTCGTGACCACCCAGCGGTCGCGAGTCTCGGCGTCGACTTCGCTGACCGACTCCGGGCGGACCGACGAGTAAATACGGTCGCCGTCGTCGGGTTCGAACGTTCGGGCCTTTCCCGAAAGCGCGAGGAACGTCGGCGGGTCGGCGCGCTCGAGGAACGTGAGCGCGTCGGGTTGATACTGACCGGCGTAGGTGACGAACGCCCCGGTCGGACCGACGACCCGACCGCGGACCATCTCGGGGTTGACGTCCTCGACTTCGGTGAGGACGCCGACCGCAAAGAGGCGATTGACCCGCGCTCCGGTCGGCGTGACGACGTAGTTCGGTGCCCGTTCCTCGTCGGATTCGCTGTAGCCGAACCCCGAGGCGTCGAACTCCGCCGCGAACAGCCGGTAGGCGACTTCCCGGCGACCGGGTCCGTCGTCGCTGGAACTCATCGACTCACCTCCGCGAGCATGGCTTCGGCACGTGCAGCGGGGTCGTCACTGCTTTCCTCGAACTCCGTCGCATCGAGGTTCGCGCCGTACTCGTCGACCGACAGCGCCCCGCGGACGCGGTACTCCCGTCCGACGACGCCCGCGGCGATTTCTTCCGCGACGACCTCGCGGTCCATCGCATCGCGGGCGTGGTCTAACGCTTCCTCCAGCGTACCGCCGTACACCTCCTCGGTCAACTCCCGACCGAGAACGACCGTCACCGTGTCCGTCCCGTCGTCGAGGATGGCTTTCACCCGCATGTCGTCTTCGGCCTCGACCTCGCCGTGGCTGCGACACTGGCCGTTCTGGACGACCCGACCACACTCGGGACAGCGCTGGATGAGGCCGGACCCGTCCCGGACTTCGATGACGTTGCCGACCAACGCCACGTCGAAGACGCCGCCGGCCTCGACGGCCTCCCGGACGCCCATCTCCGTCGCCGAATCGCTCACGTCCACGTCGGCGGTCGGTTCGACCGTCGAGAACTCCGTGACGTTGACCGAGGGCACGCCACGGAACTCGCGGATGTAGGCGTCCTCGATGCGGACGGATGCGCCTTCGGCGATGTCGGCGTGTGGGTCCCAGTCGGTGAAGGGCAGTCGGGCGGTTTCGTCGCCGACGACGCCGCTCAGGATGTCGGTTTCCCCGTCGCGGCCGTCGATGGTCTTCTCCTCGACTTCGAGTACCTTCACCTCGACCGTCCGGCCACGGTCGCCCGGCCGGAGGTCGATGAGGTCGCGCTCGCCGCCGACCTCGTAGGGGACATCGAGGGACTCCTCTTCGAGCGTCACCGTCGTCGACTCCCCGAGGTTGAGTTCGGGTTCGCCTTCCCACTCGCGGACGCCCGCGTTGCCGGCGGTGATGGTGTCGCCGGGCGACAGCGAGAAATCCGTCCACGCTGTGTAGGAGATTTTGCCCGTCTCGTCGGCCAACTCGCCCTCGAAGATGACCTGGTCGTCGCCCTGATACCGGATGGAGCGCTTGCCGACCGTCAGTACGCGCGCGGTAACGCTGACGTTGCCCATATCGGGTTCGATGTCGACGAGGTCGGTCGCCGGTGGCTCGCCGCCACCGCCGCCTCCGCCACCGGAATCGCCGTACTTCCGGCGCAGGCTCTGTTTGGCCTCGTCCATCGGCACCGAATACGAGACGAGTTTCTCCAAGTCCTCTTTGACCTCCGCTTTGTCTACGCCGAGGGTGGAGGCGAGCTCCTCGGCCGCGTCGTCGAGACTCATTTCAGTCGGGGGTTCGTCGCCGTGGGTCAAACGCGTTCGCCGCACGGACGAACCTCCACGCACTCGGCGACGAGGTCGCACAGTCGAGCGTCGTGGGTTTGGGTACGCGTTTCACAGCAGATGTTGACACACTTCGTGTGCCATTTATGTCGCTTCGGCTCCAAATTTAAGTCGTTATGAGAGATGTGAGCCGACGACGATTCGTGCAGGCTACCGGCGCCGCAGTCGCGGCCGGTACACTGGCGGGCTGTACCGGCAACGGCGGCGGAAACGGGAACGGAAACGGGAACGGGAACGGAAACGGCAATGGCAACGGCGGCGGTGCCGAAGTTCCCCAGGAAATCGACGACTTCCTCTCGGAAGCCAACCTATACGACGGCACCATCGCCGACATGACTGGCGAAGACGAGGTGACTATCATGGTCGGTGCCGGCGACGGTGGACTGGCGTTCGACCCCGCAGCGGTTCGCATTACCTCCAGTACGACGGTCGTCTGGGAGTGGACCGGCGAGGGTGGCAGCCACAACGTCGCCTCCGTCGAGGACTCCGAATCCGACTTCCAGAGCGAAATCGTCGGTGAGCAGGGCCACACCTTCAATCAGTCCTTCGACAACACCGGTATCCAGCTGTACGTCTGTCAGCCCCACGAGACGCAGGGCATGAAAGGCGCCATCGAAGTCGTCGAAGAGTAAGCCGCGACGAGCCGCGACCGCGTTCTTTTATTCACCGCTCGCCTACCGCCCGGTGTGAAGCGCGTGACGGACCGGGTGTCGAACCCCTTCGGAATGACTGCCCCGGGCGAACCCGCCGTGTACGGCTACGGTGACGCCAACGCCGACTTTCACGTCCTGGGTCTCGACGGCGAGACTCACGGCGGCACCGACACGGGCGTTCCGTTCACCGGAACGCTCGCCGGCCGACGGATACAGGAAACCCTCCACGCCGTCGGCTTCGCCGCCGAGCCGTACAGCGACGCCCCCGTACTGTCGAACTGCTATCTCTCGTACCTGTGGCTCTCCCCCGGCGATCCCGCGGACCTCGAACGATACGCCGACGCCGAAATCCGTGCGGTGAACGCCCACATTCTCCTCCCGGTCGGCGACGAGGCGCTGTCGTACGTCCTGACGGAGTTCACGACGCAAGCGCGAAAGCTCCCACACGACGCCGCCCGACTCCACGCGACCGAAGTGCGGGGCCGCGGCTTCCTCGTCGTACCCGTCCGCGAGCCCGCCGAGTGGGAACCGGGAGACAGGGCGGCGCTCGTCGAACGACTCGAGGCGCTGCTTGACAGCGACTATCGGCAGACGAAAGGCGTCGCGACGACCGTCGGTTAACTTCGCTCGACGAAAGCGGCTATCTCGTCGGCGATTTCCTCGCCCTTGTCCTCCTGGAGGAAGTGCATCGCACCCTCTATCCACGTGTCCGGCTGTTCGCTCGCGGTCGGAATCAACTCCCTGAGCGGGTCACGAGCGTTGCGCGTGATGGGGTCGGAATCCGAAAACAGGACGAACGCGGGTTTCTCCCACTCGCTCAACCGCTGTTTGGCGGCTTGCATCGTGTCGGCACCCTCGTCGTTCGGCGAGTGCGGGATGAGGAAGGGCAGTACCCGAGCGCAGGCCTTCGACTCCTCGGTCGGGAACGGCGCCTCGTAGGCGGCGATGACCTCCTCGGATAGCTCCTCGGCGGTGGCGTTCTGAATCAACATCCCGATGGGCAGTTCCTCGACGTTCTCGACGAAGTCGGCGAACTGGTGCCACGCGTCGGACATCTCCTGTGTGCCGTCGGGAACGCCCGTGTTCATCGCTACGAGGCGGGCGAACCGCTCGGGATTGTGGCCCGCGAGCGCGAGGCCCAGAATGCCGCCCCAGTCCTGACAGACGAGGGTAATCTCCGAGAGGTCCAACTCGTCGAACAGCAGCGTCTCGAAGGACTCGTAGTGGAGGTCGAAACTGTAGGCGTCGGGGTCGGTGTACTTATCCGACCGGCCGAGACCGAGCATGTCGGGGACGATGACGCGGCCGTGCTCGGAGAGTGTGGGTATCATCTTCCGGTAGAGGAAGCCCCACGTCGGTTCGCCGTGCATGAGCAGGAACGTCTCGTCTCCATTGCCCTCGACATCGACGTAGGCCATCTCCGCGCCATCGTCGGTAACAGGGACCTTCTCGTGAGGATACTCGTAGTCGGGTACGTCCTCGAACCGCTCCTCGGGCGTGGTGGTGAGAGTCACGGGAGCAACTCCCGCGGGGCGCTCAAAAGGGTTCGGGTGACGTTTGTGTCACCCGGTATCATCGAGGGCAGAGGGGTCTATTTGAGTCTCGACCGCCTATCGGGGATATGGAACACACTCCGGAACACGAGGTCACCGCGGAGAAACCCGACAGCCCCGTCCACACCATCGGAACCGACCACATGACCGTGATGGGCGGCGACGCCGCGAGCACGCTCGCCTTCTATCGGGATTTGCTGGGGATGCCGCTGGTACTCGAACAGCCGAACCTCGACGCCCCGGAGTTGACACACCTGTTCTTCGACACCGGTGACGGCCGCATCCTCACCTTCTTCGTCGGCGAGGACCGCTCGCCGCGGCCCTACCGCGGTGCGGGCAACGTCCACCACCTCGCCTTCTCTATCGCCCCCGAGGAGTTCGACGACACGAAGAACGCACTGCGGGCGGCCGACTACGGCTTCAACGAGTTCGACCGCGGGGCGTTCCACTCGCTGTACACCCAGGACCCCACCGGCCTCGTCATCGAGTTGGTCGTCGAGAAATACGACTTCCCGGCCGAACGCCGTGGCGAAGTGCTCGCGCTCGCCCACGAGAAACGCGTCGAGGACGGCTCGGGGTTCGTCGACGACGAGCATATGCAGGCGGCCTTAGAGGAGTTGGGTCTGGACCCCGAACCGCGGTTCGAAGGCGACGCGCCGACCGGAGCGGGCGTATAATCGACCAGTGAGGAATCGACGGGGTCGAAGCTCCTGACCGACATTGCTGCCGAGGGAAAGCTTTTGCCGGACAGGCGACCACCGTGTGGTATGCAACTCCACTTCGAGTTCTACGCGACGCTTCGTGATGCCGTCGGTGAGAAATCCGTGGTCCGAACCGTTCCAGACGGGACTACGGTCGCGGAGGCCCTTCGAGCCGTCGCCGAGGACTACGACGGCCTGCAGTCGCTGCTGTTCCGCGAGAACGGCGCGCTGCGCTCTCACATCACCGTCGCACGGAACGACCAGCCACTTCTCGAGGACCGGGACGACGTGGTGCTCTCCGAGGGCGACACGCTCGTGTTGTCGCCGGGCGTCTCGGGCGGAACGGCGACGGCGCGACTCGCGGAGGCCTCCCGATGACGGACCCCGCCCTCGATTTCGAACTCGGACTCGTCGGGCTCGGTAACCACGCCTTCGAGGGGAACAACAACTGCTACGTTCTCGGTCTCGAAGACGGTGCGACGACGACGCTCGTCGACACCGGCGTCGCGTCCGACGACACCCGGAGACAACTCCAGGAGGGGTTGGCGAGGTACGACCTCGCGTTCGCCGACATCGAGCGAATCCTGCTCACGCATCACCACGCCGACCACACCGGCTTGGCCGGCGAGATACAGGCCGAAAGCGGCTGTCCGGTCAACGTCCACGAGGCCGACGCACCGCTCGTCGCCCAAGACCCCGACGCCACCGCCGCACAGGAGGACCGACTCCGGAACGCCATCGACGAGTGGGGGATGCCCGAGGAGAAGCAGGAGGAACTGCTTGCGTTCCTCGACGGCAGCGCGGGCATGGACGGCGAGGCTCCCGAGGTGACTACCTTCGAGGACGGCGCCACCTTCGACCTCGGCAGCGTCGAACTCGAGGCGGTTCATATGCCGGGGCACGCCGCCGGACTGGCGGGCTTTGCCTTCGAAGGCCGTGATGGCGAGGAGTTGTTCAGCGGCGACGCGCTGTTGCCGTACTACACCCCCAACGTCGGCGGCGCCGACATCCGCGTCGACGGTGCGCTCGAACAGTACCTCGACGCCCTCCTCGACATCATCTCACGACAGTACACCCGGGCGTGGCCAGGCCACCGCGGTCCAATCGTCGACCCGCCGGGACGGGCCGCCGACATCATCTCCCATCACCGCGACCGAACCGAACGCGTCGTGGGCGTGCTAGACGACGGACCCGCGACGCCGTGGGAGGTCAGCGCCGAACTGTTCGGCTCGCTGTCGTACATCCACATCCTCCACGGACCGGGAGAGGCGTTCGCCCACCTCGAACACCTCCTCGATGCCGGTGTCGTCGCACGGACCGGTCGCGCGTTCGAACTGCTGGAATCCGAGCCGGACCTCGATTCGCTGTTCCCCGACGTGCCCGCCGCCCTCGACGTCGGCCGTCGTCCCGGACACTGACGGGTGTGCGCGGCGGCTACCAAACCGACCCGGGATTAAGCGGTATCCGCCCGTCGATAGCAGTATGTCTGATGCCGAATCCGTGGTCAAGGACCTCCCACCGAGCGCGAAACTCGTCTACAAGACGCTCGAGTACGAGGGTCCGATGACCCAATCGCAACTCGCCGAGGAGTCGCTGCTGCCACAGCGGACGGTCCGACACGCCCTCCGGAAACTGGAGGACGCCGACATCGTCGACGAGTCGGTGTATCTCATGGACGCACGAAAGTCGACGTACGCCGTCCAGACAGGAGAGGAACCCGACGCCGCGACGCCAGCCGCGTAAGCCTCCTTCTTACAGTTCGACGACGCGTTTGACTCGACCGACCAGTAGGTCACCGTCCGTCCCGCGAAACGCCCGCACGACGCCGTCGCGTTCGCGTTCCTTCAGCCGAACCGTCGCGTGATTCTCGCTTGTCCCATCGTCGAGGCGCAGGCGCAGTTCCGCACCCTCGGCTACGACAGTCCCGACGAGCCGTTGGTCCTCCCGGGGCTTCGGAACCGTGAGTTCGACACGCGAACCGGCGAGTGCCGCGATATCGTCGAGCGTGGGTCGGCTCATGGAACTCCGTAACGCGGCAGTGGGAGTAAACATCTCGGTAGCGCCGATTTGGGAAAACACGCTTTCGCGTGTCGAGAGGGATGTAGAATCTCCTGCAGGGCGTGACGGGATTCGAACCGGAGAAAGACGGTCGCCTCGCTACGCTCGGCGCTGCGT
>SDGW01000981.1_pt1 | contig 11880 bp, 13 predicted proteins | sample 2873831 | NCBI WGS metagenome assembly SDGW01 (sample SAMN08132700, study PRJNA421101) | hypersaline lake metagenome | isolation source: celular fraction 0.22 microns magnesium sulfate-rich crust from ephemeral... | place: Spain: Penahueca Lagoon, Toledo | collected 2011-07
GAGCCGAACTCGCCCGCGTCGCGGTTCTCCGCGAGCGTCTCCTCGGCGCTGTTCCAGCCGTTGACGTACCCCTGGTGGTGGGTGTCGTGATGCCACGTCAGCACCTGCTCGCTGATCGAGGGTTCCAGCGCGTCGTAGTCGTACGGGAGCGGCGGCAGTTCGTACTCAGACATGCACTCGGGCGTTCGACCCCCGACGGTATGAACGTTCGCTGAAACGGATTCAAGTTCGAAAGTCGATAGGTCGGTGTTCACCGAGAGGCGTGTCCAAAACGGTTCAGAAGTGACTTTCCAGAGGAATAGTCCACGAACAGGTACGTCCGTGGTGCCGCCGCCGCGGTTATCCGTCCCGACAGACCGGCTCGAACTGTGCCCCCGACTACGCCGTCGACGGGCCGCTCGCCGGCCAGTTCGGCTCGTGACCAGCGGCGACGACGGTCGTGGCTCGGTGACCGTGCCGCGAGCACGGAGGTCGGAATGGTGCGACTTTTGGCGCTCCACACCCTGGCGCGTGGTATGGCGACGCACGCATCGCGCGACGATCCCGCACCGTCCTCGCTGCCCGACGCCGTCCCGCTCGACCTCCGAAACCTCACGCGACAGAGCTGGAAGCTCGGCAGCCGCATCGCCGACGAGGCGGGGCGGCTCGGAAAGTGGCGACACGCGGGCGGCGGCTGGTCGCTGACGGCGTTCGAAGCGACCGAGGAGACGCTGGTGCTGCGGCTGCGAACTCCCGTGGGGCGCAGCCGGTTCTACGGCGCGATCGAGTCGGAGTTCCGGGAGGCGGTGTCCGGGCTGTCGTCGTCGCCCGCGTGGGAGCGCGTCGACGCCGACGCCTGACGGGGTGTTCCGCGGTTACGACGGGCCCACGTCACGCACCGTGTAGCCCGCGTCCTCGATGTCCTCGACGATGCGCTCGATAGCGGCCTCGCTGGGCGTCGTCAGCCGGGCGACGATGTCGGCCTCGCCCACCGGGAGCCCCTGTTCGGAGCGGTCGTGGCGCACGTCGCGGATGTTGGTGTCGTGCTTGCCGATCAGGGAGGCGAGCTCCCCCAGCACGCCGGGGCGGTCGTCGATCCGGATGCGGATCGTGACGAACTGCCGGCGGTCGACCAGCGCGCGGGTGAGTACGTCCTGCAGCGTCGCGATGTCGATATTGCCGCCACAGAGCAGCGGCGCCACTGTCCCGTCGACGTCGAGTTCGCCCGAGAGCAGCGGCGCCACCGATGCCGCCGCGGCGCCCTCGACCATCTGCTTGGTGCGTTCGAGCAGCCACAGCGTCGCGTTCGCGATCTCGGTGTCGTCGACGGTCACCACCTCGTCGACGCGCTCCCGGATGATCTCGAACGTCTGGTCGGAGAGGCTCCCCGTCGCGATCCCGTCGGCGATCGTGTCCGGCGTCTCGTTCTCGACGGGCTCGCCCTTCCGCAGGCTCTGGGGGGCCGTCGCCGCCGCCTCGGCCTGCACGCCGACGACGCGCACGTCGTGGTCGGCGGCCTGCATCGCCGTCGCGACCCCGGAGATCAGCCCGCCGCCGCCGATGGGGACGACCACCGTGTCGAGGTCGGGCACCTGCTCCAGCAGTTCGAGTCCCAGCGTCCCCTGGCCCGCGATCACGTCCGCGTCGTCGTAGGCGTGGACGAACGCGGTGCCGGGTTCGTCGGCGCGCTCCTGGGCCGCCGCCATCGCGTCCGCGAACGTGTCGCCTCGGAGTTCGACCGTCGCGCCGTACCCCCTGGTGGCGTCGATCTTCGCCTGCGGCGCCGTCTCGGGCATGAACACCAGCGAGTCGAGGCCGCACTCCGTGGCCGCGAACGCGACGCCCTGGGCGTGGTTGCCCGCGCTGGCGGCGACGACGCGCTCGGCCTCGCCTCGTTGAGCGATCTGGCAGATGCAGTTGTACGCCCCGCGAGGCTTGAACGAGCCCGTCTTCTGGAAGTGTTCGAGCTTGAGCCACACGTCGGCGCCGACCGTCTCGCCGAGCGTGGCGCTCTGTCGCACCGGCGTCTCACGCATGCGCTCGACGCCCTCGATCCGCTCGCGAGCCGCCTGCACGTCGGTCAGCGACACCGTCATCGCCGCGCCCCCCGTCGCAAGCTCCCGCCGCGGTCCGTGTCGTCGTTCACGCTCTCCGTGCTCGGGCGACAGGGACTTAGACCTTCGTTCATCCGCGCGACCGCGCCCCGCCTCGACCGCCGTGGACTTAACCCCCGCCGCGACACACCGCGGGTATGCGCGACGACGGCGACGACGAAGCTCTCACGGACGACGTCGCATCTGCGCCGGAGCTCGTGGCCGTCGGCGCGGCGACGGTCGACCGCTTCTACGACGTGACGAACCTCCCGTCGCCCGACGGCGGCGCGTTCGCCCGCGAGACGACCGAGCGCCTCGGCGGCGTCGGCGCCAACGTCGCGACCGGCGTCGCCCGGCTCGGGCCTGACACCGCCCTGCTCGCCCGGCTGGGGAACGACGACCTCGGCGACCGCGTGCTCGCCGACCTCGAGGCCGGCCCCGTCTCGACCGCGCTGGTCCGACGCGGCCCCGGGACGACGACCCACTGCGTGATCCTCCGCGGTCCGGGGGGCGAGCGGATGATCGTCACCGCGGGCGACTCGACGGTCCGAATCGGCCTCGTCGGTTCGGCCCGGGAGACGATCCGGGCCGCCGACGCCGTGTTCGTGACCGCCTACGCGCCGGACGCGGTGACGAGCGAGATCGTCGAGATCGCCGCCGAGCCGGACGGGCCGGCGCTCGCGTTCGACCTCTCGGGGCCGATCGAGGAGCTCGGGGACCGCGGCACGGAACCCGGGACGATCGACCGCGTCGTCGAGATGGCCGACCTGTTCGTCACGGCGGAGGTCGCCGCGAAGTCGTACCTCGACTGTCCGGCCGACGAGGCCGGCGCCGCGCTCCGGGCCCGGGGCTGCAGCCGCGGCGCGGTGACGTTCGGCACCGACGGCGCGACGCTGTTCGACGGCGACGAACGGACCCGGATCCCGGCGTTCGACGTGGACGCGGTCGACACGACCGGCGCCGGCGACGCCTTCACCGCGGCGCTGGTCGAGCGCTGGCTGCTCGGGGGCGCGGCGGCCGAGCGGGCGGGCCGGTTCGCGGCGGCCGCGGCCGCACGCAACTGCCGCGCGAAGGGGGCCAGAGGTGGCTTGCCGGATCGAGAAGCGATCTCGACGTTCCTCGCAGATCGGAGTGACTGATCCCGGGGCGTAAGAACCGGCCACAAGGTTATCCCCCTCAATCAACTACTGACAGCTATGGCAGACGACAAACGAGGCCGAGACAAGCAGGCCCAGGACGCCGACCGACGCCAGCGCGAGCGCGCGCTCCGGGCCGAACTGGAGCGCTACGACGAGGCCGAACCGCCCGTCGACGACGCCGAACTCGACGAGATCGAGGCGGAACTGGAGACGGTTTCCTTCCCCGCGACGGGCGCCGAGGTCGTCGACGCCGTCGGCGAGCGCCGGGTGACCGCGGGCCAGGATACCTACGCCGTCGAGGAGCTGCTCCCCGACGCCGAGGTCGAGACGTTCGAGGCGCCCGACGTGGTCCGGAGCCGGATCCAGCGACCGACGCTCGCGTCGGCGATGAAGCGCATCGTCGAGGCCAGCGAGACGATCCCGAACGTGGAGTTCTCGTCGGGCAAGCGCGACGCGTACGAGAAGACGATCCGGGCGCTCCAGGCGGTCGACACCATCGACGAGGACGAGGGCGTCCACGCGATCACCGAGTGGATCGTCGAGCGGATCGAGGAGACGGGGAAGCTCCCGGGGTCGCGCGACGTCCGCCGACAGGGGGCGAAGATCACACGGAAAAGCGGCTACGAGGTCCGGAACGACGAGTGGCTCGGGGTCTGAGCCGGCAGCTAACACTGCCGTTACCGGGTGAAGGTGGTGTCCGGGAACGGATTTACCCGTGGGCCGAGAACCCAGTATCACGAGACAACCATGTCCGAGGTACCCACCCAGGCCGACGAGAGCGACATCCCCGTCACCGCCGAGAAGCCCGACAGCCCCGTCGGCGTCACCGGCGTCGACCACATCACCCTGATCGGGAGCAACGAGGCGGACACCGTCGAGTACTACCGCGACATCCTCGGGATGCCGCTGGTGCTCCGGCAGCCGAACCTCGACAACCCCGAGGCGACTCACCTGTTCTTCGACGCCGGCGACGGTCGGATCATCACCTTCTTCGTGAGCGATCGGGACTCCGACAACCGCCCCCAGCGCGTCGGGATGGGCGGCGTCCACCACCTCGCGTTCAGCGTCGACGGCGAGCGCCTGCCGGAGATCGCCGAGGGCCTCGAGGAGCACGGGTACGGCTACAACGAGTTCGACCGCGGCGCGTTTCACTCGCTGTACACCCGTGACCACAACGGGCTGACGATCGAGCTCGCGGCCGACAAGTTCGAGATCCCCGACGACCGCCGGGGCGAGGTGCTGGCCCACGCGCAGGCCCACCGCGTCGACAGCGGCGCCGAGTACGTGAAGGACGAGCACATGCGCGCCGCGCTGGAGGAGCTCGGCATCACCGTCGAGGAGATCGAGATCCCGAGCACGGCCGCCTCCGGCTCGGGGGGACTGTGAGCGAGCGGGAGCCCGACCTCGACTCGGCGCTCGGGGCCGTCGGCGTCGCGCTAGACGCCGAGGATTCGCCTAAGTAAGTCACCGTCGGCGGCTTCTTTCAGGGTTTCCTGTCTCGCCAGCTGGTGACTGAGCCGAGAGTTTATCACGGATAGCGCGGCCACGACCGTCGATGCGCTGAGAACAGCCCCGGGGCGTCAGCGGGAGTGCGGCATGCGCCTCGGGCGTCGACGGGCCGCCTGTTCGCCAGCCTCGTGAGCGACCGCGTCGACGACGGCTACTCCCGGACCTCGTCGGCGGCCGCGACCAGCTCCCGGGTTCGCTCCTCGCTCACGGGGTCGCCGGAGGCGTCGCCGGCCTTGAGCGCGGTGCCGACGATGACGCCGTCCGCGACCGAGAGGATCTCCCCGACCGTGTCGGCGGTGACACCGCTCCCGACGAACAGCGGCACGTCCAGCCCGAACTCCGCCCGGCGGTCGGCGGCCTGCTGGAGCTCCTCACGGTCGACGGCGTGGCCGGTCCCCATCCCGGAGACGACCGTCGCGTCGGCCAGCCCGCGCTCGACGTTGTCCGCGAACGACTCCGCGGTGAAGTCCTCCGCAGCCACGGGTGCGGAGTGTTTCACGTCGTGGTCGGCGAGCACCTTCACGTCGGCGCCGAGGCGCTCCCGCTCCCGCATCGTCTCGTAGGCCTTCCCCTCGATGATGCCCTGATCGGCCACGCGAGCGCCGGTGTGGACGTTGACGCGCATGAACTCGGCGCCGACGGCCTGTGCCACCGCGAGATCGGCGGCGGCGTCGTTCCGGAGTACGTTCACGCCCACCGGCAGGGCCACCTCGTCGGCGACGGCGCCGGCCGCGCGGGTCATCGAGGCGACGACGTGTTTGGGCACGTCGTCGGGGTAGAACGGTGCGTCACCGAAGTTCTCCACCATCACGGCGTCGACGCCGCCGGCTTCCAGCGCGCGGGCGTCGGCGCGGGCACGGTCGATCACGGCGCTTCGGTCGCCGTCGAACTTCGGCGCCCCCGGGAGCGGGTCGAGATGGACCATCCCGACGACGGGCTGGCTGTGGCCGAACGTGGCTTCGAGATCCATAGCCGGGGGTCGGACCGGGCCGGGGAAGCTCTGACGACTCCGGACCGACAGCCTACGCCCAGAGCTCCGTCTCCTCGCGGAGCCCGCCGGTGATGATCGAGCGAACGGTCTCGATCTCGGCGTCGACCTCGGCGGTGTTCTCGAGCAGCACGGTCTCGCTGGGGAACAGCTGCTCGCCCAGCACGAGCCCGTGATCCCGGGCGGTGTTCCCGGTCACGGTGAGGTAGACGCCGACGCCCGCCGCCGCGATCGCGGCCTCCTCCTCCTGGCCGTTCTCGGGGTAGACGAACTCGACCCCCTCGAGCGCGTCCATCCCCAGGACCGCCTCGACCAGCCGTTCGTACCGCGGCGAGATACACATCGGCCCCTCGTAGCCGGCGAGGAACTCCCGGTCGAGCTCGGTGCCGGACGGCGCGACCTCGGGAGTCCCCAGCAGCGTGTGGTACACCGTGTCCCCGAGCCCGGTGACGACGCGCACGTCCGACTCCGTCGGGTCGATCCGCTCGTTCACGTCCCCGAGGTCGGACAGTCCCGTGGGGCCGAGCGAGACGACCTCCTCCAGCACCAGGTCGGCGGCGTCGAAGCCGAGCGCGAACTCGTGGGTACGCAGCGCGCGGAACGGCTCCTCCCGGCCGACGAGATGCACTGGCGTCCCGTCGAGTTCGACCGTCAGGCTGTCGAACACGATCCGTCGTGGCTTCCCCTCGCGGTCGTCACGGAGCAGCGTGAACTCCGGACCCGTCGGATCGGCGGGCGCCGAGTACTCCACGAGCCGCTCGTAGCTCCCCTTCTCGGCGGTCTGTTCGCCCTTCGTGATCGCCTTCTCGTACCGGAGCACGGAGGTCACCTGATCGACCGTCGCCTCCGCGGCCTCGGTGTCGGCGACGGCGGCGACCCGCTCGAGTACGGCCTCCAGCGGCCGCCCCTTCCGGGGAACTGCGACGGGTACCGGCTCAGTCATTGTGCGTCCGAGGGCCCCGACGGAAAAAGCGGTTGCGGAAGTGGCCGAGAGCCCGAACGGCTAACCCCTCACGGCCGAGAGTGAGAGCCGTGATCCGCCGTGGCACTCGGTGAGACGATCCTGCTCGTCGGCGTCGCCCTCGCGGTCTGGGGTGCGATCAGCGTGCTGCTCGACGCGCTCGTCGGCGGCGGGAACCGATGGTTCGTCGGCTATCTAGTGGGGTTACTGCTGGGGCTCGCCGTCGTCGGCTACCTGCTGCTGACTCGGACCTGAGCGAGAAGGGGGGCGGGATCAGTCAGTGGGCGTCGCCCGCGAACTCCACCCTGGTGCCGTCGTACCGGCAGTCCTCGAGCGCGTGCTTGGCGGCGATGCCGGCGTCGTGTGGCGTCGGGCCGTGGCCGACGCCGACTTTCAGCTCCACGTCGGCGTCGTCGCTGACGTGGTCGATCGCGGCCTCGTACTCGGCCTCGCTCATCTCCGGGACGACCGCGATCACGTTGTCGCCGCCGACGAAGAAGGAGAGGGCGCCGTGGGCCTCGCGCATGTGCCGCATCAGGCTGGCGTACGCCTGCTCGATCCGGATGAACGAGTCGAACTCGTTCAGCCGGTCGGTGTACTTCCCGGTCGCGTCGTTCACGTCGAAATGTGCGATCGCCACGTCGCCGGCCTCCGGCGGGCGGTAGTCGCCGGCCAGCACCTCGCGTCGACCGCGGTCCTGGGCGCTGCCGGCCTCCTGGACCCGCTCAGTCGCCCCTTCGAGCGCCTCGATCGGCACGGCGTCGACGGCGGTGCCGAGGCTGACCGAGATCGGGTAGCGGTTGCCGATAGACTCCTGGAGGAGCTCGTGGTCGGCCCCGTCGAGGCCGTTGGTGACGGCGACCATGTTGTCGAAGCGGGTGAAGAAGGCGTAGCCGTCGCGGGAGCCGACGAACTGCGCGATGTCCGCGAACAGCCGGGACTGGAGCGTCTGGAGGTCCATCTCCCGGCGCGGTTCGGGCTCGACGGTCCACGGGCCGTAGTTGTCGATCTGGATGTGGGTGAGCTGCAGCCGACTCATCTCGCTCCGGGGTCGGGGGGTCGCGCAGTTGTAGTTTGGTATTCCCGAATGTGGGAGGGCCCTACCGCAGCGGCGTCAGCAGCAGGCCGGCGTAGTACTTCGGCGCGCTCCTGCGCGACCGCGCCAGCGCGACGCGCAGCGCCTCGGCGGCGTCGTCGAACACGCCCGGCCCGTGTCCGACGAGGATCCGATCCGGCGAGACGTTGCGGAGCGCGTTCCGCGGCGGGAACAGCCGCAGCGCCGGGTGGACGCCGAGCCGCTCGGCGTCGGTGGTGAAGAAATCGACCGTGCCGACGGCCTCCGGCACGATCAGCGTCCCGCTCTCGCGGTCATACAGCGCCACCTCGTGCCAGAGCCGGTTGTCGACCACCGTGATCGTCCGGAACGCCGTCTCCGGGAGCGCGCGGCTGTACACCGTCGTCTCGCAGTCGAGCTCGTCGGCGACGCCGGCGAGCGGCTCCGGCAGCGAGACCGGCACGCCGTGGCGCTCGGCGACCGCGGCCGTGTCGCGCTTGTGGCGGTCCAGCAGCAGCGTCACCCCGACAACGTCGCCCAGCGAGGCGAGTTCCTCGTCGAGCCCCGGGGCGTCGACGGGGTCGATCACCCAGACGCCGGCCTCGGTCTCGACCGCGTGGCTGGTCCGGTGCATCCGGTCGACCTCCTCGGCCAGGGTCCAGCTGATGCCGCCCTCCCACCGATCGACGACCTCGAGTTCGCTCATACCGACCGTTCGCCCCCACGGGGCTTAACTCTCGGCGGCACCGGCCCGCCGCAGCGTTTACCCCTGTCAACGGCCAACTACGATCCATGGGTGACGAGATCGCCGCGGCGTTCGACGGAATCGACCCGGCTGACGTGCCCGAATCGGTCGACCGCGCCGCGCTCGAACGGATGCGCACCGTCGCGATGGTGCTCGACGAATCGATCGAGCTCCCGGTGATCGAGTACCGGATCGGCGTCGACCCGCTGCTGTCGATGCTCCCCGGCGTGGGCGACGCGATCAGCGCCGGGATCTCGCTGTACATCGTCGTCGAGTCGGCGCGCCTGGGCGTCTCGTTCACGACGCTGCTGGGGATGCTCGCCCGGATCAGCGTCGACTTCGCGGGCGGCTCGATCCCGATCGTCGGCCCCGTGTTCGACGCCGCGTTCAAGGCGAACAAGTGGAACGTCGAGGCGGCGATCGACGACCTGTTCCCCGCCTCCAGCGACGACGAGGAGGCCGACCGAACGGTCGTCGAGATCCCGGTCGAGTAGCTCGGCAGGCCGGCGCTTTTTGGTTATCGACGCCGTAGCGATAGCCATGCAGTTCCAGGGGGCGATCCTCGACGTCGACGGCACCGTGGTACGCGGCGAGGAGCGGCTCCCGGGCGTCGCCGAGGGGTTGGCGGCGCTCGACTCTCGGTCGATCCCGCGGCTGTTCGTCTCCAACAACCCGACCCGGCCGGCGACGGCGTACGCCGAGAAGCTCCGGCGCGCGGGCGTCGACGCCGCGCCGGCGGAGATCCTCACGGCCGGCTCGAGCACGGTCGCCTACCTCGGCCGCCACCACACCGGCGAAACGGTGTATCTCGTCGGGGAGCGCGGCCTGCGCGAACAGCTCGAGAGCGCTGGGTTCGACGTCGTCGTCGCCGGCCGGCACGGCAACCCCGAGCGCGGCGCCGACGTGGCGGTGGTGTCGATCGACCGGGAGTTCGACTACGACACGCTCACCACCGCCGTCCGGACGATCCGGACCGAGGAGCTCCCGGTCGTCGGGACCGACCCCGACGCCGTCATCCCGGCGGCGGCGGGCGACGTGCCGGGCTCGGGGTCGATGATCGCCGCCGTCGCCGGCGCGGTCGAGCGCGACCCCGAGGCCGTGCTCGGCAAGCCCCACGAGATCACGCGGGAGTTGGCCCTGGACCGGCTGAACTGCGAGCCCGCGGACTGTCTGGTCGTCGGCGACCGGCTCGACACCGACATCGCGCTCGGCGGCGAACAGATGACGACGGTGCTCGTGCGGTCGGGAGTCGCCGACGAGTCGCGGATCGAACGGTCGTCGGTGGCGCCTGACTACGTCGTCGACTCCCTCGCCGACGTCCGCGCGGTGCTCGACGGCGACGCCGGCGAGTGAGTCGGAGTCGAACCGCTTAACCGCGGTTCCGCCCCATCGCGGGGCATGAGCGAACCACGCATTCTGGTGACCAACGACGACGGGATCGAGAGCCCGGGGTTCCGGGCGCTCTACGACGCCCTGGAGGCGGTGGGCGACCCGATCGCCGTCGCGCCGTACTCGAACCAGAGCGCGGTCGGTCGCGCCCGCTCCTTCGAGGCGACGGTCCACGAGTACGAGCTCGGCTACGCCGTCGAGGGGACACCCGTCGACTGCGTCATCGCCGGCGTCGAGGCGCTCTGTCCGGACGTGGACATGGTCGTCGCGGGCTGTAACAAGGGCGCGAACCTCGGCGCCTACGTGATGGGTCGGTCCGGTACCGTCTCGGCGGCCGTCGAGGCCGCGTTCTTCGACGTGCCGGCGATCGCCGTCTCTCAGTACGTCCCCACCGACGGCGACGAGGAGTTCGAGAGCATCAGCCCGCCGAAGGAGGCGTACGCCGACGCGAGCGAGGCCGCCGCCTACCTGGTCGAGCAGTCGCTGGACACGGGCGTGTTCGACGAGGTGGACTACCTCAACGTCAACGCGCCCGCGCCGGACGACGCGCCCGAGCGCCCGGAGATGGTCGTCACCGACCCCTCGCCGCTGTACGCGATGACCGCCGACTTCGACGGCGACACGATCAGGCTCGAGGACAAGGTGTGGCAGCGGATGCAGAACGGCGACATCCCCGACGAGAACGGGACGGACCGCCGCGCCGTCGTCGACGGGAAGATCAGCGTCTCGCCGCTGACGGCGCCGCACAGCGTCGAACGCCACGACCGCCTCGACGACGTGGCGGCGACGTACAACCACTAGCTGCCCGCCGACCGACTCAGTTGTACGTCTCCTCCCGCAGCACCGTCACCCGGGTGCCGTCGTGGACGGCGACGACGCGGTCCGCCTGTCCGTAGAAGGTCACGTTCCGCACGGTGACCGACTCGTTCGTCCCGGGCAGCTGCCGGCGGGCCGTCTCGTTCCCCTCGCTCACGAGCAGGTAGAACGAGTCGTTGCCCGCGGCGACGGAGACGTTCTGGTTCGCGATCCGCGGGTCGGCCTGCGCGGGGGCGGAGGTGAACACCGTCCGGCGCTCGCCGTCGTGATCGAGCGCGACCGCGTACGCCGTCCCGCCGCCGACGGCGGTCCACCCGCGCCGGACGGCGGTGACGGTGTCGCGCCAGCCCACGCCGCCGACGACGACCGTCGCCCGTCCGTTCGCCGCGAGCCGCCCGCGGGGGACGACCGAGAGCCAGATCCGCCTGTCGGGGTTGGCGACGATCACCCCCGAGGTGGTGACCTGCGTCGTCTCGCCGAACAGCGTGACGGGGATCGCCGACACCATCTCGTTCTCGACGCCCTCGGCGTACGTGACCTCGTAGCCGCGGACGGACGCGGGCTCGCCCGGCAGGTCGCCCTCCGTCGAGACCAGGTTGACCGCGACCGCGGGGCCGGAGAACAGCGCGGCCGTGATCACGATCGCGACGACCGCGAGCTGTCGCACCGAGAGATCCCTGAGCCGCGAGTCGTCGCCCTCGGTCGCGGTCTCGTCGCGGGCGAACGGCGTCCAGTCCGGGCCGGCGACGGCGACGACGATCACCGTCGCCGCCAGCGCGATCAGTCCGAGCCCGGCCGCGCGGTAGAGCACGTACTCGCTGCCGCCGCGGTACCAGTACACCGCCCAGAGCGACTGGCTGGCGGCCAGCAGCACGCCGCCGGTCCAGAGCCGCGCCGGCGTCGGCGTCGCCTCGCCCCGGCGCCGGAGCAGCACGGCTGCGAGCACGACGCCGACGAGGAGGCCGATCGCGTGGCCCTGGATCGCGATGTCGGCCCACCACGGCGTGACGAACCGCGAGCGCCCGGCGGCGGTGATCGTGGGGTTCCGCAGCGCGCTGTAGACGAGGTTCAACAGGTCCGAGGCGACGAGCGCGAGCACCGTCGCGAGCGGGTAGCGCGCCAGCGCGAACCCCGCGAACGCGAACACGACGCCGGAGAAGCCGATCACGGCGCCGACGGTGAACGCCGTGAGCACGACGCCGACGAC
>SDGW01001573.1_pt1 | contig 11879 bp, 14 predicted proteins | sample 2873831 | NCBI WGS metagenome assembly SDGW01 (sample SAMN08132700, study PRJNA421101) | hypersaline lake metagenome | isolation source: celular fraction 0.22 microns magnesium sulfate-rich crust from ephemeral... | place: Spain: Penahueca Lagoon, Toledo | collected 2011-07
AATGCTCCCCTTGTGAAGACAGGAGATCATGTAGAAATCTCAGTTGAAGGAATAGGAGTGCTTGAAAATACAATTAAACATGAAAGTGATTGGATGTTAGGAGGGGTTTCAAATGAAACGAGCTCGAGTCGTATATAAAGGTTCAATCTACAAAGCAGAAGAACAAAAAGGAAACATTAAGTTACATAATGGGCTTTTTGTTTCTGAGGATGATATAGAATGGCTACCACCGATTGAGCCAGGAACTGTATTTGCATTGGGCTTAAATTACTCTGATCATGCTAATGAGCTTTCTTTTAAAGCTCCTGAAGAGCCGCTCGTATTCCTTAAGGGACCAAACACCTTTACGGGTCATCGTAGCCAAACACACAGACCTTCTGATGTAACACATATGCATTATGAATGTGAGTTAGGTGTTGTCATCGGAAAACAAGCTCGAAATGTAAAAAGATCTGATGCTTATGACTATGTAGCAGGTTATACAATAGGTAATGACTACGCATTTCGTGATTATCTAGAAAACTATTACCGTCCAAACTTACGAGTTAAAAACCGAGATCATAGTACACCACTAGGACCTTGGTTTGTAGATGCTTCAGATATTGCGGATCCTATGAACCTACAAATTCGAACATATGTAAATGGAGAAATAACACAAGAAGGTACCACAAAGGATATGGTTTTTGGAATCCCATCTTTAATTGAATACTTAAGTGGATTTATGACCTTAAACCCTGGAGATATGATTTTAACTGGAACTCCAAAAGGGACAGTCGACACAAAAGTAGGAGATGAGGTAGTTACAGAGATTGAAGGGATCGGCTCACTTCATAACACAATCATTGGAGATGATGAGTTTATCTATTAAATGGGGAAGGAGAATAAACATGCCTCATATCATTGTAGAGTACACCGATAATATTAAACAGGAAGCATCCATGCCTTCCTTATTACAAAAATTAAACGAAGTACTTGTTTCAAAATCAGATGTTTTCCCTGTGGGAGGTATTCGTTCAAGAGCTATCGAACTTCAGGACTATGTCGTAGCAGATGGAAAGGAAGATGATGCATTTGTTCACATCACACTAAAAATTGCTGGTGGACGGACTGAAGAACAAAAAAAAGAAACGTTAGACGAACTGTTTGAAGCTACTAAAGATCACTTCCAACCGCTTTTCGACAAACGTTATTTGGCATTATCGTTAGAATGGTTTGAATTTGAGAATAAAACGTATAAGCACAACAACATCCACACTAGATATAAATAAGTTATGGGCTTACAAGTGATTCAGTCTGAAAAGATTCTATAAATCGTGTGGCATGTTTGGATAAATGACGATCTTTTAGCCAAATGATCGCTGACTCTGATTGAATCATTGTATCTTCTAGTTCTAAAACTTTTAATCCGTAAGCAGGAAAAGCTTTTAAAGTAGACTGTGGGAGCAAGGTTGCTCCTACACCTGCTTTAACCAAAGATAACAACATAGCTGCATCTGCACATTCACAGATAACATTTGGCTGTAAGTTATGCTGAGCGAAATGATCGAGCACAAGCTCATACAAGCCAAGCTCACCAACACCAGCCCTGTGAAGAAGCATTAATGGTAAATCTGCTAACTGATCCATACTAATCGTTTCCTGTCCAGATACTCCCCACTCATCCGACACAACAGCCACGAAGTTATCATTCGGTAAAGGGTAAGATGAAAATTCACTCATATCTAAAGGCTTCCTTACAATAGCTAGTTCAATATCACGATCTTTTAAATATTGAGCTAAACGGAATGAATCTCCCTCAATCAACTTAAATGATACATTGGGGTATTGGTTACGAAATTGCTTCATTCTCTCAGGAATATAGCAAAAACATGTCTTAACTGAACCAATTGATAAAACTCCACGCAAGCCTTCACCTGTTTCTGTCACCTCTGTAAACGTATCATTTACCTTATATAAAATTTCCTTCGATCGATTATAAAGTACGTGTCCAGCTTCCGTTAACTTTAACTCACGACCATGTCTTTCAAATAGAGAAACGCCTAATTCTTGTTCGAGTAATTTTAATTGTTGACTTAGTGGGGGTTGGGCCATATAAAGCTTTTTAGCAGCTCTAGTAATTTGTCCTTCCTCAGCAATCGTCGCAAAGTAATGGAGTTGTTTGACGTCCATTCGTTAAGCCTCCTCATCTATATGATTTACATATGGATTCCAAACGTTTTGTATATTTTTCATATATATTACCACAAGATACAATAAAATCGTAGGATATTTCTGATAATTCGGAAAAGAACCTTTGAGAGTTGTTAAAGGTAAATAGGATCACAATTTTAAAGGAGTGTTGGTATGGCAGACTTACAAGCAGCAAAGGAAAAGCTAAGAGGATCAATTGCCCCCATTATTACACCATTTAAAGAAGATGGTTCAATTGATTATTTGAAATTTGAAGAGCTGATTGATTGGCATATTCATAGTGGTACTCATGCGATTTCAGTTACAGGAACAACAGGTGAGCCTAGTTCTTTAACTGTAGAAGAGCGAGTAGAGGTTATGAAAACAGCTTCTAAGGCCATAGATAAACGTGTTCCATTTGTACCAGGAACAGGCTCTACCAATCATGAGGAAACCATGTACTTAACCAAAAAAGCAGAAGAAATCGGAGCAGATGCTGCTCTTGTTATTGTCCCTTATTACAACAAACCTTCACAGCACGCATTATATAAACATTTCAAACGTGTCGCTGATTCAGTAGACTTGCCGATTATTATTTATAATATTCCAGGTCGTACAGCTACAAATCTGCACGTAGAAACACTTGCTAAGCTTAGCAAAGACTGTCCAAATATTATTGGTGTTAAAGAATCAAACAAAGACTTCGAGCACGTGAATCGAGTTCTATTGAATTGCGGGAGAGACTTCTTGCTTTATTCAGGGATAGAGCTTTTATGCTACCCAATGCTTGCTATTGGAGGAGCAGGACATATTAGTGCTACAGCCAATGTTGTCCCAGATAAAGTTGCAGAAATCTATGATGCTTGGAAAGAGGGAGATGTGAAGCGTGCACAAGATCTTCACTATGACCTCATGCCTTTGAATGATGTGTTATTTAAAGACACAAACCCAGCGCCATTAAAAGCTGCACTTGGAATGATGGGAAGAATTGAGCCGGTTCTTCGTTTGCCAATGGATGTTCCAACAAAAGCAATTCAAGATGAAATTCGTAACGTACTAAGAGAATATGTTGACCTTCCGGATGAGGTAACAGCTAAATAAATTCAGAAATTAGTAAAGAAAGGAGCCTACACATTGAGTAACAAAACAGAACAAGAAAAGGGAGTCGCGGCTCACCGTAAATTAGATAATATCCAATTATATATCAATGGTGAATTCGTAGATGGTCAGGCTGGAGAAAGCTTCGAGAACATTAACCCTTTTACGAATGAGGTAACCAATTACGTAGCTGAAGGGCGTAAAGAAGACATGCAAGAGGCCGTTTACGCTGCTCAAAAAGCGTTTCGTGATGGGCCTTGGGGCGAAATGAAAGTAAAGGATCGTATGGAGTATATCCATCGCCTTGCTGACTTAATTGATAAGGAAGTGGATGAAATTGCGGTGATGGAATCTTTAGATACAGGACTACCAATCCATCAAACTCGTAAAATGGTATCTCGTGCGGCAGAGAACTTCCGATTTTATTCTCGTATGGTTCAATCCAAACTTCACGGAGAATCGTACCCGGTAGATGATGAATTTATCAACTACACCGTTTATAAGCCACTAGGACCTGTTGGGCTTATTACACCTTGGAATGCGCCCTTTATGCTTGAAACTTGGAAAGTAGCACCAGCTCTTGCCACAGGGAATACGGTAATCCTAAAACCAGCTGAGTTATCTCCACTGACAGCAAATAAATTAGCTGAATTAGCAGATAAAGCTGAAATGCCGCCAGGAGTATTCAATGTCGTTCATGGTTTTGGGGAAACCGCAGGAGCAGAACTTGTTTCAAACCCAATTGTGGAAGCGATTTCATTTACTGGAGAAACCGTTACTGGCTCTACCATTATTAAAAATGCAGCTGACTCCTTAAAGAAAACATCGATGGAGTTAGGCGGGAAATCACCACTAATTGTATTTGATGATGCTGACTTTGAGCGTGCTTTAGATGCTGCTGTTTGGGGGATTTTCTCCTTTAATGGAGAGCGTTGTACAGCAAACTCAAGAGTATTCGTTCACAAAAACATCAAGGATGACTTTGTAAAAGCCCTGCGTGAACGAGTAACCAAAGTAAAAATTGGTGATCCGATGGATTCTTCCACCCAACTTGGGCCTCTAATCCATAAAGAGCATTATGATAAAGTGACGAGTTATATTGAGTTAGCGAAAGAAGAAGGCTGTGAAGTGGTCCAAGGTACTGTGCCTGAAGAAGTACGTGCAGGAAACTTTGTCCCAGCTACACTACTTTTAAATGCTAAAAATAGTATGCGTGTTTCTCAAGAAGAAATCTTTGGTCCGGTGATGTCTGTGATTGAATTCGAATCAGAAGAAGAAGTCATTGAAGCTGCAAACGACGTTAAATATGGCTTAGCAGGCTATGTATGGACCAATGACATTAAGAAAGGTCATCGTGTAGCAAATGCTGTTGAGGCAGGCATGATCTGGATTAATGCACAAAATGTACGAGACTTACGTACTCCATTTGGTGGTATGAAAGGAAGCGGAATTGGTCGTGAAGGCGGTCATTACGCATTTGAATTTTATACAGAGCCGAAAATTATTCATGTGGCGATGGGAGATCATTATATTCCGCAGTTTGGAAAGTAATCTTAAAGGAGAGGTGAAAATATGCCAGCCAAAACAGGTCAAGAATATATCGATCGTTTAAAGAAAGCCAATAACAATGTCTACATTCACGGAGAACGTGTAGACTTTTATGCAGCCAACTTCTGTAGAAGAGATTATTGAACGTCGTGAAGCTATTCAGGAATGGGCTCATACATCAGGTGGTATGATGGGGCGTTCTCCAGATTATCTAAATGCAGAAGTTATGGCTATGGGAATGAACAATGGTCTTTTTGCTGAATCAGACCCAATGTTCGCTGAAAACGCACGAAAGTATTATGAGTATGCAAGGGAAAACGATATTTCCTTGACTCATACGCTTATACATCCTCAGGTAAACCGTGCCAAAGCTCAACACGAGCAAAAGGACGCAAACGTTGCTCTACATTTAGTGGAGAAAAATAAGGAAGGGATCATTGTAGATGGTGTACGTCTATTAGCTACACAAGGCGGTATTACAGACGAGATTCTTGTCTTCCCATCTACAGTAAAACGTTCTGGTGAAAAAGATGATCCATATTCTTTAGCTTTTGCTATTCCAAATAATACACCTGGATTGAAGTTCATTTGCCGTGAATCCTTTGATCAAGATAAAAGTAAGTGGGATCATCCTTTGTCTTCAAGATTTGAAGAAGGAGATGCCATCGTAACGTTTGATCAGGTATTTGTACCTTGGGAACGAGTGTTTGTATGTGAAGATTCAGCTGTATGTAACCGTACTTTTGGTGAAACAAATGCTGTTGTACACATGGCACACCAAGTTGTTTCGAAGAACATTGTTAAAACTGAATTTTTACTTGGTGTTGCTTTGAATATGATGGATGCAATCGGGATCGATCAGTTTCAGCATGTTAAAGATAAAGGAACTGAAATCATGCTAGCTTTAGAGACGATGAAATCTCATCTTTATAGAGCTGAGCATAATGCAACGTTAGATGAGAGTGGAACCATGACACCAGACTTTGCTCCTTTAGATGCTGCTCGAAACTGGTATCCTAGAATCTACCCTAGATTAGTAGAAATTATACGTGTCCTTGGTGCTTCCGGATTAATGGGGATCCCTACAGAAGCGGACTTCTCCCATGAAGAGATCGGTCCAATTCTACACAGAGCACTTCAGGGCAAAAACCTAGAAGGATATGAGCGTGTACAGCTATTCCGTCTAGCATGGGATATGACATTAAGCTCGTTTGGTAGTCGTCAAATGCACTATGAATACTACTTCTTCGGAGACCCTATTAAGATGGGCATGACCTATTTTGATAAATATGAAAAAGATTCCTATAAACAGCTAGTAGAAAATTTCTTAGCTAAATCGAATTCTGAAAAGCCTAGTTTTGAAAAAGTCTAAGGGGGAAGAAGCTATGGATTTTAACATTATTCGTGCTGCTCGAGCAGTGCTTCATGTTCAAGATTTAGAGGCCTCACGTAAGTTTTACGTAGATGCCTTAGGCTTTATCGAAACAGAGAGTGATGAACAACATATTTACCTTCGAGGTTTAGAGGAACATAACCATCATAGTCTTGTATTGAAAAAAGAACAGGAACCAGGCATTGAAGTAATTAGCTATAAGGTTCAATCTGATGGCGATCTAGAAATACTGGCTAAATTTTTCGATGACAAAGGCTTAAAGACAAAATGGGTAGATGAAGGTAAACAAAAAGCCATGGGGCGAACGCTTCGTGTACAGGATGTATCTGGTTTACCTGTTGAGTTTTTCGCGAAAATGGACGTTGTTGAGCGTATGCTTCAGCGGTATGACTTATATAAAGGAGCTCGCGTACAACGAATTGACCACTTCAACTGTATGGTTGAGGACGTTCAAAAAGCATATGATTTTTATATAAATGAACTTGGCTTCGCTTGTTCTGAATATACCGCTGCTGAGGATGATCAAATTTGGGCTGCATGGTTACATCGCAAACCAAGTGTACATGATGTTGCATTTATGAATGGTAATGGTCCAAGACTTCATCATATCGGCTTTTGGCTAGGTGAACCTATGAGTCTAATTCACACATGTGACGTATTAGCCTCTATGGGGTATACAGCTAGCATTGAACGAGGACCTGGTCGACATGGGCTATCGAATGCATTTTTCTTGTATTTAAGAGATCCAGACGGTCATAGAATCGAGTTATATAATGGTGATTACTTAACTAGTGACCCAGATTTCAAACCTATTCGCTGGGATATCAATGATAAGCGTCGCCAAACCTTCTGGGGGCATGAAGCGCCTGATTGCTGGTTTAACGAAGCATCCCATGTATTAGATATCGATTCTGGAAAACCACTTGAGATTTGTGAACCAAAATTAAAGAAACGAAAGCCAACTTTTGTTATATAACCAAAAACGAATGAAAACCTTATAAAAATGCTTCGAGCTTAAATGTCTCGAAGCATTTTATTTTTAGCCTTTATGATGAAGTACTTTGCAACCTTTACCTAAACCAAGTGCTGCGAGACCGTAATCTTGTGTGACAATCAAATCTCCTTTTCCGGCAAGCTTCATAATCCGGTAGTCAGCCGCATCAGCACCTGTGTCTACATGAACCGTTTCAACACCTGGGGGATCAGGTTCAAGAGAAAAATGCGAAAAGCTCTTCACCAGAACAACAGGTACGTCTGTTTTTTGGGCTTCTTCAATAATTATATCTTTTACGGGACATGCATCAGCATCTACATAAACTTTCATTTATCTTTCTCCTTCTATGTTTCCGTTATGTTTTTATTCCATCTTTTAGTGAACCAGTGTGTAAAGTGATGCCATTAAAGGAATTAGGCTGTTATTCTTATGCTCCATTGTACACATAAAAGGTCAGTAATACTACCTGCCATTTCGAAAGGATAATCGAAGTGTTTTTGTATCAAATGAACATGAGGTTGGTATAAAGTCCAATTTGTAATGTACTATTATAGATGCAGTTCACATTAAAGGAGAACGATCATGAAATTAAGCGTTTTAGATCAAAGTCCCATTTCTAAAGGACAAACAGCAGAAGAAGCTTTACATCAAACCTTAGAATTAGCTCGTTTCACTGAACAGCTCGGATACAATCGTTTTTGGGTGGCAGAGCATCATAATACGAATGGTCTTGCCAGTACGTCACCAGAGGTATTAATTTCTCGTATTGCATCTGAAACAAATCGTATTCGAGTTGGATCAGGCGGCATACTATTACCACAATACAGCCCACTAAAGGTAGCAGAAAACTTTAAAATGCTGGAGGCTTTATATCCTGGAAGAATCGATCTTGGTCTTGGTCGTTCACCGGGAGGTTCTCAACAAACCCGATTAGCCCTTACAGATGGTCTTTCAAAGACATTAAGTGTTTTTTCAAGACAAGTAAAAGAACTACATGGGTATTTATACGATACACTTCCAAAGGACCATGCATATAAAGGGGTTCTTGCAACACCTCGAACAAAGAGTAATCCAGACACTTGGATTCTAGGCATTACAGAGAGAGGGGCAAAACATGCTGCTATAAACGGGACTGGATTCACATTTGGCCATTTCATTAATCCAGACCAAGCTGAAGAATCTATACAGGCTTATTTGAACCATTTTAAGCCTTCGGAAGCACGAAGGGAGCCAGCGATTAATGCCTGTGTATTTGTTGTATGTGCCGAAACGAAAGAAGAAGCGGAAACATTAGCTTTAAGTCAGGACAAGTGGCTTTTACAAGTTGAGAAGGGGATTGATACACGGGTTCCTTCAATTGATGAAGTAAAAGAGCATACGTTTTCATCAAGAGAGTTTGAAAAGGTGAAGAACAACAGACGACGAGCCATTATTGGTACACCTGATGATGTTTATGATGAACTAAAATCCTTAAGTGAGAAGTATCAGACAGATGAGTTTTTCATTATTACCAACATCTATGATTTTGAAGCGAAGAAGAGGTCTTATGAATTACTAGCTAATATTGCAAATTTATAAGTTACCAACAAATAGAAGCCTAAACCGGACAAATTTTCGGTTTAGGCTTCTTGGTTTACTATGCACGTCTAGTTTTGATCAGGATAATCACATAACTCAATAATTGTCCCCTCTGTATCAGCAGGGTTTATATAAATCAATCTGCGACCATGGATATTTGTTCTCCGTGTATCTTCAAGGAAACGAATACCTTGTCCTTTAAGCTCTGAGATTGCTTCATCTAGTTCAGGAACTTTATAGGCAATATGATGAACACCTTTTCCTTTTTGTTGAATGAAGCGGTGTATTGGCGACGTTTTACTGGTTGGTCTTAGCAATTCAACTCTAGAACCATCAATATCGATAATCGTTATATGGGTCTCAACACCAGGTGCTTCACTAGTATATTCGTCTACAATATCTCCACCTAGTATGTCTGTATAAAAGGATACTGCTTCTTCCATTTGGCGTACGGCGATCCCCATATGGTCAAATTGTTTATGCGCTAATTGCTTCAATACGAACGCTCCTTGTTCATAATGTGGTTCATGATGTCTTGTAATTCATTAGGCTTTTGAAATTCAATTGGAGAAACGCCTTTATCAAATTGAATAAAGTCAGATTCAATTAAAAGCACGTAACGACCATTGATTTTAGCTAAATGGATATCCTCACCATAATCAGCCAGTTTTCCTTTTACGGTTGTTTCACCAATTTTCATATTCAATTCGATCTCTGGATTCTCTTCAACCATCTGGCTTGTTGCTTCAACTACTTGTTCTGTAGTGAGACGTTCTTTTAACTCTCGTTTTTCACTTGCTTCCCATATTTCAAGGTCTTCTTCAAATTGTTTTAATTCTTCACTATCTTCCTCAAAGGTTTCCTGAACATGTTCTTGTACCATACTTTTCACTTGAGTTTTCTGAATCTCAGGCATGGACTCTCCATATGCGACGAACTTTAAGAAATCCTCAAAGTAGCGGGCATGTGAAGCCTGATGGATTTTCAACTCATTCGGCTCAAGCATCCCTTTTTCAGGCATATACGGATATTGAATGGATTTCATATTCTTAGTAGTTATAGCCATTTCTACAGAACGGATCAAGGTAGATTCATCTGAAATAGAGGCAACTTTTGGTTCAAAGTCACATTTCAACAAGAAAATAAACGGTTCGTCAAAATATTTCTCTAATGTAGCTGAAATCACAAGAAATGCTCCGCCTCGTATGGCACTGGCATCTACATAAGCATCAACAAACATTTCAGAAACCTGATAAAATTCTTCTTTGGATTGCGCAACCTGTGCTCGACGGAACACATTATAGTTTGGATTAGAGTCCAGTTCATGTCCAGGCTCAACAATGAAATGTCCAAGTTTAGTGGGGACCTGTTCAGATCTTGGATGACGTTCCACTTTCCGATTAACAATCTTTTTTAATTCCCCATCTAAAAAGTCTTTAAGAGCGCTGTCACTGTACTCTTCATAGTCCATCGTTTGGAAATGTTTATATTGTTTATGTAGATCGTCACCTTTTCCATCTACTTGGATCAAGTAAAAGGAAACGTAATTCATTCGAAACTCCATATACTCACCCTCATCTATCTATTCAATTCTTTAAGTATAGTTAACACAGAACAACTCGTCAATCTATCGAAAAGGACTGGAAAGGGGGGAGGATAAACAAAAAGTTTTCACAAATTACAATGGGTAAATATGTTACAATCGGTCTAGATCAATACTTAAAGGAGTACTCGTTATGAATCTGGACATTTTATTGCCTTATACAACTTCTGGTGCCATGCTTATTGGTATTTTGTTCTCACTTATCTATGCCATATATATGAAAAAGAAAGAAAACATGAGTTGGCTTTTATTCTTTCTTACTTTTAGTGCTGGAGGAATTTCAGCCGCTTTTGGTGTATCGATCTTGAGTATATTTGATATATTAAAATAAATCATCCGTAAACGCTCATTCACTGTGAGCGTTTTTTGTTTGGTTAGGGGCTATTCCTTGTTACAATAAACGATAATATGAAATAGGTAGAAGACATTTGCGTATAAGGAGAGATTTAAATGAAAGCAATTATACATAAAGGAACAGTTGGGTTAGATGGTTTACGTTATGGAGAAATCGATGAACCAGTTGTGGATTCCAAAGATGTGAAGGTTAAATTAAAAGCGGCTGGGATGAATCGACGTGATCTTGCTGTTACATCAAGACACAAAACGGATGATCCTGATTTGATTTTAGGTTCAGATGGAGCTGGAATCATCGAAGAGATTGGAAGTGACGTAACCCGTTTTAAAGTAGGAGACGAAGTCGTTATCAATCCAGGGTTAGGTTGGAAAGAAAAAAGCGATGCACCTCCTAAAGGATTTGAAATAGTGGGGTTACCTGATCATGGCACATTTGCTGAGTACTATGTAGCATCTGAGGATTACATTGAGCAAAAGCCACAATTTCTCTCATGGGAAGAAGCTGCTGTACTTCCACTAGCTGCTCTTACTGCGTATCGTGTATTATTCTCCCGTGCCAAAATAACAAAGGATGATACAGTGATGTTACCTGGTATAGGAAGTGGTGTGCTCACCTTTGCTCTTAAGTTTGCCAAAGCGATAGGTTCGCGAGTAATCGTCACTTCTCGAAGCAAAGAAAAACAGCAAGAAGCATTACGATTAGGAGCTGACATTGCGATTGATACAGAATCGGACTGGAACGAAAAGCTTGCAAATGAATCAATTGATGTCCTTGTAGAAAGTATAGGACAAGCTACATTCGATAAGTCATTAGGTATTATTCGAAGAGGAGGAACGATTGTTACATTTGGTGCGACCACAGATGATCAAGTAGAGATCGATATACGAAAATTCTTCTATGGCCAATATAATTTGTTAGGATCAACGATGGGGAGCAGAGAAGAGTTTCAAGACATGCTAAGTTTTGTTGAGGAAAACAAGATTAAACCGGAAATTGATAAAATGTTCCCTATAGCTGACTATGAAGAAGCATTTAGCTATATTCGCGACTCTAAAAACTTCGGTAAGATTGGGTTTGAAATTTCTTAATAAAACGGTCAAGTTAAGGAGTACGTATAATATACGTGCTTCTTTTTTATATA
>SDGW01000982.1_pt1 | contig 11876 bp, 11 predicted proteins | sample 2873831 | NCBI WGS metagenome assembly SDGW01 (sample SAMN08132700, study PRJNA421101) | hypersaline lake metagenome | isolation source: celular fraction 0.22 microns magnesium sulfate-rich crust from ephemeral... | place: Spain: Penahueca Lagoon, Toledo | collected 2011-07
GCATGGGCACGAGGACGGCCCCGGCGGCGACGACCGCCAGTCCGACGCCGTACAGTCCCATGATCGACGGTCGCTGGGCGCGGCCGCCCTCGAACGTCAGCACCAGCCAGACGACGGCGAGGAGGGCGATGGCCGCGCCGGCGTACGCCACCCTGGTCGCCCGCCGCTCCAGCGGGAGCCGTATCACGGTTCCGAGCAACAGGAAGATCAGCCCGACGCCCCCGAGGGCGATGCCGGCCAGCCGCTGGAAGGAGGATCCCGTCTGCCCGGCGGTCGTCGCAGCGAGCAACACGCCGAAGATGCCGATCAACACCCCGAACACGAACAGCCAGTAGCCGTGCACCTCGTCGTCGGTCTGTGGTTCCGCGATCCGCTCGCGGTACCAGCGCGCCAGCACCGTCTCACCTCGTGCCTCAGACATATCTTGTACGTTAATGGTACACAATACACATAAAGGTGCGCATGGACCGAACGGGACGAGAGCGGCCGTAGCGGTCGAAACCGGGTCGTCTCAGACCTCGACCGGGAGGGCGTTGAGCATGCCGCGGAAGAACGGTCCGGGGTCGTCGAGGGCGAGGTAGTCGAAGTGCGGTTCGGTCAGGATGGACGTCGCGACGGCCCACAGCGACCCGGCGACCGACGGCCGCTCGACCAGCGGGGAGTCCTCCTTCAGGACGCTGGTGAGGTACTCGATCTCGCCGTGGAGGAAGTGGCTTCCGACGCCCAGGTCGTAGCCGGGATCGATCTCGTCGGCCCGACCGGTCGCGAGCAGCCAGTAGTGGTGTGGGAAGTCGACGCCGGCCCGGACCGTCGACGGCAGCGACTGCCACATCCGGGGGTTGATTTCGGTGAGGACGAACTCGCCCGTCTCCGAGTCGTGCATGTACTCGATGCAGGCCAGCCCGTGCCAGTCCAGTTCGGCCAGCAGGTCGCGGGCGACCCGCTCGAGTTCGGGGACGTACACCGATCGGCGGTAGACGCCGCCGCCGCCCGTGTAGGAGGTGCCGCGGATCTGGCGGTGCTGGAAGGTCGACAGCGGCTCGCCGTGGTCGTAGATGCCGGCGAACATGTACTCGTCGTCGTAGGGGACGAACTCCTGGACAACGGGGTCGTGGCCCATCCCCTCCCGGATCGCGTCGGCATCGGGGACCTCGCCCGGCTCGACGTGGTGGATGTCCTTGACCACGTCTATCTCGGAGGGTCCGAGCTCCGACATGTAGGCGTCGGCGAGGACGTTGTATCGGGACTTGACGATCCGCTCGCCCTCCCAGTCGTCGACCTCGGAGAGCGCTCGCGTCTCGGGGACGGGGACGTCCGCGGCCTCCGCGGCCTCCGCCAGCCGCAACCGGTCCTGGACGGCCGCGAGCTGGTCCATCGAGGGGACGGGCAGCGAGACGTGCTCCTCGAACGCCTCGCGGTACCTGGAGAGCACGTAGCAGTCCTCCGGCCGCACCGGGATCACGGTCCGGATCGACGGCCGCTCGGCGATCGACAGCAGGGCGTCGCGGTAGGTGATCAGGTCCTCTCGCGGCGGCGGGAGGGTGACGGAGTCGACGCAGAATCGGGACGCACCGGCCGGCACGCCGTCCTTCTCCGAGGCCACGACGGCCTCGACGCCCTGTTCCGCCAGCGACCGCACGCAGACGTAGCTCGCAGCGTCGTGCCCCGTCGGTATCAACACGCGGTCGTCGGCCCACCTTGCCTGCGTCATACTACGGCGTTACCGGAGGACAGTAATCAGTATGCGGCGGTAAAACACCCGCGAGGGCCAGTAAGGGCCGGCTACGGCGTCAGCTCCGTCCCGTCGCTCGATTCACTTCGTCGCTACGGGTCATTTGGGGGAGCATAACCGGAGGCTGATGCCGTCCGGATCGGTCGCGTCGAGGCCGCCGTCGCGGCTGGTGACGTCGACACCCGATTCGGCCAGCGCTTCCCGGACGGCCACCAGCGTGTCGTCGTCGGGCACTACCAGCTCGAACCACGCGAGCCCCCGGCCGCTCGCCGGTCGCGACCGCCCCTCCCACGTGTTCAGTCCGACGTGGTGGTGGTAGTCGCCCGCGGCGGTGAACAGCGCGTCGCCAAGCGCCTGTCGGACGCGGAGTCCCAGCGCGTCGACGTAGAACCGCCGGGTCCGGTCGAGGTCGGTGACCGCCAGGTGGACGTGCCCGACGTCGGCCCCGTCGGGCACCGCCGCGGCGCCCCCGGCCGCCTCACGGAGGTCGTCGAGCGCCAGCGGGCGGGTGTCCATCCGGACGCGACCGTCGGCCGTCTCCGGCCACTCCCCACGAGGACAGTCGCGGTAGATCTCGACGCCGTTGCCGGCTGAATCGGTCAGGTACAGCGCCTCGCTCACGAGGTGGTCGGCGGCGCCGGTCAGCTCCCACTCCGCCTCGACGCGGCGCAGAGCGTCGCCGAGCGCAGCGCGCGACGGCACCCTGAACGCGACGTGGTAGAGCCCGGCCTCCTCGGGACCCCGTTCGGGCAGGTCGGGTGCCGACTCCAGGAGCAGCAGGGGCGCCGCCGCGCCGAGGACGACGCGGTCGGGCGACCGCTCGTGCACGCGCAGTCCCACGACCCGCTCGTAGAAGTCCGCGACCCGATCGACGTCGCCGACGCGGAGCGCGACCCGGCCGACGCGCGTCGACGGGGGCAGTTCGTCCATGCGGACCGTTCGCTCACGCCCCGGATATATGCTGCGCCCGGCCCAACGGCGCCCATGGACGCCTTCCGATTCGAGTACGACCCGGCGGTGCTCCGGTGCGGCCGCGGCGCCGTCGCGGACCTCGGCACGGAACTGAACGCGCTGGGCTACGAGCGGGCGCTCGTCGTGACCGGCGAGACGGTCGGCTCGACCGCCGCCGTGATGGACCCGGTCCGGGCGGGGCTGGGCAACCGGTTCGTCGGCCTGTTCGACGAGACGACGCCAGAGAAGCGCCTGTCGACGGCCGTCGCCGGCGCTGAGGCCGTCGAGCGGGCGGACGCCGACGTCCTCGTCGCGGTCGGCGGCGGGAGCAGCATCGACGTCGCCAAGGTGGCCGGTATCGTCGCCGCCGCGAGCGATAGCTCCCCCGCGGAACTGGGCGCCGAACTCGCCGAGACGGGCACGCTCTCGGTGCCCGACGATCCCACGCCCGTCGTGGCCGTCCCGACCACGATGGCCGGCGCCGACCACACCGACGCCGCGGGGATCACCGCGACGCCGGACGGGGGACTGGTGGACCGGCCGGTCGACGGCGGCGTCTCCGATCCCGCCCTGATGCCTGCGGCGGTCGTCTACGACCCCGAGCTGGTCGGGACGACGCCGCGGGGCGTCCTCGCCGCGTCGGCGATGAACGGCTTCGACAAGGGAATCGAGACGCTGTACGCGCGGGCGGCGACGCCGATCACCGACGCGACGGCCCGGCGCGGCCTCCGGCAGTTCCGCGCGGGTCTGCTCGGCTTCGCCGACGGCGACCCCGCGCCCGGGGACCTCGACCGGGCTGTCGAGGGGCTGGCGCTCGTCCAGTACGGCATCTCGCGGCCCGACGCCGGCACGCTGTCGGTGATCCACGCCTTCGGCCACGGCGTCTCGCGGCCCTACCCCGTCCAGCAGGGCCGCGCCCACGGCGTCCTCGCGCCCTACGTCCTCGAGTACGTCTTCGACGCGGTCGACGGCCGGCGCGAACTGCTGGCCGAGGCGCTGGGCGTCGGCGACGCGGACGATCCCGCGGCGGCGGTCGTCGACGCGGTCCGGGAGGTGGCCGACGCGCTGGACCTGCCCGACCGACTCCGGGACGTCGACGGCCCCGAACCGGACGAGTTCGACGACGTGGCCCGCGCCATTGTCGACGACGCCCTGATGGCGAACGCGCCGGCGGACCTCGACCCGACGCCCGCGGAGATCCGCGAGGTGCTAGAAGTGGCCTGGTAGGGACGACGGGGACTGCCGCAGATATCGGCCGTATATCGGGTTGCGTCACGATACCCGGTTCGAATACGAACCTACTTCAGGGGAGATACCATACGCCGGGGTATGGCAATAGAGGAGCACCAGCAGCCGTCGGACCAGCACAGCGAGGAGACCTGTTACGTCGTCGACTCGCTGGAACAGATCGGCTCGCGCTGGCGGCTGGTCGTCCTCCACGACCTCCAGGAGGGCGAGAAGCGGTTCAACGAGCTCAAGCGCTCGACCGGCGCCAGCTCGCGCACGCTCTCGCGCGTGCTGGACGACCTCCAGGAGACGGGCTTCGTCACCCGCCGCCTCGAGGAGGACGCCCCCGTCGCTACCTTCTACGCCCTCACCGACAAGGGCCGCTCGCTGTGTCCCGTCTTCGACGAGATCGAGGACTGGGCGGAGGAGTGGCTGGCGGAGGAGGAGGAGTAGTCAGGCCGGCGACCGCAGCTCGGGGTTCGAGACGTAGTTCGTCAGGTCGGTGGTCGTCAGGATGCCGATAGCGGCGCCGTCGTCGACCACTGGGAGGTGATGGATGCCCTCTTCGATCATCAGTTCGGCGGCGTCCTCGACGGTATCCTGGGCGGTGACGGTCGTCAGGTCGGTGGACATGTACCGCTCGACGGTCGTCTCCGCCTTCGGCTTGCTCGCGGCGACGATGTCGACGAAGTCCGTCGTGGTGAGGATGCCCACGAGCTCCCCGTCCTCCTCGACGAGCAGCGATCCGATGTCCTCCTCCTGAAGGACGTTCGCGGCCTCCTCGACGAAGGTGTCGGGCGATACGGTCCGGGGATCGGCCGTCATGAGTCGGCTGACGAAAATGTCGCTCATAGGAGACTGGAAAGAGCGGACGTTATTTAGGCGTTATCATCGGTACCACGTCCCAAACGAGGGGCGGCGTCCCGACCAGCCACCGATCCAATGGCCTAACAGCCTGGCCGCCCTGCTCGAGCGCATGGACACCATCGATCTGCGGTCGGACACGGTGACACGCCCGACCGAGCGGATGCGCGAGGCCGCCCGCGGCGCCGCGGTGGGCGACGACGTCTACGGCGAGGACCCGACCGTGAACGAACTCGAGCGGCGGGCCGCCGAGGCCGTCGGCACGGAAGCGGCGCTGTACGTCCCCAGCGGGACGATGGGCAACCAGATCGCCGTCCGCGTCCACACGGAGCGCGGCGACGAGGTCGTCCTCGACCGGGAGTCCCACGTCTACCGGTGGGAGCTGGGCGGCCCGTCGCAGCTGTCGGGCGTCCAGCCCCGGCCGGTCGACGCCGGCGAGCGCTGCGTCCCCACGCCGGAGCAGGTCCGGGAGGCGCACGTCCCGGAGAGCCTCCACCGTCCCGGGACCGGGCTGCTGGCGCTCGAGAACACGCACAACTACCGCGGCGGCGTCGCCGTTCCGAGAGAGCGCGTCGCCGCCGCGGCGGAGGCGGCCCGCGCCCTCGACGTCCCGGTCCCCCTCGACGGCGCCCGCCTGTTCAACGCCGCCGTGGCGCTCGACGTCCCGGCGAGCGAACTCGCCGCCCCCGTCGATAGCGTGCTGTTCTGCCTCTCGAAGGGGCTGGGCGCGCCCGTCGGCTCCGTGCTCGCCGGTCCGGAAGAGTTCGTCGAGGAGGCCCGCCGCGTCCGGAAGCTGTTCGGCGGCGGGATGCGCCAGGCCGGCCTGATCGCGGCCCCCGGGCTCAAGGCGCTGGACTCGGTCGACCGGCTCGCCGAGGACCACGAGAACGCCGCGCTGCTGGCCGACGCGCTGGACGACGTCGACGGCGTGCAGGCTCCCCAGCCGGACACGAACATCGTGGTCGTCGACACGTCGGAGCGCGACCTCACCGCGGAGGGGTTCGTCGAGGCCTGCGAGGAGCGGGGCGTGCTCGCGGGCGCGTTCGACGAGCACACGACCCGCTTCTGCACTCACAGGGACGTCTCGCGGTCGGACGTGGAGGACGCGATCGAGCGAATCCGGGCGGTCCTGGCGGAGTGAGCGCCTGACCGCGCGGGCTCAGAGGTGCTCGCGCATCGCCGCCACGCCGGCGTCGGGGTCGACGTCGGCGCCCTGGCGGTCGAGCGCGTCGCCCAGCGAGGACAGGAGGTAGGAGACGTTCTTCGGCCGCGCGGAGTGACCCATGCAGCCGATGCGGAAGATGTCGCCCTCCAGATCGCCGAGGCCGCTGGCGATCTCGAGGTCGTACTTCTCGAGCAGGTAGTCCATGACCGCGCCGTCGTCGACGCCGTCGGGCACGCGGACCGCGTTGAGGCTGGGCAGCCAGTAGTCGTCGGGCGCGTTCATCTCCAGGCCCATCGCCTCGACGCCGGCCTTCAGCGCGCCGGCGACGCGCAGGTGGCGGTCCCACCGCTCCTCGATGCCCTCCTCGGCGACCAGCCGGAGCGCCTCCCGCAGGCCGTAGACGGCCGTGATCGGCGCGGTGTGGTGATAGGAGCGGTCCTCGCCCCAGTACCCCTCCAGCAGGCTCAGGTCGAGGTACCACGACCGGGCCGACTCCTCGCGGGAGAGCACCTTGTCCATCGCGCGGTCGTTCAGCGTCAGCGGGCTGGCGCCCGGCGGACAGGAGAGGCACTTCTGCGGCCCGGCGTAGGCGACGTCGACGTCCCAGTCGTCGACCCGCAGCTCGACGCCGCCCAGCGAGGTCACCGTGTCCGCGATGACGTAGGCGTCGTGTTCGTGGGCGATGGAGGTCAGTTCGGGGACGTCCGGCTGGCGCACGCCGGTGCTCGTCTCGGCGTGGACGAAGCCGAACACGTCCGGCTGGTGCTCGGCGAAGGCCGCCTCGACGTCGGCGGGGTCGAGCGGCTCGCCCCAGGGTGCGTCGACGTGGACGACCTCGCCGCCGGCGCGCTCGGCCATGCTCTCCATTCGCCCGCCGAAGTAGCCGTTCGTGGGGACCAGCATCGTGTCGCCCGGCTCCACGAGGTTGCCGATGGCGGCCTCCATCGCCGCCGACCCGGTCCCGCTGACGGGGATGGTCCACTGGTTGTCGGTCCGGAACGTGTACCGCAGCAGCTCCTGGACCTCGTCCATGATCTCGACGAACGCGGGATCGAGGTGGCCGACCAGCGGCGTGCTCATCGCGCGCAGCACGCGCGGGTGGACGTCGCTCGGGCCCGGGCCCATCAGCGTCCGATCCGGCGGCGTTAACTCCTCGGTGTCGGGTGCCGACGTCATGGGAGTCCGTGGGGAACGCTCGGTCAAAAAGGTGGGCGCGACCTCTCCCGTCGTTGATTCGATGGGCCGACAGGTCGGCCGTGCGGTACGCTCGCACGGGCACCCGACAACTACGGTGGTCGGGCACCAGAGTCCAGGCATGTCGTCCGTCCAGTCGTTCTTCCACGTCGCGATCAAGACGCCCGACCTCGACCGGGCCGTCGAGTTCTACCGGTCCGCCCTCGACGCTGAACTGATCGACCGGGTCTCGGGCGGCGGAACGGGTGCGGACGACGTCAGTCACGCCGTACTCGCAGTCGGTGACAAGCGGGTATACTGCTTCGAGGAGGCGCCCTACGAGGCCGCCGGCCTCGTCGGCGACGTCGACCCCGGGTTCCTGCACTTCGGGTTCGTCGTCGACGACGTCGAGGCGATAGCCGCCGGACTGGCCGCCGACGGCGTCGACGTGTTCATGGAGCCGACCGCCTTCGGCGACCTGAAGATTTCCTTCTTCACCGATCCGGTCGGCACCCGGATCGAACTGCTCGAACACCTCGACTGACGCGGACGGCGAGGGCGGAGCGCCCGCCAGCGGGCCGGACGGCCGCTCGTGCCCCCGGCGACGGCCTGTCAGCGGACAAGCAAAGATTCTTAGTCGTCGTCGCTATAGGGTCCGATATCGTCAGCCGGCACGCGTGGTTTTCGCGGGGACGCTGACAGCTGCAGACGGTTTCAATACATGAGTTCCGCAGACGAGACACTAGAGACGATACGGACACAGGTCGAAGAGGAGACGCCAGACGACGTCGAGATCGCGTCGGTCACCTTCGAGGGGCCTGAGCTGGTCGTCTACACGCCCGACGCGCGGACGGTCGCCGACAGGAACGGCATCGTCCGCGACCTGGCACAGCGCCTCCAGAAGCGGATCACCGTCCGGCCGACGCCGGACGCGCTGGTCCCCCAGCGCGAGGCCCGCGAGACGATCCGCGAGCTGATCCCCGAGGACGCCGGGGTACAGAACCTCGACTTCGACAGCGAGACCGGCGAGGTGTTCATCGAGGCCGAGAAGCCCGGCCTCGTCATCGGCCGCCACGGCGAGACGCTGGACGAGATCTCCGCGGCCGTCGGCTGGACCGCCGAGGTCGTCCGGACGCCGCCGATGGAGTCCTCGACCGTCTCGAACGTCCGGAACTTCCTCAAGCAGGAGCGCGACGAGCGCCGGGACATCCTGGAGCGCGTCGGCCGGCAGATCAACCGGCCCGTCTCCGACGGCGAGGACTGGGTCCGCCTGACGACGCTGGGCTGCTGTCGCGAGGTCGGCCGCGCCTCCTTCCTCCTGCAGACCCCCGAGTCGCGCATCCTCATCGACTGCGGCGACAAGCCCGGCGCCGTCGACGAGGTGCCCTACCTCCAGGCGCCCGAGGCGCTCGCGGCCGGTCCCAACTCCATCGACGCGGTCGTGCTGACCCACGCTCACCTCGACCACTCCGCGCTGATCCCCATCCTCTTCAAGTACGGCTACGACGGCCCCATCTACACCACCGAGCCGACCCGCGACCTGATGGGCCTGCTCCAGCTCGACTACCTCGACGTCGCGGCCAAGGAGGGCCGCACGCCGCCCTACGAGAGCCAGCAGGTCCGCGACGCGCTGAAACACACCATCCCCGTCGAGTTCGGCAACGTCACCGACATCGCGCCGGACGTCAAGCTCACCATGCACAACGCCGGCCACATCCTCGGCTCGGCTGTGTGCCACTTCCACGTCGGCGAGGGGCTGTACAACGTCGCCTTCTCCGGCGACATCCACTACAAGGACACCCGGCTGCTGGACGGCGCGGTCAACGACTTCCCGCGCGTCGAGACGCTCGTGTTGGAATCGACCTACGGCGGTCGCAACGACTACCAGACCGACCAGGAGGACTCCGAGCGCGTGCTCAAGCGCGTCATCAACGAGGCCCACGAGCGCGACGGCAAGGTCCTGATCCCCGCGTTCGCCGTCGGTCGCTCCCAGGAGCTGATGCTCGTCCTCGAGGAGGCGATGAGCTCCGGCGAGATCCCGGAGATGCCCGTCTACCTCGACGGCATGATCCGCGAGGCGACGGCCATCCACACGGCCTACCCCGAGTACCTCCGGGAGTCGCTGCGCGAGCGCATCCTCTACGAGGACGACAACCCATTCCTCGCCGAGCAGTTCCAGCAGGTCGACGGCGGCGACGAGATGCGACAGGACATCGCCGACGAGGGACCCTGCATCGTCCTGACCACGTCCGGTATGGTCACCGGCGGCCCCGTCATGTCGTGGCTCCGCCTGCTCGGCAGCGACCCGGACAACACGATGGCGTTCGTCGGCTACCAGGCCGAGGGGACGCTCGGCCGCCAGATCCAGCGCGGCCAGGACGAGATCACCCTCTCGGACCGGTCCGGCCCCCGCGCCGAGCGCGTCTCCCTGAAGATGAACGTCGAGACGGTCGACGGCTTCTCCGGCCACGCCGACCGCCAGGGCCTGGAGACCTTCGTCGAGACCATGCACCCCCGCCCCGAGCGCGTGCTCTGCGTCCACGGTGACGAGTCCTCGACGAATCAGCTGTCCTCGGCGCTGTACCAGAACTTCAACATGCGGACGTTCAACCCGAAGAACCTGGAGACGTTCCGGCTGGTCTGAGCCGTCGGGAGCCTCTTTTTCCCTACTCGCCCGACGTCTCGCCAGCGCGGTTCCGAGCGGGCTTCGAGAACCGCACCGCCCACGTGCTCCCATCGCGCCGAGCCGTCGCGGTCTCGGGGTCGCCGTCGACGGCGTCCGCGACGGCCGAGCGCAGCGGCGCCGGGGGCTGATCGACGAGCGCGTCCAGCGACTCGCCCGGATCGAGGGCCTCGTACTCGGTCCGGAGCTGGTCGCGGCGGGCACGCTCGGGGACGCCCCGGAGGTCCAGCGCGTCGGGACCGGCGGCGATGCGGTCGGCCTCGTCCAGTTTCTCGCGGACCGCGCCGGCGATCGACCGGAACGGGCCGGGCACGTCGCCGTCGGTAGACCGCAGGTCCTCGTCGACGGGCAGCTCCGCCAGGACGTCCGCCCGGACCTCTGGCGGCTCGCCGAAGGGGGCGTGCTCGTCGCCGCAGCTGGGGCAGGTGTAGCCGGCCATGTTGAAGACCGCGCCGAGGATCGGGACGCCCTGCTCGCGGAACAGCGTCTCCGACCGACCGGTGTCCCCGGCCGCGGTCGGGAACGGCGTCGACACCAGCACGACGCCGTCGACGGGGAACGACTGCAGCGCCGTGAGGACGACGTCGCCCGTCCCCGGCGGCAGGTCGATTACGAGCGTGTCGACGTCCCAGGCGGCGTCGGTCAGCAGCTCCTCGACGGCCTCGTGGGCCATCGAGCCGCGCCAGGCCAGCGGCTCGTCGTTGGCGATCAGGCCGACGCTGACGGCCTCGATCCCGTCCCGCTCGACGGGCTTCGCGGCGCCGTCGGCGGTCGTCTCCAGCGGTCCCTCCAGGTCCAGCAGGTCGGGCACGTTCGGGCCGTAGACGTCCGCGTCGAACAGGCCGACGGACTCGCCCTCGGCGGCCAGCCCGCGGGCAAGTTGCGTCGCGACGGTCGTCTTGCCGACGCCGCCCTTCGCGCTCGCCACGGCGACGACCCTGTCGACGCCGTCGAGTTCGATCCCGTGGTCCGGTCCCGCCGCGTCCGCGTTGACGCGGACGTCCTCGACGCCCGGCAGTTCAAGGACGGCCGAGCGCATCCGGTCGGCCAGCAGGTCGGCCGTCTCCGCGTCGCGCCCGTCGAGGGCGGCGTCGACTGCGACGGCGCCGTCGGCGACCTCGATACCGCCGACTGCACCCGCGTCGACCACGTTCGTCCCGCGCGTCGGATCCGTCACCTCGCCCAGGGCCGCCCGGACGTCCTCGGGGGTCGGTTCCGATCCGGTCGCGTCGCCGTGCTCGTGCTCGCTCATGCTGTCACCAGGTCTCCTCGTGGTCGGTCTCCGGTTCGGGCGCCTCCTCTGCGTCCATCAGCGTCCCGCCGTAGGGGCGGTACTCCACGTCGTACACCTCGTCGATCCGCTCAAGCAGGTCCTCGCGGCGGCCGATCAGGTCCGCGTCGAACGCGGAGGTCTCGAGGGCTTCGACGATCTCCGCGTCGTCCAGCAGGCCGTCGCCGTAGGCCGCGGCGACGCCGTCGCGGAACGTGTCGGCGTTGCGCCGGCAGCGCAGCCCCTCGTCGACGGCGTCCTCGATTTCGGCCTTCTCGGCGTCCAGCGACACGGCCTCGAAGCGCTCGACGGCGCGCTCGTCGTAGTCGGCGGCCTTCGAGAGGACCTCGGCGGCCCGCTCGACGCGGGAGAGCTCGGCCCACGCGTCGCGGGCGGCCGGCGCGACCAGCGCGTCGACCACGTCGTCCCAGGTCGTCGCGCGCTCGGGGTCCTCCAGCGCCTGCGCGACGAAGGCGCCGACGTGCTCGTCCGGGACGGTGACGCCGACCGACGAGTCGAGCGTCCCGCCGGAGCCGCCCGGATCGGTCCCGTCGCCGGGGTCGTCCGTCGCCTCACCGCGCTCGTTCGCGTCCGGTGCCTCGCGATCGTCCGTGGCGTCGAGTTCGTAGGTCATCGATCGGTCATGTCCGCGTCGAGGTCGCGCTGCGGGTCGAAGCCGGGGGCGCCGCCCGGCGCGGGCGACTCCTCGGACCAGCCGCTGGGGTCCGACGGATCGGGCCGGAAGCCCTCGACCGCCTGGTCGCCGGGCGTGTCCGGGCCGCTACCGGGTGCGGTCGGCGGGTCGACGTCG
>SDGW01000983.1_pt1 | contig 11875 bp, 13 predicted proteins | sample 2873831 | NCBI WGS metagenome assembly SDGW01 (sample SAMN08132700, study PRJNA421101) | hypersaline lake metagenome | isolation source: celular fraction 0.22 microns magnesium sulfate-rich crust from ephemeral... | place: Spain: Penahueca Lagoon, Toledo | collected 2011-07
GGGATCGACCGCGAGCGCACGCGCGAGCGCGATGCGCTGTTGCTCGCCACCCGAGAGCGTGGGTGGATACCGATCCTTCAGATCGCTCACGCCGAGATCAGCCAACAACTGCTTCGGGTCACGGTCGCTTTCGCGGTAGGACGTGCCGAACGCGACGTTCTCGGTGACGGTCATGTGCGGAAACAGCGCGTAGTCCTGAAAGACGAACCCAAAGTCGCGAGCCTCGGGCGGTTCGTCGGAGACGAGCCTCCCGTTCTTTCGGACGGTCCCGGTGTGGTCGTGAAAGCCCGCGACCGTCTCCAGCAGAAGCGTCTTCCCGCTTCCGCTCGGACCGAGGACGACGACCGTCTCGCCGTCCTGTACCTCGAAGTCGGCGGCCACGTCGAACTGGTCGGCACCGTCGGCCGAAAACGACGCCGCCACGTCGATGTCGAGCATCACGGCATCCCCCGCGAACTGCTGGAGTCGTTCGTGAGCCACCTGACGAGCAGGAAGATGCCGGCCGAGACGGCCAACAGGAGCGCCGCGACGGCACCGCTCTCGTCCAGGCCGCCCTGGAGGTAGGTGTTGTAGACGAACACCGGTGCGTGTTGGGCGACCACCCGCTCGCCCTGAACCGGATAGAAGAACTCGACGCTGTAGGCGACCACGGCCACAGCACCGAACTCTGAGACCGAGCGCGCCCACGCGAGGACACCGCCCGTGACCATCCCGCGGACGGCCAGGGGGCCGGTCACCCGACGGAACGTCTCCCACGGACTCGCACCGTGGATGCGGGCGGCGTACTCCAGCCGGTCGTCGACCCCCTCGAACGCTTCGCGGGCCGCATTGACAGCGTAGGGAGCGCTGACGAACGTCAGTGCGAGCACCATCCCTGGGAGCGTCCCCAGGATCGAGAGACCGGGAAACGCGCCGCCCTCTCCGAAGCCGAAGAGAATGATGATGCCGGCGACGCTGTGGGGGACGACCAGCGGGAGGTCGACCAGGCTCTCGATGACCGATTGGCCCGGGAACCCGCGAGCGAGGTGGTACGCCAGCGGGACGCCGAAGAGCAGACTGGCGGCGGCCGCCAGGAACGGCGCGTACACGCCGAGATACAGCACTCTGTGGACTGCCGGATCGGTCGCCTTCTCGGCGACGAGCGACGGGGACTGGCGCGCGAGAAACAGGAACAGTGGGAGCCCAAGGGCGACGAGGAGGACGCTGCCGAGCGTCGCCATCGCCACGCCGAACGGGCCTTCCTGGCTGGCGACGCCAACCCCCGCTGCACTGACGACCAGAAACAGGGCGTACCACGTGGGGCGACCGATACTGTAGGCCACGGCGAACGCGACGATCTGGACGGAAATGACGGCGGCGGCTATCGACCCCCTCCCGAGCGTGCCGACCGGAAACCGAGCGTCCGTCTTGGTCGCCATCTGGTCGACTCTCTGGTGCCAGCGTACTCAGCCTTGCGCTCTCTCACGGGTCAGTCCAGCGAAATCACCGGCGAGTTGAACGCCGTGGTGCCGAAGAGACGGCCCGTCTCAGACACCAATTCGAAACCGCTATCGGTTACGTCACGGCCGCCTGAACCCGGTCCCGAAACCGGTAGTCGGTGACTCAGTGAAAAGATTAAATACCTGCAGGGGTCCGTTATATCTATGGCGATACATCGACGGCGGTTTCTGCAAGCGGCGGGGGCCGGGGCAGCACTCGGACTCGCTGGGTGTAGCCTCCCAAGCAACGACAGCAACACCACTGAGCAGGGGTCGGGGGCCATCGGCGACGATGAGCTGGTGCTGGCGACGACGACCAGCACGTACGATACCGGGCTGCTCGGCGAGCTGAACCCCGTATTCGAGAACAAGTATGGGATCACGATGAAGACGATCCCGAAGGGGACGGGAGCGAGTATCCGGACGGCGCGGGACGGGGACGCCGACGTGATTCTGGTCCACGCGCGCAATGCCGAGGACGAGTTCATGCAGGACGGGTTCGGTGTCAACCGGCGCGACGTCATGTTCAACGACTTCGTCATCGTGGGCCCGGAAAACGACCCGGCCGGAATCAACGGCATGGAGAGTGCGACGAGCGCGTTCAACACGATTTCTCAGCAGCAGTCGACGTTCGTTTCTCGGGGAGACGACTCGGGGACGAACAAAAAAGAGCTCATCATCTGGGACGAGGCCGGGACCGACCCGAGCGGCCAGTGGTACCGCGCCATCGGGAAGGGGATGGGCGACACTCTCACCCAGGCGAGTCAGACAGGCGCGTACACGCTGGCCGACCGCGGAACGTACCTCTCGATGAAAGACGAGGTCGATCTGGTCATCCACGTCCAAGGCCCGCTCAAAGGCGGCCCGGTCGTCCTGAAGAACCCGTACGGCGTGATGGCGGTCAACCCTGCGAAGTACGAGAACGTGAACTACCAGGCGGCAATGGCGTACATCGGGTTCCTCACCAGTCAGAAGGGCCAATCGATGATCGAGAGCTACACTGCCAACGGCTCACAGCTGTTCTTCCCGAACGCGATCAGCGAAGACCCGAACTTCGGAGAGTACGTCCCGCAGGGCTACTCCGCACAACAGGCACAGAGCCTCTCTCGCCGAGACCAGCAGTTCCTCTACTGGGTCGACGAGCAGGTACCCGCGGATTTCTGAGCTGATGATGCTCCTACAGCTGCTTCCCGAGGGCGGTTGGGGATACATCGTCAGCATCGTCGTTGTTTCGCTGTACGTGAGCGTCACGGCCGTGGGACTGAGCACCCTGGTCAGCCTTCCCATCGCACTGGTGATCGGGTTCACCGATTTCCCCGGGAAACGGGTGGTGACTGCCGTCATCAACACCGGGATGGGGTTTCCGAGCGTCGTGGTCGGGCTGGTCGTCCTCATGACGCTCTCGAACAGCGGGCCGCTCGGCGACCTCGAACTCGCGTTCACGCCACAGGCCATGATCGCCTCGCAGTTCATCCTCGCGACGCCGGTGATCATGAGCATCAGCCTCTCAGCGGTCGAGAGCATCGGCCAACCCATCCGTGACGCTGCGTTCGCCATGGGCGGGACGAAACTCGACGTCGGCCTCGTCGTCATCAAGGAAGCGCGCTACGGAATCGTCACGGCCGTGTTGGCCGGCCTCGGACGCGCGATCAGCGAGGTCGGGTCGATCCTCATCGTCGGCGGAAACATCGTGTTCAGCGACGGCCAGTCGTACACCCGGACGCTGACGACGGCGATCACCGTCGAAGCGCGCCAGGGTCGATACGAAATCGGGCTCGTGTTGGGAGCGATCTTGTTGCTGTTGGTGCTGGTCGTCAACGGCCTCGGATCGTGGATACGAAGCCAGGGTCGCGGACGGGGGACGTCATGAGTCTTCGCGCAAGTGACGTTGCAGTTGGCTTCAGCGGCGAGTCCGTGTTACGAGACATCTCGATGGAAGTGTCTCCGGGCGAGGTGCTCACCGTCGTCGGACCGTCTGGAACGGGGAAGACGACGCTCCTGCGACTACTGGCGCTGTTCCAGCGGCCTGATGCTGGGACGATCGAGTGGAACGGTCGAGACGTCTGGTCGCTCTCAGAGGACGACCGGCTGGCGATCCGTCGCCGACTCAGCATGGTGTTTCAGGAACCGAGTCTGTTCAACGCGCCAGTGGCCAAGAACGTGCGATATGGACTACACGTGCGACGGTCCTGGCGCGAACGGCTCAAAGCCCAACTCCTCGGCTCGTCCCGGGACGGAGCCCTCCCGGATTCGATTCGGGAGCCGCTCGACACCGTCGGCCTCGTGGACAAAGCGGATCAAAACGCGCTGTCGCTGTCCGGCGGTGAGGCCCAGCGAGTCTCGTTCGCGCGGGCGCTCGCCGTCGATCCCGACGTCATGCTCCTTGACGAGCCCACGTCGAACCTCGATCCGCGGAACACGGCAGTCCTGGAGGACGCCGTCCTCCGGGCGCGCGACCGGGGAGTCGGTGTGATCGTGGCGACCCACGACATGCACCAGGCCGAGCGGATCTCAGATCGCGTGGCGTTCCTGTACGACGGCGAAGTCGTCGAGGCAGGCCCGCCGAGCCAGTTGTTCGAGAATCCGGAGAACCCACGGACGGAGGCGTTCGTCAACGGAGAGCTCATGTACGATTCGGAGACGCAACCAGCAGTGACCGACTGAGGCGCGACCCCGTCACTGTATCGTTCCGACTCGAAAACGCTTACCCGGCCGGCAGTCCTCGGCGTCGATACGAATGTCACCGACGCTATCGGAACTACAGGACGTCCTCGACTGGGAGGCCATCGTCACACTCCAGGCCATCGACGAGGCCGACGGTGCGACGGTCGAAACCATCGTCGAGACGACCGGACTCGCTCGGGACGCAGCAGAAAATCGCTGCCAACAACTCGATACCCTCGGTCTCGTGACCAGCCCCGAAGCGTCCGAAGGCGATGTCTACGAGATTACTGGTGCAGGCCACGGTGCGATCGGCGACGGCCTCTACGACGACTACGACCTCGTCGGCGAGGCCGACATCGACGAACTCGCGGAACAGGTCGCTGAACTCCTCGACCGCCGCGACGCGCTCAAGGCAGAACTCGAAGCCCTGCGCGACGACGCCGAAGAAACCCGCGTGCGAGCCGAACGGCAGTTCGGCGATCGCGACGACGTCACCGAGGAGTTCGAGTCGTTGGCGGCAGATCTCAGGACACTCGAACAGGCCCTCGAAGAGGCGTAGCGATCAGGACTCGACACCGGAGTCCCGCTGTCGACGCGTGTCTTGGACGATCGACAGGCCGTAGCCGATCGTGCTGAGGCCGAGCAGACCCACGAGCGCCCGAACGGGAGTCGCGTCGAGGGAAACGGCCGCACCCAGGCAGACGATACCGAACAGACAGAGGTAGCCCGCACCCCAATACCCGAGTTTCATACGGAGACTATTCTCTGCATTAAACTAATCTCTTGTGACGGTCGTCCCTCTGGAATGATAGCCTCAGTCAGGTGTCTTTTTACCCGAGCGCCGAGTCCCTCTCCGCAATGCCGTCCCTCCGCCGACGAGACGTCCTCAAAACTGGTGGCGCGGCGCTCGCTGGGTCCGCGTTGCTCGCGGGCTGTTCCTCGTCGTGTCCGGACTCGGGCTACCCGACACCCGAGAGGCGAATCGATATCCGAGATTCTCCTGGGGGTCCGTTCGACGAGACGCCGAGCGGTTCCTGGCCGGGGCTACACGCCAACGCCGCGAATAGCGGCTACACCGAGACGGGACCACCGACCGAAGCGGTTGGGCTCCGGTGGCGGACCGACCTGCCCCTGCCAAATACGGATGCGGGCGGACTCTCGGCGAGCAGCCCGGTCGTCCGTGGCGGGACCGTCGCGGTCGCCGACAGCGCCCGCGTCCACGCACTCGACGTCACGACCGGCACGCTTCGCTGGCGAAGTCCCTCGATCTCGCCGACGACCCGAGACACGATCTACGAGTACGAGGCGAACACGGCCACGCCGACCATCGGGTCGGACGGGGGCGTCTACGTCGGCACGACCGACGGCGTCGTCGCGCTGGACGGCACGGACGGACGCGTCAGCTGGCGTGCTGAGGGCCTCGCGGGTGCGGGATCACCGACGGTCGTGGGTGATACGGTCTACGCGGCCGGCGAGGAGACGCTGGTCGCGCTCGCGACGAGCGACGGCCGCGAACGCTGGCGACGGTCCATCTCGTGGAACGCATCGCAGGACCCGCCCGCGGTGAGCGACGGCGTCGTCGTGCTGCCAGTCGACAGCGCGACGGTCGGCATCGACGCGGCCAGCGGCGAGCAGCGGTGGCGGGCCGACGTCGACGCCCATACCTACGCGGTCGTCGCCGACGGAACGGCCTTCGTCGGGAACGGCAGGGGCGGCCTCCACGCGATCGACCTCGCGAGCGGCGAGATCGCCTGGACGTTCAGCCGGGGCGAGTATCGGGACATGCAGACGCCGGTCGTCACGCCGGACAGCATCTACCTGGTGGAACAACCAGGCGAGGCCGGCGCGGCGACGTTCGCCCTCGACAGGCGGGACGGCGAAAAACCCCGCCCCCGGTGGTGTTCGGACGTCGGCAGCGGCGCGGTGGTCGCTGCCACCCGGGACCTCGCGTTCGGCATCGTCCCAATGGGTGGTGGCCCGTCGTCGGTGCAGAGCATCGTCGCGTTCACCAGCGACCTCGGTGACGCACTGTGGGCACTCCACGGGGAAAACAGACCCCGCAGTTGGCCCACGCCTCCGGCGCTCCTCGACGGAGCGATGGTCGCCACCACGAGGGGCGGAACGGTCGCGGCCGTCGGCGCACACGCGACGGGCGATGGAGGTGACTGAGCGTGAACGAGCAGCGCACTCGCCTGTTCGGCCTCGTCGCCGCACTCGGTGGCATCATGTCGGTACTCGTCTCCGTTCCCGGACAGTGGTACGGGGTTCCACAGACGGACTCGTACGTGTTCCACCCCGACCCATTCACCCCCTTGTGGATACAACGAGCGGTAGTACCGGGCCTGATCGCCGTCGTGACCGTTTTCCTGGTCGCCGGCCTGCTCGGACTGGTGCTCCGCGACCGCCCCGTGGCCGGTCGGTGGCGCCGATTGGGCGGAGTCGGCGCAGTGATCGGACTGACGTTCCTGGCTCTCAGCGTCGTGGGACTCACGTACCTCTCGACTGGGAGCGGCGCGACGCAAGGAACGACTGTCGACCTGCTCTCGTTGGCCCTCGGCGGGATCGGCCTGCTCGTGTTCGTCCCCTCGCTGGTGGCGCTGATCGTCGGGTATGTTTTGACTGCTCGCCCCTATCCAGGATACGCGCTCGGCGGTGCAGCGATCCTGACGCCCTACCTCTCGTACATCGGTCTGGAAACCATAGGGAGGCTGGTGGCGATGCTGCCCGTCGGCGCCGCCTGGGTCGCTGTGGGCATCGAGCTGTGGACGCACCCCGAAGCAGTGCCGCCACGCGACGACGAGTCCCAGGAGACCTGAGCGCGGACTCGTCGTCTCCACCGCAACCGATCAGTCCTCGTAGTCGTAAAATCCGCGCCCCGACTTCTTCCCGAGGTCGCCGGCCTCGACTTTCCGCTTGAGCAGGTAGGGCGGCTGGTAACGGTCACCGAGTTCAGCGTGCAGCGTCTCCATCGCGTCGAGGCAGATGTCCAGCCCGATGTGGTCGGCAAGCGTCAGTGGCCCCATCGGCACGTTCGTCCCGAGCGTCATCCCCCGGTCGATGTCGTCTTTCGAGGCCACGCCCTCGTCGAACGCTCGGATGCCCTCTGCGAGCCAGGGCATCAGGATGCGGTTCGTGACGAACCCGGGTTTGTCGTCGGACTCCCAGGTGGTCTTGCCCATCGATTCGGCGAGGTCGTGGGCTAACTCGACGACCTCGGGGTCGGTGCGCTCCCCGACGACGAGTTCGACCCCTTCCATCAAGGGGACGGGATTCATGAAGTGCAGCCCGACGACCTTCTCTGGACGGTCCGTCGCGCTTGCGATCGACGTGATCGAGAGCGTACTCGTATTGGTCGCCAGCACGACGTCCTCGGGCGTGATGTCGTCCAGGTCGGCGAACACGTCCTGCTTGACGTCCATGTTCTCCAGGACGGCTTCGACGACGAACTCACAGTCCGCGAGTGCGTCGAGGTCGGTGGTGCCGGTGATCCGCTCGCGCGCCGCGTCGGCCTCGTCCTGGTCGAGTTTGTCCTTCTCGACGAACCGCGAGAGGCTGTCCTCGATCCCGGCCAGTCCTTCGTCGACGAGGTCCTGCTCGATGTCGCGCATCACGACCTCGTAGCCGCTGGTCGCGGCGACCTGGGCGATCCCGTGGCCCATCGTTCCCGCGCCTACCACACCGATCGTGTCGATGGCTTCGTTCGCGCTCATGGCTGGACGCACCACGCGGGTTGGCGTAAGTGTGGCGTCGGTCAGTGCCAGGTCACTTCCCCACACTGAATCGAACTGCGCTCTGCAGCGGAGTCGGTGAGTCGTCGGGTGTGTCCGAGTCTCCACCCTTCGAGCGACCTGGACCTGGTGACCGGTTGCTGGGACCTCGAACAGACAGACGCAGCTCTCTCTTAGTTAGTAACGGCCAACCCGCGCTCAAGCGTAGCGAGGTTATTTGAGGTGAGAAAGCAATCACTGTTACCATGCGACCCACCGGGTCAGCAGACGCGACAGCGACGCTCCTCCAGATGACCCAGGCCGAAGTGCTGTCGGAGATACGGAACGACCTCCTGCTCAGTTCCTCGCTGTGGGCCAACATCGCCCTGGCCGGCCTGTCGATTCTTCTTTTCGTGTACATGGGTCGGAACGTCTCGACGCCCCGCTCTCGCCTCATCTGGAGCGCGACGTTATTGATACCCCTCATCTCATTGGCGAGCTACCTCGGGCTGGTCTCGGGACTGACCGTCGGCGTCATCGAACTGCCGCCGGGCCACGCCCTCGCGGGCGAAGCAGTGCTCAGCCAGTGGGGGCGGTATCTCACGTGGACGCTGTCGACGCCGATGATCCTGCTTGCGCTGGGGCTCCTCGCGGACGTCGAGGTGGGGAGCCTCTTTACCGTGGTCGCCGCGGACATCGCGATGTGCGTGACGGGACTCGCAGCGGCGCTGGTCACGTCGTCGTACCTGTTCCGGTGGGCGTTCTACGGAATCAGTTCGGCGTTCTTCCTCGTCGTCCTCTACGCGCTCATAGCGGAGTGGCCGGACGCCGCGGCCGACGCGGGGACCGGCGAGATATTCGGGACGCTCCGGACGCTGACGGTCGTCATGTGGCTCGGGTATCCCATCGTCTGGGCCATCGGCGTCGAGGGCCTCGCGCTCGTCGAGTCGGTCGGTCTCACCTCGTGGGGATACTCCGCCCTCGACATCCTGGCCAAGTACGTCTTCGCGTTCTTGCTGCTGCAATGGGTGGCCGCCAACGAATCGACAGTCGCCGCCCGGACAACCGGTGCGACCCCGACCGACGACTGAACAGGTTGCAGCGGTGGTGAGTATCGGCATCGACCGCGAGGGCAGACGGTCGGTCCCGACGGACTCTCGACCTGAGCCGACAGTCCCCGACGATTCGAAACTCGGATTCGGATAAATTTCTCATCGAGAGGGTCCAACAAGATTATTACCGAACGTGGGGGAGCAAATGATGTAATGATCCCTATCGACGACAGTCCACTGACCCGTGATGGGAAGGTGCTTATTCTCGCGTACGACCACGGCCTCGAACACGGCCCGGTCGACTTCGAGGACGTCCCGGAAAGTGCGAACCCCGAACACGTCTTCGACGTGGCGACCCACGACGCGGTCACTTCTCTCGCGGTCCAGAAGGGCATCGCCGAAGCCTACTATCCCTCCTACGAGGACGACGTGAATCTGCTGGCGAAGCTCAACGGGACCTCCAACCTCTGGCGCGGCGAACCCGACTCGGCCGTCAACTGGTCGGTCGACTACGCCCACGAAATCGGTGCCGACTCCATCGGCTTCACCGTCTACGGCGGCTCGAACAACGAAATCGAGATGGTCGAAGAATGGCGAGAGGCCCAGGAGAAGGCACGCGAGTACGGTATGGCCACCGTCATGTGGTCGTATCCGCGCGGTCAGGGCCTGCGCAACGCGAACACGCCCGGAAGCATCGCGTACTCCGCGCGCCTGGGGCTGGAACTCGGCGCCGACGTGGCGAAGGTCAAGTACCCCGGGAGTCAGGAAGCGATGGAAGAGACCGTCCGCGTCGCCGGCAAGACCAAGGTCGTCATGTCCGGCGGTTCGAAGCGCTCCGACGAGGAGTTCCTCTCGAACGTCAAGTCCGTCATCGACGCCGGCGGGGCCGGCCTCGCCGTTGGTCGGAACATCTTCCAGCGCGAGAACCCCGAGCGCATCCTCGATGCTCTGGAGAAGGTCATCTTCGAGGAGAGCACCGTCGAGGAAGCGCTCGACGCCGCCGAAGCCGCCGCACCCGAAGCAGAGTGATGAGCGGCGCCATCACGGCGGTTCTCGACGCGGTGACCGAGACGGCTCCCGACGTGCGCGCCGGCCTGACCGGTCGTCGCGAGTACGAGACCGACGAGAACCCCTCGGGCGAGCAGATGCTCGCGGCGGACATCCACGCCGACCAGCTCATCGAGGACCGACTGCTCGCAATCGACGCGGTCGCCAGCTACGCCAGCGAAGAGCGGGACGAGATCGTCGAGGCCGACGATGGCGGTCATCTCCACGTCGCCTGCGACCCGCTCGACGGCTCTTCGAACCTCAAATCGAACAACGTGATGGGGACCATCGTCGCCATCTACGACGAACCGCTGCCGGCGGCTGGCAAACACCTGAAAGCCGCGGCGTACGTCCTCTATGGCCCCATCACGAACATGGTCGTCGCACGCGACGGCGCGGTCAAAGAGTACGTCATAGATAGTCGAGACGGAGAGACGGACCGCCGAATCGTCGACGACGACGTCACCCTCCCCGACGATCCCGTCGTGTACGGGTTCGGCGGCCGGGTTCCGGACTGGCCCAACGACTTCGCCTCGTACGTCGATACCATCGAACAGGAACTCAAGCTCCGCTACGGCGGCGCGATGATCGGCGACGTCAGCCAGGTCCTGGAGTACGGCGGCATCTTCGCCTATCCAGCACTGGAGTCAGCGCCGAACGGCAAACTGCGGCTCCAGTTCGAGGGCAACCCCATCGGCTACATCATCGAATGCGCGGGCGGGCGCTCGTCTGATGGAACGCAGTCGCTGCTGGAGGTCGAGCCGACGGAACTCCACCAGCGCGTCCCGGTCCACGTCGGCAACACCGATCTCATCGACCGGCTCGAATCCGCGCTCGGGGAGTAGCCGGCGCCTCGCCGTTCTCGCCCGATCTCAATCGAACGCGAGCGTGGTACCGTTCTCCTGTTTCCCGAACACGTCGGTGTGGAACGTTCGGTTGATCGGGTCTGGTGATACCGTCCGGTTTCCGTAGCCGTAGGCAGAGAGGTCGAGACCGACGGCGTAATCGACACGGACGGTCGTCGTCTGGTCGCGCTCGACGTGCGTGACCCACCACTCGTCGAGTTTGCTGTTGTCGATCACCACCCGAGCGGTCACGTTCCGATGTGACTTGGCCGGGATCGCCGTGAGGTTCTCCGTCGAGCCGTTGGCGACGGCGACACCGTTCATCCCGACGTCGTACGTCACGCCGGTGACGGGGACGGCGAACGATTTCGGATTGTAGACCCGGAGTTCGGTGTGGACGACTGTTCGGTTCCGGGTCACGTTCGCCCATCGCGCGTTCGTTTCGTTCACGTAGAGGACGGGATCGGACACGATCTCGCGGCTGGCATTGACTGGGACCGTCGTATTCGTCTCGAACGCGGAGATGATGTCGGTTCGCACCGTGCGGTCGGCGACGCGCCGTGACAGCGATTCGTTCACTCGCGCCGATTCGAGCGTCGCACTGACCGTGAGGTTGGTCCGTTCACCGCGGCGGATGTGCGAGCGCCACCACTCGACGATCCGGTCGTTCTCCAGGCCAGTACGGAGTTCGACCGTCGAGTTGCCAGCCGGGAGCGAGACACCAGATTCCTGTCCGTCGCCGACCGGGATGCCGTTCATGTACACGGTGTAGGCGACGTCCGCCCGCCGGAGCGGGATGGGAAACGGGTTCGGATTGGCGACTGTCAGGTCCGACTGGACCATCGTCGTCGTCTGGTTCGCACCGACGAGGTGATTGTCGATTCCGGTCACCCGCGGCATCCCGAGCACGCCGATCGCCGTCGCGGACCCGATGAGAACGACGCCCAGAACCAACAACGTAACCACCGCCCCGAGGAGTCTGCTGTGGCTACTTGACAGAAGCCCCCTGCCATTGCTGCCGGACATTGCCTTCCCCTTTCGAGAGCCAGGCAAAACCGCCCTTCGACGCTCCAATCCCCCTG
>SDGW01000984.1_pt1 | contig 11875 bp, 10 predicted proteins | sample 2873831 | NCBI WGS metagenome assembly SDGW01 (sample SAMN08132700, study PRJNA421101) | hypersaline lake metagenome | isolation source: celular fraction 0.22 microns magnesium sulfate-rich crust from ephemeral... | place: Spain: Penahueca Lagoon, Toledo | collected 2011-07
TGTTCGGTTTCTGGGGCCGTCCTGTTCGGTTTCTGGGGCCGTCCTGTTCGGTTTCTTTGTCCGTCCCGCTTCGATCGCCCGTCCGGAACCCCCAGGTATTCCCGCGTCCGGCCCCTCGATCCGGTATGAGTAGAAATCGAACGTACCGCTGTCTGAACTGTCTGGAACACACCGTGAGCCGCGAGTTCGACACGTCGCACCTCTCGGTGACGTGTCCGAACTGCGGCTCGTTCGAGCGGTTCGTCAACGAAGCGGTGTTTCAGCAGTTCCGCGCGTTCGAGGAGTCCCCGCCCGCGGAGATCGACTGGGAACGGCTGGACCGGCCGGAGAAGCTGATGGTCTCGGAGCGGCTCGTCCGCTCGACGAAGACGCTGGCGGACTTCGCCATCACCGAGGCAAAGGCGTTGGCCCGAAAAGGGGGAGCGTCGGCCGGGGGCTGAGTCAGCGGGCGTACACTGAGTCAGCGCGCGTACAGCTTCCCGCCGACGAGCGCGGCGAGCCCGTCGCCGTCGCTCGGCGTGACCGCCACGTACGGTCTGTCGACGGGGCCGAACACGTCGACGACGCGGCCGACCGTCGAGAGCGACTCGTCGACCACGGCCGAGCCGATCCGGGGCGGCTCCTCGCCGGGGTCGCCGCGGGCGATCGCGAGCCCGCCGGCGGTGCGGACGACGGTGCCGACGCGCCGCATCGTCACTCTCGGATGACCCCGAGGTAGGCGGCGACCGCCTGCACGAGGTCGTTTTTCGCGGTGTCTTCGGTGCCTCGGACGACCACCGCCCCTCGGGGCTCGAACTCGCGGGAGTACGTCTTGTCGCGTTCGATCACCGCGTCGTAGCCGACCTGCTGGACCGCCTTGGCGATCTCGTCGACGGTCGGCTCGGGGACCGCCAGATCCGTCGGGACGCGACGGCCCTCCGAGCGCGACCGCTCGGCGTCGAAGTACGCGGGATAAACGACGTTCTCGACCATACCGGAGAGGCGAGCGCGCGGCCTAAGGTCGTTTCGGACCCGCGCGGCCGCGGTCGGCGTCGTCGATCGCGGCGCGCTCGACCCGGTAGCCCGGCCGCGCCCCACCCCGGAACCCTTTTGGACGAACACGGGTCACGTTCCTGTAATGAGCGATCTCGAAGCGGAGTACCGTCTCGATTACTTCGAGGAGGAGGGGTTCGTCCGGAAGGAGTGTCCCTCCTGTGGCGCGCACTTCTGGACCCGGGACGGCGACCGCGAGCTCTGCGGGGAGCCGCCCTGTGAGGACTACAGCTTCATCGACGACCCCGGCTTCCCGGAGCCGCACTCGCTGTCGGAGATGCGGGAGGCGTTCCTCTCCTTCTTCGAGGAGCACGGGCACGAGCGGATCGACCCGTACCCGGTCGCGGCGAACCGCTGGCGCGACGACGTGCTGTTAACGCAGGCGTCGATCTACGACTTCCAGCCGCTCGTCACCTCGGGGCAGACGCCCCCGCCGGCGAACCCACTCACCATCTCGCAGCCGTGCATCCGGATGCAGGACATCGACAACGTCGGCAAGACGGGCCGGCACACGATGGCGTTCGAGATGATGGCCCACCACGCGTTCAACACGCGCGAGGAGGTCGACGAGGACGAGTACGCCTACCACGGCGAGGTGTACTGGAAGGACGAGACGGTCGCGTACTGCGACGAGCTGTTCGAGAGCCTCGGCGCCGACTTGGAGGAGATCACCTACATCGAGGACCCGTGGGTCGGCGGCGGCAACGCCGGCCCCGCCATCGAGGTCATTTATAAGGGCGCCGAGCTGGCGACGCTCGTCTTCATGTGTATGGAGCGGGACCCCGACGGCGAGTACGAGATGAAGGACGGGAACACGTACTCGTTCATGGACACGTACATCGTCGACACCGGCTACGGGCTGGAGCGGTGGACGTGGATGAGCCAGGGGACGGCGACCGTGTACGAGGCCGTCTACCCCGACGCGATCGATTTCTTAAAAGAGAACGCGGGGATCGAGCACACGGAAGCGGAGCAGGAGCTCGTCCACCGCGCCGCGAAGCTCTCCGGTCGGCTCGACATCGACGACGTCGACGACGTGGAGGCCGCGCGCGGCGATATCGCCGACCGCCTCGACGTCGACGTCGAGCGACTGCGGGAGCTCGTCGAACCCCTCGAATCCATCTACGCGATCGCCGACCACTCGCGGACGCTCGCGTACATGTTCGGCGACGGGATCGTGCCCTCGAACGTCGGCACGGGCTACCTCGCCCGGATGGTGCTGCGCCGGACGAAGCGGCTCGTCGACGAGGTCGACGTGGACGCGCCCCTCGACGAACTCGTCGATATGCAGGCGGAGCGGCTCGGCTACGAGAACCGCGACACGATCCGGGAGATCGTCCGCACCGAGGAGCGGAAGTACCGGGAGACGCTCGAGCGCGGCTCCCGCAAGGTGGAGTCGCTCGCCGACGAGTACGCCGGCACCGGCGAGCCGATCCCGACCGAGACGCTCCTCGAGCTGTACGACTCCCACGGGATCCAGCCGGACATGGTCGCCGACATCGCCGAGGAGCGCGGCGCGACGGTCGACGTCCCGGACGACTTCTACGCGCTCGTCGCCGACCGCCACGAGGAGGCCGACGCCGACGAGGGCGGGGACGACGCCGACGAGCGGATCGGCGAGCTCCCCGAGACGGAGAAGCTGTTCTACGACGACCAGGGCCGCACCGAGTTCGAGGCGGTCGTCCTCGACGTCTTCGAACGCGAGGAGGGGTACGACGTCGTCTTGGACCAGACGATGTTCTACCCGGAGGGCGGCGGTCAGCCCGCCGACCGCGGGCAGCTCACCGTCGGCGAGACGACGGTCGACGTGGTCGACGTACAGGAGGAAGGAGGCGTCGTGCTCCACCGGACGGACGCCGACCCGGGGAAGGGCGAGTTCGTCAAGGGGCAGGTCGACGGCGACCGCCGAAACCGGCTTCGCGCGCACCACACGGCGACCCACCTGATCGGCCACGCCGCTCGCGAGGTCCTCGGCGAGCACGTCCGGCAGGCGGGCGCCCAGAAGGGGATCGACTCCTCTCGGCTCGACGTCCGCCACTACGAGCGGATCACCCGCGAAGAAGTCAAGCGCATCGAGCGCGTCGCAAACGAGCTCGTCCGCGACGACGTGCCGGTGCGTCAGGAGTGGCCGGACCGCAACGAGGCCGAGGCCGAACACGGCTTCGACCTGTATCAGGGCGGCGTCCCGCCGGGAACGAACGTCCGGCTGATCCACGTCGGTAACGCCGACGTGCAGGCGTGTGCGGGCACGCACGTCGACCGGACCGGCGAGATCGGCGCCGTGAAGGTGCTGAAGACGGAGCCCGTCCAGGACGGCGTCGAGCGCATCGTGTTCGCCGCGGGCGGCGCGGCGATCGACGCGACCCAGCGCACGGAGGACGCGCTGTACGACGCGGCCGACGTGCTCGACGTCGACCCGCTCGACGTCCCCGAGACCGCCGAGCGGTTCTTCGACGAGTGGAAGGCCCGGGGCAAGGAGATCGAGTCGCTGAAAGAGGAGCTCGCGGCCGCGCGGGCCTCCGGCGGCGCCGACGCCGAGGAGGTCGAGATCGGCGGGGCCACCGCGGTGATACAGCGGCTCGACGGCGACGCCGACGAGCTTCGCGCGACCGCGAACGCCCACGTCGACGACGGGAAGGTCGCGGTCGTCGGCAGCGGAGCCGACGGCTCCGCGAGCTTCGTGGTCGGCGTCCCCGACGGCGTCGACGTCAACGCCGGGCAGGTCGTCTCCGAGCTCGCCGGCCGCGTCGGCGGCGGCGGCGGCGGACCGCCGGACTTCGCGCAGGGCGGCGGGCCGGACGCGGACGCGCTCGACGACGCGCTCGCGGCGGCGCCGGACGTGCTGCGAAGCCTGCAGGAGGCCTGACGACTCCCCACCTTCCATGCCACACGCGAACAACGGCGGCGTCTCGATCCGGTACGAGGTCGACGCGCCGGAGGCGGGCGACCCCGACGAGGCGGTGGTGTTCTGCGGGGACGTGGGACTCGGCGCGTGGCAGTTCGGCTGGCAGCACGCCGCTCTTGCGGGCCCGCACACGGTTATCACGCCCGAGACGCGCGGCGTGGGGCGGTCCGACGCCCCGCCCGGCCCGTACGCCGTCGAGGACCTCGCCGCCGACGTCGACGCGGTGTGCGCCGCGGAGGGGGTCAGGAACGCTCACCTCGTCGGCTACGGCCTCGGCGGGATGGTCGCGCTCACGGCCGCCCTCGCCTCCTCGCGCCCGGCGAGCCTGACGGTCGTCGGCACGCCGCCCGCCGGCGACGCCTACAACGCCGGCGGGGTGTGGGCCGACCCGTCCGATCCCGCGGCGGTGGAGGGGTCGCTCAACGGGCTGGTCTCCGTCGACTTCCGCGAGGCGCACCCGGACGCGCTCCCGCGGATCGCGGAGTGGCGGCTCGCCGAGGACGCCGGCCGCGAGACGTTCGAGGCCCACCGCGCGGCCGTCGACGCGTTCGACGTCACCGACAGGCTCTACGAGATCACGACGCCGACGCTCGTCGTCCACGGGACCGACGACGCCGTGTGCCCGATGACGGCGGCGGAGACGCTCGCGGAGGGGCTCCCCCGCGGCGAGCTCCAGGCGGTCGAGGGGGCGCACCACCTCGTCGGCGTCGAGGCGTCGGCCGCGGTCAACGACGCGCTGGTCGGGTGGCTCGCCGAACACGCGACCGATACGATGACGTGACCGTCCGCGGCCAGGACGGGAGGGTGGAGCGGCGGCCAGTGAGAGCCGGTGCCACGGTGTCGTGACCGTTTCGACGGATCTCACTCGATGCTGACGGAGATTCGCTCAATCTGCGAGGTGAGACGTCGGCTGCGTTCGTTTCTACACGGCGGCTGCGTTCGTTTCTACCCGGCGGCTGCGTTCGTTTCTACCCGGCGGCTGCGTTCGTTTCCACCGGATGAGAACAGCAAGTAGCATTATTAATAATTACATAAACGTTTAGTCATGGTAACCTTATCTGACAGCGTCGTCGTCGTCACCGGTGCGGCGTCGGGCATGGGTCGATCGATGGCGCACGAATTCGCCGATGCGGGCGCGGCGGTGGCCGTCGTCGACATCGACGCCGACGGCGCGGCGTCGGTCGCCGATGCGATCGGATCGGCCGGCGGGGAGGCGATCGCGGTAGACGGCGACGTGACGGACACGGAGAGCGTCGAGCGCGTCGTCGACCTGACCGTCGACGAGTACGGCACGATCGACGTGCTGTGTAACAACGCCGGCGTCCTCGACGACTTCGCGCCCGTCGGAGAGACCACCGACGACCTCTGGAACGGGATCTTGGACGTGAATCTGACGGGGCCGTTCTACCTCACCCGCGCCGCGCTCCCCGTTCTCCGCGACGGGAGCGACGAGGGGGTCGTGATCAACACGGCGTCCGTCGCCGGCAAAGTCGCCGGGGGAGGCGGGGCCGCGTACACGACGTCCAAACACGGCCTGATCGGCTTCACGAAACAGCTCGCACACGATTACGGCCCCGAAATCAGGGCGAACGCCGTCTGTCCGGGCGCCGTCGAGACGGGGATGACCGAAGAGATGATCGAAGACTTGGAAGCGATGACGGCCGACACGCCCGCCGGCCGGTACGCCGATCCCGAGGAGATCGCGACCGTCGTCGCGTTCCTCGCGAGCGACGACGCCTCGTTCGTCCACGGCACCGCGGTCGACGTCGACGGCGGGTGGCTCGTCGACTGATCCGTCGACGGGACGGCGTGGTGATTCCGTCTCCGTCTGGTGGAGGGGGACGCCCGGCGTCGAACCGACCCGACGAGGCGGTGTCCACGGACTGAATCGACGGCGGAACGCGCGGAAGCGGCACGCGGCGACTGCCCTCTCCGACGCCGGTAGGGCTTCCCGTCGCCGCAACCGTTTTGCGTCCGTCGCGCCTCAGTGCGGCTAATGACACGGCTTCGGTTCGCCCTGCTGAACGCGGCCCACGACGGCGCGAACACCCGGCGGAACTTCCGCCGGGAGCTCGACGCCGACCTCGTCGAGTTCGACGCGACGGACGGTCACCTCCCCGATCACACCGAGTTCGACGGCGTGGTGGTCACCGGCTCGCGGTCGTCCGTCTACTGGGACGAGGCGTGGATCCCCCCGCTCGTCGACTACGTCGCGGACGCCGCCGCGGCCGGCGTCCCGGTGCTCGGCGTCTGTTACGGCCACCAGGTGCTCGCGGAGGCGCTCGGCGGGCGCGTGGCGGGGATGGACGGCTTCGAGATCGGATACAACGACGTCCGCCGGCGCGGCGACGACGAGCTGTTCGACGGGATCGGCGAGGAGTTCACAGCGTTCACCACTCACGGGGACACGGTGGTCGATCTGCCGCCGAGCGCGACGCTGCTCGCCGAGAACGACCACGGCGTCCACGCCTTCCGCGACGGCCACTGCTGGGGCGTGCAGTTCCACCCGGAGTACGACGTCGAGACCGCGCGCGAGGTCACCGAGGGGAAACGCGAGCGGCTCGGCGACGCGCGCGTGGACGCCGTCCTCGACGATATCACCCCGGCGGCGCACGACGCCGCCTGCGAGGTGAAGGGACTGTTCGACAACTTCACCGAGTACGCCCGGCGGCTCCGGACGGAGCGGGCGTCCCCGGCCGCCGCCGACGACTGATTGGGTCACGCCACCCGGGTCGAACACCCTTATACCGTTCCCGCCCGGAATCACGGTATGAACGTAGTACCGGACACCAGTGCGGTCGTCGACGGCCGCGTGTCCGAACACGTCGCGGACGGGACCTACGAGGGGGCCACGGTGCTCGTCCCCGAGGCCGTCGTCGGCGAGCTGGAGTCGCAGGCGAACGACGGGCTGGAGTCGGGCTGGGACGGTCTGAGCGAGCTCAAGCGGCTCGCCGACCTCGCCGACGAGGGGACGATCGAGCTGCGGTACGTCGGCGAGCGCGCCGACGGGGACGCCCGGTCGCACGCCCACGAGGGCGACGTCGACGCGCTGATCCGCGGGATCGCCGCCGACCACGACGCGACGCTCCTCTCGAGCGACGTCGTGCAGGCAGAGGTCGCCCGCGCGAAGGGGATCGACGTCGAGTACGTCGAGCCGGTCGCTCGCGGCGTGGTCGACGAGCTTCCGATTCAGGACTTCTTCACCGACGAGACGATGTCGGTCCACCTCAAGACGGGGACGAAGCCGAAGGCGAAACGCGGGAGCCTCGGCGAGATGCGGTACGTCACTATCGACGAGGAGCCGACGAGCGAGGAACAGATGGACGAGTGGGCGACCGCCATCGTCGACCTGGCGCGCCAGTCCAACGAGGGGTTCATCGAGCTCTCCGACGACGGCATGGACATCGTCCAGTTCCGGAACTACCGGATCGCGGTCGCGCGGCCGCCGTTCGCCGACGGCATCGAGGTCACGGCGGTCCGGCCGATCGCGAAGACGACGCTCGACGACTACGAGTTCGCCGACGAGCTCCGCGAGCGGTTCAAAGAGCGGAAGCGCGGCGTGCTCATCTCCGGGTCGCCCGGCGCCGGGAAGTCGACGTTCGCGCAGGCGGTCGCGGAGTTCCTCAACGAGAACGACTACGCGGTGAAGACGATGGAGAAGCCGCGCGACCTGCAGGTCGGCCCGGAGATCACCCAGTACGGCGCGCTCGGCGGCGAGATGGAGAACACGGCGGACTCGCTCTTGCTGGTCCGACCCGACTACACCATCTACGACGAGGTCCGGAAGACGAACGACTTCGAGGTGTTCTCGGACATGCGGATGGCCGGCGTCGGCATGGTCGGCGTCGTCCACGCCTCCCGCGCCATCGACGCGCTCCAGCGGCTCGTCGGGCGCGTCGAACTCGGCATGATCCCCCAGATCGTCGACACCGTGGTGTACATCGAGGCCGGCGAGGTCCACACCGTCTACGACGTGACCACGGAGGTGAAGGTGCCCGCCGGGCTCACCGCCGAGGACCTCGCGCGGCCGGTCATCCAGGTGTCGAACTTCGAGACCGGCCGCCCGGAGTACGAGATCTACACGTTCAACCGGCAGGTCGTCACGGTCCCGCTGAACGACGAGGACGGTGAGGAGAGCGAGTCGGGCGTCGGTCGCATCGCCAAACAGGAGATCGAACGCGAGATCCGGTCGGTCGCGCACGGGCACGTCGACGTCGAGCTCAAGGGGAACGACGAGGCGATCGTGTACGTCTCCGAGGGCGACATCGGCACCGTCATCGGCAAGGGCGGCGGCCGCATCAGCGACATCGAGAACCGGCTCGGCATCGAGATCGACGTCCGCACCCACGACGAGAAGCCGACCGACGCCGGCGCCGACGGCTCCGGCGGCGGACGCGGCGGCAACGGGCAGGGTCGGGACGGGCAGGTCGGCGAGGAGCGCGGGACCGTCGTCCAGCCGGAGATCACCTCCCGACACGTCGTCATCGACGTCGACGACGGCGTCGGCGAGACGGTGGAGGTGCGCGCGGACGGCGAGTACCTCTTCACCGCCACCGTCGGCCGCGGCGGCGAGGTCCAGGTGTCCCGCGGTTCCGCGATCGCCGAGGAGCTGGAGGACGCGATCGACCGCAAACGGACTGTGACGGTCGTTCCGGCGCGCTGAGGCGGCCGACGCGCTCTCGACTCTCCCCGTTGCTGCCGTCGTTCGACTCCGCTGAGTTCGTCGATCGTCGTACTCTATCCCTCCTGAAAGATAACGCTTTTTTGATGGTGGTCGGAACGTCAGGGCATGTCAGACGAGTTAAAGCGCGGGCTCGAAGGCGTCCTCGTCGCGGAGTCGGAGCTGAGCCACGTCGACGGCGAGGCCGGCAGGCTCGTGTACCGTGGGTACGACATCGAGGACCTCGCTCGCGGCGCGAGCTACGAGGAGGTGTTGTACCTCCTCTGGCACGGCTCGCTGCCGACGCGCGAGGAGCTCGACGCGTTCACCGCGGACCTGGCCGCGGAGCGGGCCGTCGACGACGACGTGCTCGAGACGGTCCGGACGCTCGCCGACGCGGGCGAGCGACCGATGGCCGCGCTCCGGACGGCCGCCTCCATGCTGTCGGCGTACGACCCCGACGCCGACGCGGACGAGGACGGCGACGCCACGGAGCGGGCCCGCCGGCAGGGCCGTCGGATCACGGCGAAGATCCCGACCGTCCTCGCGGCGTTCGAGCGCGCGCGTCAGGGCAAAGCGCCCGTCGCGCCGGACCCCGACCTCTCGTACGCCGGGAACTTCCTCTACATGCTCACCGGGACTGAGCCGGACGACGTCAGCGAGGAGACGTTCGACATGGCCCTGACGCTCCACGCCGACCACGGGCTCAACGCCTCGACGTTCACCGCGATGGTGATCGGCTCGACGATGGCCGACGTCTACTCCGGCGTCACCGGCGGGATCGGCGCGCTCTCCGGCTCGCTCCACGGCGGCGCGAACCAGGACGTGATGGAGGTGCTCCACGAGATCGACGAGTCGTCGAAGGACCCGGTCTCGTGGGTGAAGCACGCCCGCGAGGACGGCCGGCGGATCCCCGGCTTCGGCCACCGCGTCTACGAGGTGAAAGACCCCCGCGCGAAGATCCTCCAGGAGAAGCTGCGGGACCTCTCCGAGTCGTCCGGCGACACGAAGTGGCTCGACTACACCACCGCCATCGAGGAGTACCTGACCGAGGAAGGGTTACTCGACAAGGGGATCGCCCCGAACGTCGACTTCTACTCCGGCTCCGTCTACGACTCGCTCGGGATCCCGGTCGACATGTACACGCCCATCTTCGCGATGAGCCGCGCCGGCGGCTGGATCGCTCACATGGTCGAGTATCAGGCCGACAACCGGCTCATCCGCCCGCGCGCTCGGTACGTCGGTCCGGAGAGCGCCGAGCTCGTCCCGATCGACGAACGGTAGGCCGCGCCGCGGCCTCTCGACGCGCGTGCGATTTTTTAAATAGCTGTTATAAATAGACGCGCTACGACCCCATCCGCTCGCGGGCGAACTTCGCCAGCAGCGGGAGGTCGTCGAGGTGGAGCAGCTTCGCCATCGCGGCCTTGTCGCCCTGGTTCGCCTTCTCCAGCGTGTCGTCGTCGGTCCGACTGAGATCGCGCATGAGCCGGTCGTACCGCTCGTTCGGCGCGAGGTACAACAGTCGGGTGAGCATCAGCCGGGAGCGCATCCGGGGCGCCACGTCTCGGTGCCAGAGCCGCTCGTAGACGGCGAGGCTCTCGGCGTCCACGCGCCGCTCCGAGTCGGTGAGACACCGGTCGATGGTGGACGCCGCCGCGCGCGCGGACTTCATCCCCTTGTGGATCCCCTCGCCCCACAGCGGGTCGATGGTGGGGACGGTGTCGCCGATCGCGAGGAACCGGTCCGTGTGCATCTCGTCGGGCATCTGGATGTGCGCGGAGCCGCGGTGGACCGTGTCGTCGATCTGTTCGGCGTCGGCGAACCGCGGGTCCCGCTCGATCCAGTCCTCGAGGTAGCCGTCGACGGTCTTCCCCTCTTTCGCGAACTCGCGGTGGCGGTCGTTCTGGATGTAACAGATGCCGACCTTCGCGGTGTCCTCGCCGGTCGCGAAGATCCACGAGTAGCCGCCGGGCGCGATGTCGTGGTCGAGCCGGAGCATCATCGCCCGGCGCAGGTCGGCGTACTCGGGGTGGTTCATCTCGACGCCCTCCATCTCGTACTCGATGCCGATCGCCTGGTTCTCGCGCTCCAGGTCGACCACGTCGAGCGCGCTCGCGATCGGCGCGGCCGGGCCGGTGGCGTCGACGACCACCTCGGCGTACACCTCCTCGTCGCCGTCGTATCGCACGCCCTCGATGACGCCGTCGTCGTCGAGGATCGGGCGGGAGACGCGAGAGTCGAACCGGTACTCCGCGCCGTTCTCGCGGCCGTCCTCCACGAGGAAGCGCTTGAAATCGGCGAACTCGAGGACGGCGCCGGGCTGGTAGCTCTCGTAGTAGCTGTTCGGCGACTCCAACACCACGTCGTCGGTGTACGACATCACGACGTCGTCGGGGATTCCGAAGGCGGACATCATCGAGGGGAACGTCCCCGCGGTCGACTTGTTGCTCTGGCGGGGGAACTCGGCCTCCGGCTCCGTTTCGAGAACGACGACGTCGTAGCCGCGCGTCGCCAGATCGCGGGCGCACTGCGCGCCCGCCGGTCCGGCACCCGCGATAACGACGTCGTAGCGATCAACCATATACAACGTAATTCGGACCCACGTAATTAGGCTTGCTGAAACGGGTCGAGAACGGCCCCTGACCCGGCTCGGTCGCCGAAATTTGTTTATCGAGGGAGGTCGGAATGTCGGCTCCCCCGGTGATCGTCGGTCTCCGAAAAAACGGCACGGAACGGCGGAGGCGGCGTCAGTAGAACTCGCGGACGAGGTCCGTCGCGCCCTCCGGCGCGCCGTCCGGGATGACGGACATGTCCTCGTCGACGCCGTGCTGCTCGTGGTACGGGACGGAGTCCTCGTCCTGGTAGATGACGCCCTGGTACTCCTGCTCGGAGTTGAGGATGGCGTCCTCCGCGTCCTCGCGGTCGGTCGGGTCGTGGTCGGTCTCCTTCAGGTCGACGAGCGAGTCGCGGAAGTAGTCGTACGTGTCGACGTCGTTGAAGGTGACGCACGGCGAGTAGACGTTCACGAAGCCGAACCCGTCGTGCTCGACCGCCTTCTGGATGATCTCCTGGTGGCGGAGCGCGTCGGAGGAGAACGACTGCGCGATGAACGTCGCGCCCGACGCCAGCGCCAGCGCGTGCGGGTTGACCGGGGGCTGTTTCGGCCCGTCCGGACTCGTCGACGTCTCGAAGTCCTCGCGGGAGGTGGGCGACGCCTGCCCCTTCGTCAGCCCGTAGATGCGGTTGTCCATCACGACGTACGTCATGTCGACGTTGCG
>SDGW01000985.1_pt1 | contig 11867 bp, 8 predicted proteins | sample 2873831 | NCBI WGS metagenome assembly SDGW01 (sample SAMN08132700, study PRJNA421101) | hypersaline lake metagenome | isolation source: celular fraction 0.22 microns magnesium sulfate-rich crust from ephemeral... | place: Spain: Penahueca Lagoon, Toledo | collected 2011-07
ATTCGATTGTGGAGTTTATAGAAGATGCAAAAAAACGGGAAGAGATGAAGAAATACCTTTGAAGTAAGTAACAACCTCTTATACAGACCTGCTCAAAAAGATTAATGAGCTTTCCATTTTTATAATATGATTTCTTTCTACTTTCTAAGTAAAAAAGAACAATAAAAAGGGAAGATGAAGATCTATTAAATCATCACCTTCTCCTTAAATAAATCATAAATAGCTTGAGCCAACCTTCTACTAAATTCAGGTGGCACAGCATTACCAATCATTTCATAATTCTGACTCATACTCCCTGTAAACTCAAACTCATCATCAAAAGTCTGCAATCTAGCAGCTTCACGGACAGTTATAGACCTTGCTTGTTCTGGATCTGGATGGATGTGTCTGAGTCCATCTTTCTTCAAATGAGCCGGAATCGTATTACTTGGTTGATTCCATCTCAGCACATAATATTTATGAACTTTCGATGTCTTTCCTGTTTTCTCCGTATAAAGCTTCCTTAAGTTTTCAGTGGACTGATATTTATTTTCTCCTGATTTTATATCATCTGCTAATATACTAAAGATTTCTTTATCTCTTTTATTATGATACCTAGGAACATGCCAGTTCTTTTCAGTATGATGAGGTATATGAGAGTTTTTACGTCGTCCAACCTGATAATCTTCTGACGGCTTGAATGCAGGCAGATCTTTAATTGCATCCGCTACTGTGGGACCATCGTCAAATTTATATTGTTTTAAGATCTCATCATAAAAATGCTGCAAGGTCTCTTGGTTTTCAACCTTATTTCCAAAATATTGACTGTTGACCCCGATTAGAATAACCCGTTTTCTTTTTTGGGGAACATTGTATTGAGATAATTCAATTAGAGCTTTGCATTTAATGTCATCTATTAGATCAAAACCATACTCGTTGAATCCTCTTTTGATTTTATCAACGATGCTTTCTCCATCTGGCGTGGCTGATAACATTCCTTCCACATTCTCAAAGACTATTAATTTTGGATTATATTCTTTCACGACTTTCAAGTAACTCTCAAAAAGATAATTTCGATAGTCATATTTCATGCCATCTTTATCTTGTATTCTCCCAGCCAATGAATAGGCTTGGCATGGAGGACCACCAACTATCACGTCTATATCTCTGCCATTTATAACGTTATTCAAACCCTCATGCGATCCAAATGTCTCATCGTCTTCCCAACCATGAATTAATTCTTCAGTTCTTTGGATATCAAAGTGTAATATTCTCTTGTTGGCACATTGATCTTGATATGTCTTTTCCATTCTATTGATAAGCGTGTCACAAGCCGCTTTGTTCCATTCAACACACGCAATGGTTTGAAAATGATTTGATTTCTCGAATCCATCTAATAGTCCACCGCAACCTACAAACAACTCTAGTGTATTTAGTTTTGCCATGTAATCACCTTTACGTATTCAGTTCGAATTTTAATTGTGAATGATCTTCAACGTTTATTTCTCCAGATAAAACACCTTCATAGTGCTCCTTCATTGCTTTTGCAAGATGATAAGTCAATAGCGGAGGAACGGCATTTCCCACTTGCCTGTTTTGTTGGGTACGTGTTCCTGTAAAAATAAAATCATCCCTAAAGGACTGTAATCGAGCATTTTCTCTTACCGTTGGCACTCGATTGTATTTATAGTGAAAATGATTGCGATGTCCCGTATCAATTGTACGGGATGGTTGTTTACTGTGATACCTTGTCCATGCTTCATTAAACTTTCGACTTTCCCCGACACCAGGAGGTAAATCTTTATGATTGCCTCCCTCTGGCACTTGGTCAATCACCCATTTCACATGATCAGTATGTTTGGTAGCAACATGATTATAGAGACCTTCACTACTTTTCCTCATCAGTACCTGATACGTTGATTGAGGTGCCATGGTATATTCATCCACCTCTTTACCAAGATCACCTTCTCTGCTTGGAAGATCACCGATAGCTTGCAAACAACTTACATGGTTTTCTGATGAATGAGTAGGATTAGGAAACGTAAATGTTCCGAGTCCCTTTTCATACCCTACAAAAAACATTCTCTTCCGCATTTGAGGCACACCAAAATCCGCTGCTAACAATGGTTTTGGTGTAACGGAAACATTGTATTCCATGTCTTCAAATGTATTAACGATTTGCTGTTTGATATTTCCATTGTACAGTGTAGCAATACCTGGAACATTTTCAATTAAAAATGCTTTTGGCTTGAACCTTCTTACAGCTTTCACCACCGCCAAATATAACGTGTTTCGATTATCGTTAATATCTCTTGAACCGGTTAAGGAGAACCCTTGGCACGGTGGACCGCCAATAATGATATCAATACTTTGGTTACCTACTTTTTCAGCGATGGCATCTATTGCTTCATCCTTTGAAAGATCCATTAACAAAGTCTCTGAGTTTTCATGATTATAATGATGTGTGTTTAAGGCTGCTTCATCTGCATCTACACCAAGTATTACATTATAACCTGCATCAATGAATCCCTGCGATAAACCTCCACATCCGCAAAATAGATCTAAAACGTTCAGTTGATTCTCTCTCATAGATCTATCCTCCATTCTAGTGAATCTAAGCATTATGTAAGAGTGAATTAAAATTAAATTATACCATTGTTCTAAACAGAAATATTGAGTAAAAAAAGGAAAAGGCTATAACCTTTCCCTTTCTTTCACGTTACATAATAGACTTACTTAACATCCAAATTTTCTAAGTCACACTTTACATAAGGTGTATTAGTCAAATCAACTTCAAACTGAATCGATTTAACCGACGGGTCGTCCATTGATCGTATATATTTCATTAGTTCTTTTCCTGGAAAATCTTCATCCACATGATATCGCCGCATTTCAAGAAGCTTATACGTTTCATTCCTTGATAAGGACCCTTCCTCAAAACCAACAGCATTAATTTCTCTATTCAATCTGTCTTTATCCAAACCTAATTGAGATAGTTCTTCAATTAATTGATTAATCGATATACCTAAGTTTGACTTCTCGAACCTACAAATAAATAAATCTAACTCTTCATCAGATTGAGTTGCCATTTGAAATTGGCTATTAACACTGATAACCTGTTCGTACTTAGAAGTAGTAGATTTTACTTCAAAGGCCTTCGAAGATGTTTCTATATCGTGCGTGGAAAAGTCAGTAGGAGTCCACTTAACTTCTTTCCCTTGAAGAAGCAGATACTTCACACTGTACATTTCTCCCAGGATACTATGTACTTTTGGGCTCTTAACCGCATTCCCAAGTAACTCTCTCCATCTCATCCACCAAATGAACGGATCTTCTAAAATACTCTCTCGATTAGCATTATTTTCACCAAGGTCAACAAAATCAGCACAAACTGTGGCGAACTCATTCCTTAAACCAATTAAGGAAGAAGTTAATACCAAGAACTTACTTGTATCTTTGTCAAATTCAAGTTCCAAAGAGTAGAATTTAACATTAGCAAAGTTCTCAGATACTTTTAGATCACGTTCAAATTCTATTCCAACTCCAAATGTTCCATCTTCAAACATAAAGGTTCTGGCATCACAACTTGATAAGTAACGTGACTGGCCCTTTTGCAAGTTAGCAAACGAATCTTTAATTTCGTCCAGTATAGTCAAAGTTAACCTTCTTTCTTCAATTATTAAGTTTCAATTCTTCGTTGTTTTCTTCTGTCAGTGTACTTTGAATCTTTGTAGCAATGGCATAAGAAAGTAAAGGGGGAACGGCATTTCCAATTTGCCTAAATGCGTCTCCCATTTTTCTAGGAAACACGAAGTCATCCGGGAAGGACTGAATCCTAGCTGCTTCCCTGACTGAGATCCCTCTTGGTTCCCAAGGGTGAATATGGCTATATGTGTCAGTAGATAGGTGAGCAACCAAAGTATGAGAAGGAAGATCACCATCCAATTTCTGCCATTTGTTAAGAAACTTATCCTTACTATACGGAGGAACAATCTTTTTCTTTAATTTCTTATACTCTGCATTGTTTGAAGATGAAGATATCCCAAATAGCTCACATTGGTTTCGAAGCATATTTTCTGCAATTTCAATTGCTTGGGCGTAATTATCACCTTCATTCATTTTCTCAAAAATCTTGAAATCTCTTTGAGTTTTTCTGAAGGAATGCCCGTTTACACTCATTTGTTCAATACCTGACCATGTGCGCATTTTCTCTTGATAAGCATTTGTAATCTCCGTCTGATACTGCATAAATAAATCAAGCGGATACAATTGATATTTGCTATCAGCTGTTGGAAACAAACTGGGCAAATCAGACAAACAATCTCCAACTGTAACCCATTCAGGTAATTCATCCTCAGGTGTTGGAGGTGGAATGAAATTCTCATATGTTGAGGCGAATTTTTTCCCACGCTTCACACCCGGAGTAACTTTTTCATCTATAGGTTTATGTGTTGGGGTGGGTAAAGTCTCTTCTGTAACTTCACCATCTCTGAAAGCAATAACGAAAACTCTTTCCCTAGTTTGAGGTACTCCATAATTCGCTGCATTTAACACTGTCCATTTAGCGCTATAACCTTTATCTTCAAGGATATTACAGACCTCTTGTGGGACATTCATTCCATCATAATTCACGGATTCCATTACATTTTCCATGACAATAACTTTGGCATTCAGTTCTAAAGCTACCTTTAAATAATCCAAAAAAAGGTAACCTCTGTCATCATTTGTATGAATCCTATCTTCCCCCAACGATCGTAATTTAGCTTTTCCAATCTGAGAATAAGCTTGGCAAGGAGGTCCACCTATTACAATCAAGTCTTCATCATGTAAGTTACCTTTCAAATGACTAATATCAATATTGGTTATATCATCACATTGATGATCTCTGTTAATTCCGTCTTTCCAATGAAGGTTGTAAGAGGCAGTATGAACGGCACTTTTATCATTATCAATTCCTGTTATGATGTCATGCCCTGCTTTTTTAAAGCCATAAGAAAATCCTCCACAACCTGAAAACAAATCAACTACTTTTAACTGCTTCTCTTGCATAGTCAAAATACTCAAATAGCTCCTTCACATATGTTTCTTGTCCTTCAGGATGTAATTCTGGTTCGACCGTTTTTACTCTAGCTGTATTGAGCTTCATAACTTTACGGAAGATTTGATTACTCTTTTGTTCTTTAGATAATCCACCATAATTTTTAATAATCTCGCGTGTAAGGTTCACACGATAACCTAAAGAACCAGCTCTTTCTACCAATTGAACAATATCATCAGTGGTATTATCCTTTAAAACCTCTCGTGTTGAATAGAGATCCCCTTGCCAGGATAAATAGATATACCACCAAATAGCTTTCAACCATAGACGACGTGGATCCTTCCAAAATCGTCCTTCTTTCATACCCCATCTATAAAAAACGACATCAGGGACAACAATCATTGAAAGATATCTCCATACATTATTATTGGAAGCTGTGCGAAGATTAAAGCTAGAGTAATTTTCTAATATTTTATAGATTTTTAAACCATATTCCAAATCAAATTTGTAGCTGTGTTTACCAATTTGATCTTTGGAAATATCTAATTCTCTGAGAGTCTCCTCAAATGCAGTTACAAATTTATTTCTCAGTTCGTTATCCTTAGGATTTGTTTCAAATTCAGGATAGTCACTCCACTGTGACATTAATTCTTCTGCTTTTTGTTTCTTCAATTCTTCCCATTTCATTTTATATCCCCCCTTACATGTTGGCTTCCAGATATTCACGAATGGATAAGTTCAGTTTTTCAGGAGATGTAACATCCCAGCCGAAAGTTGTAATAAAGTAATAGATTGCAGCTCCAATACTCCCAGGCACTAATTGATCACCAGACTTTATATTCTCCCAAGAAGGTGATTCTTGAGCTTTGTGAATAATAGATTGTAGAGATGTTGCAATTATCTCCAAGAATAATGGTGAATCTTTGACTTTTTTCTTCCCACTGTACACTTGGTCAAAGTATTTATGAGCTGTGTTTATACATATCTTCACATTTTCTTCATCAAAGCTGTCCTCTTGAGGGTCGGTCCATGAACAGACAACCCACCAAAGAGGAAGCGTATCATCGGCAACTTCAACAATAGGGAATACAGAGCCGTTCCCTTCTAATACAATTCGAGTTGAATCTAATGTTCCGAGCATTAATCCAGGCTGATTCCCCAAGTGTGATTCATCCGGAGTAGGTTTACCAGGTTTATTAATATAAACAACGGTTTCTACATATAATTCTTGTTTCAGGTTCCCTTTTGCAAAGTCTAACTCAAGATCAACCTCCATTGGAAAAGGAGTCTGAGCATTAAATGTCTTAATTTGCTTAGCGCCGCGTAAATTTACTGATTTCGAACTCCATAAGACTCCTATTGCTAATTCTGCATCAAGAGGCACTACTCCATTTTCTCCAAATAAGAAATGAGGATTTCTAATACGAGAGTTACGTTTTACCAATAAGTTGTTTTTATCAGGGTCCCATTCATAACTGGGATCCTCAAACTTAATTAAATTATTCACATCAAGAAACTGTGTTTCCATGTTCTTTTCTTCATTGGTGAAATAAGAGAACTGATAAACATTAGGTTCAAAAAGAAGTTTATTTATCAGATTTTCATCAATCGTAGGGTACATGGTTATTGCTTTACTCATTTGCTATCACCCAAATCGTCTTTAGATGTTAAGGCACCTTGAATATTTGATTGAGTTGCTTTGAAAGTTATCTCACCATTTAATGAAACACTTTGATTTGAATTGTTAAAGATCTCCATACCGTATGGTACTGCAAACCTTTCTGTAGCATTGTTAACCAAAAAGATCTCACTAAAATCTACCTGGTTGAAATCACCTTCCAATGCCAGTGGTGCTGTATCTAACACTTCATCCTTACCTACCTTTATAGAATCTATTTTACTCTCGAGATAACGTAATGGGAAACTAGATCCAATAACATCTTCACTTTCCCACTTATTGGCTTCGATATCTCCACCCTCTGATTCTACCTTTAATTCTAATTGACTTGATTTAACCTTGCTTCCAACGATCAATGAGAACGAGATACTTACAGCCCCATTTTTAAAAGTTGGATTCCCTTTTAACATAAGCTTCGATTTCGTACGAGGATCTTTGGTGTTTCCACCTTTTGTCGATTTAGGTGGCTTTCCAGACTGAGTTCCGAACTTCTCAGGTGGCAGTAGGATTTCTGCAACAGCTTTACCTACACTTGCATTTTTTCTTTCGTATTTCCCTCGATCATTTTCTTTGTACTTATTATTGATCTTCTTTCCTATATGACCTTTAATCTTATTAACAATCTGAGGGTTGTAGTCATTAATAGTCCAGTCACCCCAAGATGTGTGGTCAGCTTTTTCACTTTTCCTAAGATACTCTTCTAAAAGAACATTATCAAATTCAGCTTTTAATTTATTGTTTGAGTTTGGTATAAACAATCCAATAATATATTCATCCTCGGAGGTGCTGTTGATATTGTTAACCCAGCTTCCGCTTGCATCATAATTAACAATCATGCCTGGTTTCCTTAGATAAGCAATTAACGGTGGATTCATATCCTTATCCTCTTGATGCTCAACATTTGTATGTTCAAGCGGGTTGGCATTATTGTTAGGTGAAGTCATTAACAATTCTTCTCTGGAAAGCTTTGCGAAAGCCACCGTACCAGCTAAACCTTTTTTCTCGAAAATAAATTTTAAATTAATGTTTTCATTATATACTTTTTCTTCGTTTACCAGTTGAATACTTGATTCACCTTTAGAAAAGATAGACTGATTATAAAGGTCTTGTATCGTTTTGAATACAGGCAGCATATTAGCTCGGTCGATTCTTTTACCATTAATACTTGGTATTAATGGAATGTTATAAGGGTAGGATCTATTCATAATTCTTGGTGCATACCATCTTTGCACACAAATATTCAGATAATCCTCTAGTGAAGATGTCCACCAGTTTTCCTTTGTTTGAGATGCCTTGGCATTCTTAATTAATTTGTCATCATTAATATAAGGGATGATGATTGATGTTCCTGTTTCTTCATCCTTAAAGGGTTCTATATTAAAGTCTTTTAGGATGTTGTTTATCTCTGCTTCATCTGTAAGAGGTATCGTAGCTGAACTCTTATCATCTAACCTGCTAGAATCTGTTTTCTCTCCCCACCAAGCAATACCACGTTTAGGGCCGTTGTCTGCTGATTCTAACAAGGTATTTTCAGCTGTTTCATCTTCAATCAGACAAGCCGCTAATCTAGATTCAAATTCACCGTTATCCTTTTTAACGCGGGTATAGTATATAACCAACCCAATACCAATTCTGAAATATACGGTTTTTCCTAAGCCCCAAGAGCCTCCAGCTCCTTCTTTTTGTTGGGGCTTACTAATTTCATAGATAAGATTTATAAGATTACCAAAGTAATTGCCTACAGCATCCTCATAATGTAATGGTCCATGCAGGCCTGTTGTATTGGAATCACGAACCTCTAATAATCTACTATTTAAGTTTTCACTTTTCTTATCTAGTTTAGATGCGATATCTTCAAAATGCCTATTAGCATTTTGTGCATTGAATGTTTTCGTACTGTAATCAACACAAACACTGTCTGCGCTACGTAAAGCAGCATCAGAGCTGTTTTGTATGGATTCACGTACAAGTAAATCGATAGTTGGAAGCTCATTGTTCTGGATTAACCTCATTAACGAGCTGCCGCTTTCAGACATTCGTTCGTGCTTAGCTATCTCTATCCTCATTCTTCTTCAAAGCCACCTTTTTCCTTCGTTCTGTCGATTGGAATATCAATTTGCAGACCGCCATAAGATGCTCCTGTAGTTGTATTGATACCAGGAACTCTAATGCTGATACCAATAATATCCTCAGGGGAGTCAAGGTCTTGTCTGCTTCCGTTTGCGCTCTCATTTTTCGTTTTGGAGTTCTGGTCTATACGATAAATAATCATTAATGGAGTATTCTCTAGATTGTCTTTTTCTCTGATTCGTCTCACATCATGATTACTTTTATCGAATTCTTTTCGAACTTCTTCAGGAAGATTATCTTTTCTCACGTCCGCAAGAAGATCTTTAGGAGCTCTTAATACGCCAATGTTAAATGTGTTTTCATCAGAGCCTACTTTCTTCTTGGTACGAGTTACTTTTCCTACATGTTTATTGCTAGCGGAAAAGTTCCAACCATCTTGGATTTTTTGAACATTTCCTTTACCAGCAACAACGACATTCCAATTATCTAGATTTCCATCATCGGTTACCTTTTGAATCCACTCAATAAATTGCTCCAGCTCACTTGAACTAAACGTTCTTGTTTTTTGATGGAAATTAAAAGGCTTTAATAACTTTTCAGCAATTTCATTAAAATTAACATCTCGGTAAACATAAGAATTTTCTAAATCAGACATTTCCGGATCCCCTAAGTCTGATAAAAAGTCTTCAGTAACATTGATGTTTTCACGAAGTTTTTCAGCATCATTCTCAAAGAAAATGGTTTGTGTATTTGTTCCTGTAAAGTCCATTTCAACTTTAAGTGCTGATTGCTGTCTATTATTAGCCGTTACTCGTAGCCATGATACGCTAGGTGTATTTTTAACACGAGGGCCATACGTACTTGGATCTGCAGAACCAATGGAATATTGTTGAAGCGTCTCTCTTAACTCATACTCCAAGTTAGATAAAAACTCAAATTTCTCTCTTGTGTCTTCTGTCATCCAAACCCTTGGGTAAAGTTCATATTTATGTCTATAGCCGAACCATCTTCCCATTTGCATTAAAGTATCTGCTTGTAATGTACCTCTGAGGAAATATGTGCTTACTAACCCTTCAATGGTCAATCCTCTGGAAAGTGTTGTACCTCCCACTACAATAAATGCTGTGGCATGATTCAACTCTTTATTCTTTTTCTCACTTGGGTATGCCAAACGAACAAACATACCATCTTCATTAACTCCATTATTCGAACAATTATCCACGCACAGATGAATATGCTGATGGTAATCCAGCTCTTGATCATTATCTAAGGGAATATGAGTTACATCTTCAATTAGTTTTACTATAGAAGCCTCTATTTTATTGAAAGGCAAGTAACCATACATTTTACTATGATCTCCTGAGTATTCAGGATATGAATTAAGAAAGTCTTGATATGTAAATCTATCAGTCTCTCTCTTCCATACCTTTTCACATTGTCTCAAAATGTCTTTAGGCTTTTCAGACATTAACCAATCTCTTATGGCATTAGCCACTTGTGTGTGGTGATCTTGTCTTTGACTGGTATGAACCATCATACTAATAGGCTTTTTATACCCATTCACTTTCATAGATGCTGTTGCACACAAGAACCAACAAACAGAATCCTTTAATGAGGCTGGCAATTGACTATGTTCACCCTTTTGAAGGGTTTTCACCTCATTGTAGTCACCGTCTGGGATCTCTCTTACAATATCCATCCCTTGGAGCTCTTCAACACCTTCAACTCCAAATATCTCTTTCGGACCAAAATATTCATTTACAGTGGTTAAAGTCTTAATAAAGCTCTTTGGATAAAGGGATTCCTCTGAATATTCATTCAAGAAATTCGCATAAGGAGTTGCTGTATAGCTGATATAATTCATAGATTGAGGCTTTTCGTTTTTTTTAGTTCCCTTTTTTGAACGCCCCTCTACTAAATTAACAATCAGTCTATTAATAGCTTTACGTTCTTCACTATTAACATCTGCGGTATTAATACTTCCTTGATCAGCTTCATCATCAATAACTAATACCTTCATTTGTTTATATTTCTTTGGATCCTTTTGCATCCAATCTATTAAACCTTCTAGCCTTCTCTTATTCTTTAAGCAGACATAAAGGTGGGCATCATTAGCACCTTCAAAATTCAGATTCTGTGTTTGGGATGTAATTGGAGCATTTCCGTCAACATTCTCTAAAGCTCTCCAAGATATATTCCCAGGATGATAAAGGTCATTTATCAGCCTTTCTTGCGTTTGTTTTCTTAAGTTTTCTACAAGCCCGGATAAAACGATGAACATATTCCAACCGTGATCAGCGGCCATAGCCATTAAACCCGCCATATTGGCTGTTTTACCAGATTGAACGTTACCTACAACCATCCCCTTAACGGGTCCTGATTCAGTGGTATCACTATTTAATCGCTTTAATATAGATACACTTGATTTCTCGATTTCATCAACCGCTGTATCTTTTAGGCCATTTTCTTTTAATTGTTTTTTATAGAGCTGCCAAGAAGACTTTTCATCCTTCGGAATTTCACTGCCATTGTTTTGAGTAGAATCAGTGATCATGGCGCTCTTACTTCTTATTTGGATGCTTTCAGATTCTTCTTCATTTTTCTTTATTGCCTGTACAATTTCTTTCCACTCTTCTACCTGAATGGGTTTTAAAAAGTTCATTGCAGCCAGACCGTTTAAAAAGTTCGGAAGTTGATCTTCAGTCCCTCCTTGGCCATACTGAATTTGGTCCCAGTTCAGACCTTGTCTTCTAGCTTCTCTAATCCAGTTCCTATAGCCGTCATAGGTTGGATGGTGAATATCGATCATTGTTTCACTCCTTAATCATGTGTTAAATATTTATGTAAAATTAACAATTAATTACCATAGATACTATTCATTATATCAATAAATTGGAATTAGTTTTAGAGTAAATTATTGGTTTAGAAACGGAATATCAAAAAACTAGAATAAAAAAATTTCACCCTAAAAACAAGACACCTAAATGGGGTCTTGTTTTATAAGGGTAATTCTAATTGATGTTCGTTCTTCTTTAGTTGTTCCAAATATTTTTTTATCACTTGAGCAAAACCACGAGCCATGAGAGGTGGCACGGCGTTACC
>SDGW01001502.1_pt1 | contig 11853 bp, 8 predicted proteins | sample 2873831 | NCBI WGS metagenome assembly SDGW01 (sample SAMN08132700, study PRJNA421101) | hypersaline lake metagenome | isolation source: celular fraction 0.22 microns magnesium sulfate-rich crust from ephemeral... | place: Spain: Penahueca Lagoon, Toledo | collected 2011-07
GGAAACCAACTAACGTTCTTTTCACGCCGGGGCGTGTGGCCTAGCGGAGAGGGCAGGAGGTTCCTAACCTTCTGATCGTGGGTTCGAATCCCGCCACGCCCGTTCTGCGAGGAGCGGACGCGACGAGCGAACGGGCACGGAGTTCGAATAAGAGAACGGCGAGCAATGCGAGCCGCTCGCGTGGTTCGAATCCCGCCACGCCCTGTTTATTGGCTCTTCCAGTGGAATGAAAAGACGGCGTCACCGGAATCAAGAAGCTACTCCGGGAAATCACAAAATGAAATAGATACGGTTCTGAGGTATTATCGCGCGCCAACTACCTACTTCTGGAGCCCCGGATAAATCGCTTTCCTCCGACCTGAGTCGCCTTCAATTAGGTTCCGCTCACAGTTCAGCATGCACCCGTCTTCTAGAAAACCGTACCACGCCCACCAGCCAGCGGCATTCCATCTCACGAAACAACCGCGGCCACCCACGATCGACGATACATCTATTCTTGAAGACGTGGACGTGGAGAAGTCGTAGTTGAGACAGCAGGAAGGCTGCCCGAAGAACGATCGCTATGTGAATGCCCTGTACTGAGCGATCACCGCCTTCGCGGCCCGAGCCAAATGCCGTGCAACATTCGCGCCTGGTATCTTGCACGACTTACTCAACCCACTCACCAAGTGTCACAGACGGCGTGCGAGATACAGAGTATGTCTCGTTCACTGCTGTTCCCCGTTCGAGTACGGTCTCCATCGGACGATACGACGCTCCCCCTAGATAGCTATCCCTTGACATGCTATCGAGCTGTACCATTGAGCAACGGATTCCATGGCCGGCTCTCCCGGGCATCCACATGTGGTTGCGAGGGAGAACACCGATGACAAAGCATAACGCGAACAGAACAGTGTCGAGACGCAACGTACTCAAAACAGCGGGTGGACTCATCGCGGGATCGCCGGTCTTCGTTGGGCGTGGCGCCGCTGAAACCGAGGAGCGACTCCGGTTTGAAGTCGATGAGGCTAACGAGGAGTACATCGCCGTCGAAAGGATGATCCGACACGGGACGGTGACCCTGGCGACCCTTCCGACCGGAGGCTGGGCCCCGCCGACGAGTTCGAGATCGATGGAGATACCGTCCGCCTTCCTGAGTCTGGCGAGCTTGCTGAGCCTGTCGAGGTGGAACGGCCCGACGAGGAAATCTACAGGATGTACTTCCGCACGGAGGACATCGACTTCTCGGAGGTGGAGGATGAGGAGGTTACGCTGGGACTTGGCTACTTCCCCAAGTGCACGATGCTGATTGAGTATTTCGACTCGACCGGGTCTGGTCCTTTCAAAACTGCGAGGTTCCGCCCCGGGGGATCCTCAGTGAGTACTCCTAATCGGGGGTGTCCCCTGTATGAGTACGCCCCTTCTCGTCCAAGGGGGAAACGATGAATGCACGCTCTGTATGGAACGATCACCACTCCTCGTTGATTAAACTCTGACCGCCCAGCACTCGCGCCCTGTATTCAGCATGGCCAGTGGAACCCATCATCGATTGAGGGTTTCAACAAGGCCAACTAAACAGGTCGAGAAATCACGTGCGGTATTTATTATGATCGTTAATGGAGTATTCTCCGGGATGTCCGATCCAACCAATCGCGAACGCGTCAGAGAACTCGGGGTCGAATTCGGTCCCCTCGCCCACCAGCTCGATCAGCATGAGTATCCGACGACGTGCGAAGAACTAGTCGAGGCATACGGGAGTGCGGTCATCGGGTTCCAGAAGGGCGAACAGACGCTTGCGGAAGTGCTGAGCCCGGTGCCCGAAGAGCAGTTCAATTCGGCTGCGGAAGCCCGTACAGCCATCTTCAGCAACGTCCCCGAAGGCGCCATCGGACGAAAAGGCTACAGTGATCGCACGCCGCCAGCGCTCAGTGAGCAAAGCGAGGAATCGGACGAGTCGTTCTGAGTCCTCCTGGAAGACAGACTATCTGTGTTCAACACGCCAATCTTGACAACATCTGGAATGGCGGAATCTCACGCGAATAACTATACTACCTGTACTGAACGCTGCTCCGCGTGCAGCACAAGATGAGCACACCGACGCGTTCTGGAATACGGTGGGGACTCTGGTCCCCGATTACGAGGACCGCCGCGAGTGGCGCCGACTACAGGGTAACTCACTGACCGTCTGAGTCGAAGACACTCGACCGCTCTTCTACTACCGGTACCAACCTCCCATTCGTTCGCTGTCAGTCGAATTAGTGGGTTTGTACCGAGTTCACACGGCGATGAGATAGTATTCGATGGGGTCGTTCGAGAGACTTCGTCTCTCGTGATCACGAAAATCGAAGATTTTCGAACGGCCTCATTGGCCGGGTCACGGCCGTAGACAGGGGAAGAAACGAGAGTTCCTCCGGTACGCTGCCGGTTCCCTCTCAGTGCGGGTTGGCACCTCGAACGTCACACCCGGCGGAAATCCGATGAACAGATTCCACGATCTTCAGACTGTGGAGGAGGTCAATTCTATCCGACCGGTCCATTCACGCCATCTGGTGCTGCTGCTCCCCCATCACCTAACGCGACGAATACATTATCGGTGTCGAACAAGGCAATCCCGTCGATTATTGCGAGACCCATCGTGATCTCGTCACGATCACTAACACCTTGGTCGAGAACCGCGGAGAAGTCGATGTCCTGCGTTCGAAAGTGGAAGAGCCAATGGCCCTCGTGACCAGCGACGGATCTACTTCGGACGGGGGTAGCGAGCCCCTCGCCATTCTCGGGTAACATCACTCCCGTCACTTCTCCCTCCTCATTTCGATCAACGGTGAACGCCTGCTCGACGCCCAAGAAGATGTCCGTTGGGAAGGAAACGTCGTCAGGCGAAAAGATGTCATCCGGAAACACCACGTCGACGGGTATCTGGCCGTTTCCACCGGGGACGATAGCCTCTCTCAGAATGGTTACTTGGAGCCCCTCACTTTCAGCGGCTCCGGGACCAGTGAGTACTGTCGCTCCAGCGAAGAGTCCTCCAGTCGTCTTCAGCACGTTACGCCTCGATAGGGGGTCAAACGGGTTATTCGGGGGTGACATGGGCCTCTCCAGCCCGGACTTGAACTCGAACGGTATTCGTTGCTCGCGCTACACTCGTAGTGTTCGTCCCTGGCGTTCCAGTTTATCGCCGTCATTGCGGCTGGGGCACCCGTATTGGTATTATCTATCGATCCGCACTACATCCTGTTCAGCACTGTCGAGGAAGGTTGATAGCAATTTCCGCTCGGCCTTTCGGAGGTGGGCCTGGAGCGTCGGTCGGGAAACGCCCAGCATCTCGGCCACCTCCTCGGCGTTGCTTTCACGGGGCCAGTCGAAGTACCCCGAAAGGTAGGCCGCTTCGAGCGCCTCCCGCTGTCGCTCGGTGAGGTCGGGGGGGCCGTCGTCCGAGAGCCACGCCAACTGCTCAACCGGGCGTGCCTCGTCCCGTTTGGCTGTCAGCTCGGCACCGGGATAGATCGACCGAATCTGTTCAACGAACTCGCCGATGTCGGTCGATTGTGGGACTTCGACCACGACGGTTCCTCGCCCCCCGTCTATGGTAGCTGACGTAACCCTGCCGCCGAGTGCTGCAATCTCGTCCAGGAGAGACGACGATATCGTCATCGCAACGACCTGTTCCGGACCGTCGCCAACCAAGCGAACGGACTCGACGGCCGACTCCTCGCGCGCCAGTTCGGCAAACCGCTCTGCATCTCCCTCCGGAACGGAGAAGTACGTCAGCCAGGAACCGTTCCGCGTCGAGAGGTAGCCCTCTAAGGTGACAGTGCCGTCGAGTCGATCGGTCGCCGAGATGATGGACTCGCCAGCACCTGTGAACTGGAACTCGAGTTCGACGACCTGCTCGGCGAAGAGGAGTCGACGTGTACGACTGGCGTTGATGGCATACCCGGTAGCCTCGCCCAGCATCTCAAAGCCACGTTGCTCGCGCTGGCTGAAGGCGAGCGGACGGGAAGCATAGACTGTAAGAACCCCGTAGGTCGTCCCCTCATAGGCCAACGGAACGGCTGCCATCGACTGAACGTTCCGCTCGTCAGCCGCCTCTCGCCAAGGTTTGGCTGTCGAGTCGGAGTGAACGTCCTGATTGACCTTGAGGGTTCCAGTGCGAAAGGCCTGGACGACCGGACCTTGGCCAGTAGCGCTCTCATCCGTCACGGCAATCGGCTCGACGTAGTTATCGTCGATACCGACGACTGCATCGGAGACGAGTCGGTTACTGCCCATCTCGGGCTTGCCAATCCAGGCGAACTGATAGAGGTCGGAGTCGACGAGTCGTTCACAGACAGTCCGTTCGATGTCGCCCTGCACCGGCGACTCAAAGAGGTCGCGGGCGACCTCGAGGAGCAGTTCATTGATCTGGTTCAGGGTATCGAGTTCGTCACGCTGGCGCTCCAGAGCCCTTTCCTGTTGCCGTCGTTCGGAGATGTCGACGGCCATGAGGACTGCCCCGTCAAACTCACCGTCCTTCATCACTGGCATACCGCGACCAGTTAGGTACACCTCCCGACCGTAGATTGACTGAAACGGGAACTCGAACTCGACCGTCTCACCCTCCTTCAGCGGCGTTAACCGGTGGGCCTCCCCCGTCGCGGCAACCGAAGAGAGCTCCCGGATATCGACGCCAAGGGCTTCCGACTCCTTCCCTTCCGGAAGCCCGGTAATCTCCTCGGTCCGGGGGTTCACGTACGTGATATTGAATTCCTCGTCGATCCGGACGATGCTGAACGGGGCATTCAAGACGAGTTCCTCGTTGAACTGCTGAGCTTCCCGAAGCTCCCTCTCGCGCTTCTTCCGTTCGGTAATGTCCCGAAGGATACCAATGCACCCCCGATGTTCGCCACGCGGCTCGGGGTACAGCCGGAACCGCGACTCACAGACGATCCTATCGCCGTTCGGCAGTTCAGCCGAGAGCTCGAACGAGTCCGTGTGTGGTTTGCTCTCGATAGCCCGATCGATTGCTGCTTCGAGAGCTGCCCTGTCCTCCTCGCGAGGTACCAGGTCGGGGGCGCGCATGGTGCGGGCTTCCTCCCGAGAGATGCCGAGCTGTTCCAACAGCTGGAAGAAGCGCTCGTTGGCCGTGTCGAGCCGGAGGTCCTCGTCGAGGACGTAGACGCCATCGTCGAGACCGTCAACGATGGTCTCGAGGCGCTCCAGTCGCTTCTCGCGCTCTTTACGCTCGGAAATGTCCTTGACGACGCTGACCACGAAGTCGTCGGTCGCACACAGCGATAACTCGACTGGGACGTCGCTGCCCTTCCGGCGTCGGCCAGTGGCGCTGCCGCGCCACTCCCCGTTCTGGTGGACATGCTCCAGCAGTTCGTCGATCGACTGGTCCTCTTCGGATATTTCGTAGAGACGCTCCCAGTCCTCGGCGACGAGATCGTCGGCTGACTCATATCCGTGGACGTCTGCGAGCGCCTCATTTGCCCGGACGATCTCGCTCTCGTCTATGATGGCGACCCCGTCTATCGACGCGGTGGCGAGTTCGGAACCGTCGAACGCGGGTGCTGACTTGTTCATGTGCACAGCTTTCTGTGCTAATCGTTATCAAGTCACACCCGGCGAACTACACGAGTAGTCTCACCTCATGTTACCAAAAACGGGGAATATTTGCCACGGCCGAGGTCATTCACCCGTCACAATCTTGATGGTCAAGTGTGGTCGGTTAGCCCCTCTCATTTATCCGCTCGAACCTCACGGAATCGGTGTCCCAGTAGCGCTCCTCGGTTGACGGGATCTCGGCTGCCGACTTCCCAGGGAACACGCCGAGGGCCATTGTGACCCTCCCCTTCTCGAAGACGTCATCTGGGAAAAATATATCATCTGGGGAGAATTCAAATCTCAAGCGATTCGCGGAGATGTGCTCGACGTCTTCAGGGTTGGCGGCCCACCCCTTTTCCTCGAGAGTGACAAGAGGTCCGATCACGCGGTATGCATCGCGGACAGCGAGGAAAGTGTCCTGCGCGAAGAAGACGTCCGTCGGGAAGAAGTCGTCCGACGGAACTGCCACTTCGGCGAGTAAGCCGCCGACTTCAGGAGCCGGGGAAGTCCTGTCCCGTCGAATGGTCATTTGCAGGCTCGGGACCTGTTCTTGGGCGCCACCAGAGCCAGCGAATAGCGACGCTCCGGCAAGGACTCCTCCGGTCGTTTTCAGGATGCTGCGCCTCGAGAGTCGATCGAGTTGGTTTGTTGCGGGTCGCATGGCAACGACCCAACGTTGACCAGTGTCGACCATCCGACTTGGCGCTACACTCGTAGTCACCTACCCACGGCTAAAGCGTATTCCCCCTCGTGGGAGTGGTCATCCACCTGTCAGTACTCTCGGGACTCAGTAGGTGGTTCGCTCGAAGAGCCGACTGAAGCGGTCATAACGTCGCGGTGCTGGTGTTCGGTCTCATTACGAGGATGACAGCGGGGGTGGCCGAGCGTGGCCCGGTTCAAATCGTGGATCCGTCTGGCCGTGGTACCTCGATCACATCGGAGTTGTTCCGGTAGGTCTCGAAACGGATTTCTCACGCAGTTCAGGAGGATCGTTCATTCGTCTGAATCGTCGGCGAGATCGAGCCCTTCGAGAAGGCGAGCGGTGATCACCTGTTCGACGATGTCCAGTAACTGTTCGTCGTCAGTCGTGTAATCAGCAAAGATACCGAGCGGAAGTTCACCGCCCGCGACATCGTGGTGGCCACCGGCACTCCCGACGTCTTTGAACGTCTCCCTGAGCACGTCACCTACGTGAATTCGTGGATCTGGCGACCGTGCACTCAGGTGAATGGCGTCGTGGACGACCCCGAAGACGATGACCGTTTCGACGCCTTCCAGCGTGGCGAGATAATCGGCTGCCTGCGGGACCGCATCCCGTTCGGTCGTCCGTCCGACGTGAGAGATGAGCACCGCCGCTTTTGTCGTGCGGTTGTCGATCGCAGTCGAGATCGCGTCGAGTGTAGCCCCAGTAACCGACGGCGTCGACAGCTGTCGGAGCAGATCGTGATCCGCGTGTTCGTGAAGATATCCCGCCGCATCGTATTCCTCGCGTGTCGCTCCGCGAAGGAAGTTGAGGGTCTCACGACGGATGGCAAACAGGAGTGCCGTCGCAAGTACGCCGCCGGGGTCGATGTCGAGGGCGCGAACGTACTCCGCGAGAATCGTCGCAGCTGCCCCGATCTCTTCACGATGATCGACAAACTGGGCGTCAATGTCCTCGGCCGGATGGTGATCGATCACGATATCCACGGGTGTTCCCTCGGGAACGTTGTTGTTCGCGCCTGGAATCGAATGATCGACGAATGCAACCAATGAATCCGCAGCCCTATTCTGAAAAGCCGTGGGATCGAACGGTTTGAGATCGATATCAAGCAGATTGACAAACGCCCGGTTCTGCTGATGGGAGATGTCTCCGCTGTAGAGGATCTGCTGTTCGTCGATGCCAGCGTTAGCCGGTGCCGAGGTCATGGAAGATACGCGCTACGTATTCAGCACGGCTCTGCTAACACTACCGATAGCTGATAAAAGTGCCAGCGTTGGATTCGCATGGTTGGTGCCGGTAGCTCCACGGGACTGGATAGTCGAAGAAGAGGACTGCGACGGAGCCCTTCGATTCAAAGTTCGGTCTTCAAGGGATACCAGAAACGCACTGGACCTCCCAGTCGCCCCGCGCTTCGATTTCACGCGTTCCACACCGCGTCACCGAGTACACGTTCATCCGACGGTCGGCCTGTGCATTCTCGATGAGTCCCTTATCGACGAGCGTGTCCAAGTCCGGGTAGAGGCGGCCGTGATGAATCCCTTCTCGTGGTAGTTTTCGAGTTCTTCTTTCATGTGAGGCCGGGCGGTTCATCCAGTCCTGCAGTAACGTACGAGAGGTCGCGCTGGAAGCCGGTCAGATCGCACACATAATTCATCAGTATGACCAACGGCATAAAAGATGGATGACCAGTCCAGCCAAAGACTAATCATCACCTTTCACCGGGTTTCAAACCCGTTTAGAGCAAGCCTATTAAGTATACAGCACTATCGAGAGCGCAAAAATGACTCTCCACAGATACAGTAAAGTAACGATGTTCAGCCGAAACCGGCATAGACTGTGACGAAAGCCCGCCACACCCGTTCCCCTGTCGAGCAACGTGAGATCGAGGACGAAGCGTGCGGGATTCGTATAAGAGAGGGCGCGCGCAGCGAGCCGGTCGCGTGGTACGAATCCCGCCACGCCTCCAGACAGCCCGACTCGAGGTCCAGTCCAAATCACATGTCGCGCTCGCGCGCCAGTTCGGAGCCGATCAGCACGCCGATATTGCCCCGATCTGGAGGTCATTTTCCCCGTTCGAACCCGGAATTGTCGGCCGAAGGACCTAGAAGATCGTTCCAACGAACGGCACACCGCCAGTCGGTAGTTCGACTGTGCGGCCCCGATCGTGACTGACTGCTGAGCGAGCGGGGCAAATCGGGGCACTCGCTGCCGAAGAAAACATCCATCGCGGGCGGTCGTCCGGGTGACTGAACGAGGGCGACGGTCGAAAAACGAGTTCCGGATGGCTCGCGGCGAGGCGATGCAGCGTCGGCGCGTCGCTCGAGCGACGGTGGCGACTCAGTGCTGTGCGCCTCGATCGCGGTTCGGATCGCCGAACCGAGTCAGCGGCTCGAGTTCTTCCTCGGGAACGTCTTCGAAGGCGGCGCGGGCGATGACCCGGCGGTGGACTTCGTCTGCCCCGTCGACGATGCGGAACGCGCGGACGGCCTCGTAGAAGTCCGAGATGGGGAGGTCCTTCCCGATGCCGTTCGCGCCGCAACACTGCAGGGCGAGATCGATGGCCTCCTGGGTGACGTTCGCGGTGAACACCTTGCACATCGAGACGGGGACCCGGGCCTCGTCGCCCGCCGCGATTCGGTCGGCGGCGTCGCGGATCCCGGTTCGGGCCATGTGGAGCTTCGTTTCGGCGTCGGCGATCCGGTGGCGCAGCGACTGCTTGTCCGAGAGCGTCGAGTCGAACCCCTGGCGTTCGCTGATGTACGCCTTCGCGATGTCGAGCGAACGCTGGGCCATGCCGGAGTAGCGCATGCAGTGGGTCAGGCGGGCCGGGCCGAGGCGCTCCTGAGCGTGGGTAAAGCCCTGATTCAGCTCGCCGAGCAGGTGTTCCTCGGGGACGCGGACGTTCTCGTAGCGGATTTCGGCGTGGGAAGCGCCGCGGTTGCCCCCGCCCATGTGGGGCACGTCACGGATGACGTCGACGCCGTCGGCGTCGGCCGGAACCAGGAAGAGCGAACAGGCCTCGTAGGGATGGGCGTCGGGATCGGTCCGGGCGAGGACGATCAGGATGTCGGCCTCGACGCCCTGGCTCGTCCACCACTTGTGACCGTCGATGACCCACTCGTCGCCGTCTTTCTCGGCCGTGGTCTGGATCATCTTTGGATCCGAGCCGGCCCCCTGCATCGGCTCGGTCATCGAGAAGCCGGACTTGATCTCGCCTGCCACCAGCGGCTCGAGGTAGGTCTCCTTTTGCAGGTCGTCGCCGACCAGCTCGAGGAGGTGCATGTTCCCCTCGTCGGGTGCGTCGACGCGCATCGCGACCTGCCCGAGCATGCTGCGACCGGCTTCTTCGAACGCCGGGAGGGAGTCGCGGAAGGAGAGTCCCATTCCGCCGTACTCCTCGGGGATCTGCGGCGCGTAGACGTCGTACTCGCGGGCGGCCTCGCGGAGTTCCGCGATGGTGCCGCTCGAGACGGCCATCCCACCGGCTCGCTCGCGTTCGATCGGGAGGACGACCTCCTCCATCAGGTCGTGAGCGCGCTCGGCGACCTCACGCGCTTGGGCACTGTCATTATATCGCATAGGGAGAGCTTCTCCCGTTCCGCGCGTAATGATTGGGAGAACCCCCATTCGGTAGCAACCACCCCCTACTTTTTTAATTCGAACGATATCGGGCCGAACTTGATCGGGTGAAAACGGAGACGGTGGTTTTCTGTCGACTCTCCCTGCGACGGACGATACGACGTTAGCGCGCCGTCCAGCCGCCGTCAGCCGCGAGCACCGACCCGGTAACGTAGCTGGCGCCCTCGCTCGCGAGGAAGACGACCGGGCCGGCGATCTCCTCGGGGTCGGCGAACCGATCCAGTGGCGTGCGATCGACGATCGACTGACGCAAGCGGTCGTTCTCCTCGAGGTCCGTGGTCAGTTCCGTCGAGACGTACCCCGGTGCGACGGCGTTGACCCTGACCTCGGGAGCCCAGTCGAGCGACATGCTCTTGGTGAGTCCGACGAGGCCGTGCTTCGAGGCGACGTAGGGATGCTGACGCGGGAGGCCGACCAGTCCGCCGACGCTGGCGACGTTGATCACGGAGCCGCCGTCGCTCTCGAGGAGGTGGTCGGCCGCCGTCCGCGTCACCTCGTACGCGCCGTTCAGGTTGACGTCGAGGACACGGTCGAGACTCTCGGTGTCGACGCCCTCCGGCCGGCCGAGCGCGTCGTCGGGATTGAAGCCGGCGTTGTTGACGACGATATCGACGCCGCCGAACTCGTCCGCGGCCCGATCGATGACGTTGCTCACGGCGTCGGGGTCCGTCACGTCCGCGGGAACGGCGATCGCCTCCCCGCCTGCGTCTTCGATCTCCGCGGCGACGGCCTCGATCTCGTCCGTCGATCGGGCGCTCGGGGCGACTGCGGCACCCGCGTTCGCCAGCTCGACGGCGATCGCACGGCCGATGCCGCGGCCGCCGCCCGTCACTACTGCCACTCGCCCCTCGAGGTCGAACAGATCGCTCATCGATCCTCCGTTTCGTCGGCGGCCACGTCAAGCTTTTCGCGCAGCCCCTGCTTGTCGAACTTCCCGGTCGCCGTCTTGGGAATCCGCTCGACGACGCGGATCTCGTCGGGGAGCCACCAGTCGGGCTGCTCGAGCGTCTCCTTCAGGTGGGCCTGCAACTCAGCTTCGTCGGGGTCGGCGTCCTCGGCCGTGACGACGGTCGCCAGCGGCCGTTCCTGCCACTTCTCGTGGGGGACGCCGATCACCGCCGCTTCGACCACGTCCGGATTGGCCATCAGCGCGTTCTCGAGCGCGATCGAGGAGATCCACTCGCCGCCGCTCTTGATGACGTCTTTGGCGCGGTCGACGACCTCGATGTAGCCGTCCTCGTCGACGGAGACGATGTCGCCGGTCTTCAGCCACTCTCCCTCGAAGTCTTCCTCGTTGGCCTGCGGGCGGTTGTAGTACTCCGTGATGACCGTCGGACCGCGGACCAGCAGTTCGCCGGCGGCTTCGCCGTCCCAGGGCACTTCCTCGCCGTCGTCGTCGACGACGCGCATCTCGAGGCCGGGCGAGAGCAATCCCTGTTTTCGCCGTTTCTCGTACTTTCGGCTCGGATCCCAGTCGGCCATGCGATCTTTCGGCCGGGAGACCGACCCGATGCTCATCGTCTCGGTCATCCCCCAGGCGTGCTCGACGGTGACGTCGAACTCCTCGTCGTAGCGACGCATCATCTCCTCGGGCGCGGCGCTGCCGCCGACGACGATCCGCTCGAGGCTCGAGAGGTCGCCGCCGTGTTCGTCGACGTGCTCGAGTAAGTCGATCCAGACCGTCGGGACGCCGGCGGTCATGGTGACGCCCTCGCGCTCGATCAGCTCGAGCAGGTCGGCCGCGCTCGGCGAGGGGCCGGGGTAGACCTGCGTCGCGCCGGCCATCGTCGCGGCGTAGGGGAACTCCCAGGAGTTGACGTGGAACATCGGCACGACCGGCATCACCACGTCGCGTTCGCTAACGTCGAGCCCGGCCGGCGTCATCACCATCATCGCGTGGGCGTAGATCATCTTGTGGGTGTACTCGACGCCCTTCGGCCGGC
>SDGW01000987.1_pt1 | contig 11848 bp, 10 predicted proteins | sample 2873831 | NCBI WGS metagenome assembly SDGW01 (sample SAMN08132700, study PRJNA421101) | hypersaline lake metagenome | isolation source: celular fraction 0.22 microns magnesium sulfate-rich crust from ephemeral... | place: Spain: Penahueca Lagoon, Toledo | collected 2011-07
GCGTCGTCAGTGTATGCGTCGTACTCTAACACCGCATCATGAGCTCCCTGATGCTCCCAACACTGGAGGATATTCCCGATTGAGTAGCCGGCTCGTTTCCACGATATGTCGTTCTGCTTGATCATTTCGAGGAAAGCGAGCCTATCCTCCGCTTTTTCACGACGCCCGGCCGCGAGGCGGCGTGGCGGTGTGGCGAAGGTACCGAGATGGGGCCGATCGAGTTGTCGGTTGAGGGCGCTCGCAAGTGGCCCGTCTGGCGTGATCACAAGGTCGTATTCCGAGACCTCTTCGTAGAGGTCATCCAGCCCCTTTGCGCGAGAGAGCGGCACGACGCGGAGTGATGTTGGCCAGTTGTTAAACCTTTGTTGTAGTATTGTCTCCCGCATCGAGAAATAGGACCAATCGCGCTCTACTGTCGTCCCCTCGCCTCGATACTTTTCGCGTTTTGTGCGGTACTCAAATCACTGAGAGGACTACTTTGATTCTGGTTCGCGACTGGCAACTGCCGGTCCGTAAAGTCTTCACCAAGGTAGTCGGGCTGACGACCACCCACACAAAACAGGCCGGTGCTCCCCGTCACTCGAAGATTGCACGGTAAAGCTTGACGAGGAGCTGTCCACTGAGGCTCGCTGTCAACCACACTGCCGTGTAAGCCACAAGCCCAATTAGTTTCACCCAGTGGATGACCCCCCCAGTCCCATCCACCTGCTGGAGGTTTCCAGGCGCCCCGGAGAACTCGAGCAGATCGCCGATCCCGTTGCCAATCACGACCGGCCATGCGTCGGCTCCTGGGTAGAGCACGCTAAGCAGATACAGGACAAACGCCCCACCGACGAGTCCCTTCGTGAACTGCTCGCGGTGGTCCTGTCGTCGTTCGCGCGTCTCTGCGGTCCGGTAGCCCGCATATAGATACACGAGATACGCGACTAGTGCGGCTCCAGCGATCGCAATGAGCTGTCCGACCATCATTGTCTTGCCCTCCGGCCAGTCTGAAGACTAAGGCCACAGTTCGGGCATCGACCTGCCGCCGTGTCCAGCCGCTGGTCACACAAGGGACACTGCGGCCCCTCCTCCTCGCTGGTCACCAGTGAGCGGCCTGACGCGATTAGGTTCGTGACCCCGTCGTGGGCTTGGCCAGCAAGGTTCTGGCCCCGATTGATCGCACCACCGAGATAGTCCTGCCTGCCACCGTTACCAGCCTCTACGACATAGTCAGCGTCCTGTCTTTCGTGGTTCATTCCCCTCGTCATGAGGAGGTAGACCGGCAACAGCAGCACGGCAAGGCCAGTGACCAACAGCACGCTGCTGAAGAACGCAACGACACTCAGCGTGAGTGCGGCTGCGGCGAGCCCTGCGTACAGGGGGTCGCGGCGATAGAAGTATGTGGTGAGCCGGTAGCTCCCAACTGCGGTTAGCAGCACCGCACACCAGGAAAGCAACCCGACCGCAGTCACTGCTCATCACCTCCGCAGCAGCTAGGTGATCCACAACGGCCGGACACACACGCATATTGGGTTTCTTGTCTCATGGATTCCTCCTAGAGCAGCTGGAACTGCTTGATGATTGTAAGGAGCGTATGGTGTTCTGGATCCCACTCTATCGACAGATACACCGGACACCATTCGACATCGCTGTCGAAACTTGGTGGGGCGACTTGCCAGGGCCGCAGTCCCTCTCCGGTGAATCGGATGTCTTCTTGGAGGTAGAACTCCGGTCGGGCCGCTGGGTAGTCGGGTGGTAGTTCGATCAGTGCGGTAGCTGTTGCTGGCTCCCACTTACCGGGCAGCTGAACCCCGTGAATCAGAATCCGGTCATTGGTGAGATCTGTCTCGATGTCCCACTCGCCGGCTTCCTGCAGCAGACTCACCTCTTTGAAGACACGTTTTGTCTTCATCGCCGGTCCTCACCTCCCTTCGGCGCGAATCGGTCAAGGTTGGACGTGTCTGTTCGGAATGACCCCCGATCACGCTGGGTATCTTCATTGTTGACGGCCTCTCGACGATTACGATTCCCGCCTTCCCCACCGCCGTCGGCGGAGCCGCCACTCATGACGGCCAAGAGGCAAACGATCAGCAAGCCGAACACGATGAATTCGGCACCCATGAGTTAGTCACCCCCCGCTTGGTCGGTGTCATCTGGACGCTCAGACCTCTCGTCACCCGAGCCAGCCTGGTGATTCGACCGCTGCGATTGATACTGATAGCTTGGCCAGCTAAGGGAGCGACGGGAAAGGACAGCATCAACGAATGACCCTGCCCGTGCACGGAAGGCGCTAATGTGCGAGGGCTTCGGTGTTTCGGACTCAGTAGAACCCCCGGAGTTATCTGTGGGCACGGCTGAAACCTCGGCTTCGTTGTGCTCTCCACTAGCAGCTGACGTCACCGACTCTCCCATATCTCCCTCAACAGCCCATTCGGAGTCGAACTCGGCGGAGGTCGGGGCGGCGACGGTTTCGGAAATATCCTCGTCGACAGCTTCAACGGCAACCTCCGACAGGTCTGAGGCCTCATAGCCCCGGCCCAGCATTCCGTCTTCCCCACAGACGACACAGTCGGCCGAGGGGGAGGCTTGGAACGCGTCAAGGTCGTTGGTCAGCCCCTCGTACTTGACGAGCGGGCTCGGTGTGTCGAATTCAGTGAGTAGCTTTACGACGCAATCTACTGCCTTCGACGCGAGGAGACTGTTGAGGTGGATGACCGCCGGCTCAGGTGTCAATGCCGTGCCGTCGACGTAGCCGTCCTCAACCTCCTGCTCGAGTTCCTCGTCCGTTAGCCGTTCGATGCGGGCCTGTTCCGGGTTCTCTCTGTCGAGACAGCTGAAGCAGGCCGTCACGTTTGGGATGACCGTCTGGACAATCCCCTCCATCGCCGTGATCTGGATATCCGTATCACCTGTCCGGATGATCGTGCCGGCGTCGACGTACGGGACTAAGTGGCGGACAGCGAACTCGTTGAGCCACATTCGAGCCGACATCTGATCGACGCCAGCCACGACTGCGTCGCACGTCTGGAGCTGCTCGGCCAATTCCTGTGCGGGCGCTGCGTGTGTCTCAACATCTATCTTGGAGTCGATACTCTCGATATGATCTTCCATGACTGCGACCTTTTCACGGCCGACATCCTCAGCTGTCGCACCGTAAAGTCGGCTCAGATTCGACTCCTCAACGATGTCCGGGTCGGCCACGATGAGTTCGCCGACTCCGAGTCTCGCAAACTGTTCGACCAGCACCGAGCCAATACCTCCAGCTCCCACAATCCCGAGACGGGCGTCACGCAGCGCAGTTTGTCCGTCCTCAGAGATTGCGCGAACCGTTCGGTCATGACGCGCTCGAACCTGTTCAGTCGCGTCGTCCCGCTGCATTGTCGGTAGTTGGAGGGCGCGATCGAGTTCCCACTCACCGATGACATCAACAGGAACCTCCTTGATTCCTGAACGTAGGCCGTTGCTATCGGTATCGGCGCTGCGATCGAACTGTGCGACTCGGAACGAGTCCTGACCCATGACACCGAACAGCGGCCCAGTTCCCTTCTCGGGGAATGAGTGCTCGAGCCAGCGGGTTGTTGCCTGCATCATTTCCGCGTCGAGGCTGCTGAATCCCACACCGCCACCGCTCTGGAACGGGTGGGAGTGGACCAGCAACGGAACACGCTCGCCTGACGTGACACAGTCACCGAGCATCGACAGTTCGAGCTCAGGGTCGACACGGCAGCCTCCGCGGCTTTTCGTCTGGTGATCCTCCTCGGCGATCGGCCGTACATCCGTCGCGAGGATGCGCTCGTCGGACTGCCCGCAAAAGACGAACGCGAACCATTCGTGGCCGTCCGATCGCAGGACCGCTTCCCGTAGCGACGAGAGCGTCGTCGCCGGAATGACGAGTTCAGTCATCGTTATCGCACCTTCTGGTAAGGGTTCGACGAGTTCGGATTCTCGAGCCCAACCAGTGCGAGCTCGAGCCAGGTAATCGTCGAGTGGTGGTCGGGGTCCCAGTTAGGGTGGATACAGAGGTCGGCCCACCCGTCTTTGCTGGACCAACGCTTGATCTTCGGGGAATCACCCTTGTATTCGAACTCCTCGCGGATGAACGCGGAGGGTGGGTCCTGCGGGTAGGTGTTGGGGACTTCGAACAGCAGGGGTCCCTCTCCCGGATCCCAACCCGGCGGGAAATCCACCTTGATCATGTACCACCGGTTCTTCAGGCTGTACCGTACTGGGAACCGCTTTTCGAGTGCCAGTATCTCTTCGGCAAGTCTGTTTTCGTCCATAAATGTGGGGTGGTGAGGAGTTAGCCGTACAGCCCGCCCTCAACGGGCATCGTCGATGCGTTCTCACCTTCTGGAATCTCGTCGACCGGGTCTTCGTCGGAGAGGATGACCGAGTCCCCACTCTCAGGATCGGTAAACGTCACCTTGTCCTCAGAGGAGGCGGAATCGTCCATTTCCTTGAGCTCCCCGGCCGTCATTCCGTCCGGAACTTCGACCTCGTCACCGTTGAACCGGAATCGCTTTCCCATGTTTGTCACCTCGTTGTGAGCCAGCGTCCTTCTTCCTCGCTGACTCTACCTCCCCGTACAGGCTGCAAATGGAGAAATCGTTATTGTGCCCATTGGCCAATGGGGGAACCCTGTATAATCGCCATACTGCAGGCGGATTGGCGATTCAGATTAGGAATCAATCACTCCGCAAACCGCACCCCATTAACAATCATATAACTGTTATAAAACATCAGATACATAATTACCAATTGATGCTAGCTTGGTGACCTAGATATTACCATATCACAAACATCTATATACTCACAACTTGAATCTCAATATACTGACTTGTTTCCTGCTGTCCCTTCAGCTCATTGCGAGGTACACAGCGGGAGTTTAAGTTAATCTATAGTCGGAGTTGTCCTCATCCGCCGCAGTCGGCGACTTTCAAGTTGATCCCCCTTCGGACACCCTCGTGAGATAAACTCCAATGGTGTCAAATTGGCTCCCCCATTCTGAGCCTCGCAATGGGGGGTTTATACCAGAGCGTTGATCTGGTCCAGTCATATATACGAGAGAGACAATATTTGCCGGTCCGGTGGGGTCACCTACGTCACAAATAAACCCCCCATTCCGGGCTCATAGCCACCTGACATTAAGTTGCTCCCAACTATAGACGGGAGCATGCCCGGCGTCCAAGACGGGACACTCTGGGGTCCGCGTATCGGTGGGGGTGACGAGTAGTGGACTCTGAGCTCGAGGACGACTGTATACGTTACTGGGACGACTGCGTGGAGGATCTGAAGCGAGGGAAGGATCCTATCGCAGCAATGTACAATGAAATTGTCGCTCCCAGTCAAACAGAGTTTCTCGATGACGGCCAACCCCCGTCTAAGTCAAAATTAGCGGACCGTGCTGGCCATTCGCAGTCACGATTTACTGGACGTGAGGACCTCGGCTCCGGGAATAGGTTTGACGGAACGACATCTGTTTGGGATGCATTCGCCCAAACAGGGCTCATCTACGTTACCTCCAGCCCGTGGGGCGACCGTGTGAATCGGAATGAAATCCTTCGCCAATACAAGCACAATGACGTACTTCGACGTGATGGTGTCCCCCGGCCAGCGCAGGTCACTGATGACCATGAAGCAAAGCTAACTCGCGAACGTCGGCGATTACTTTCTCGGTACGGGCTAAACCTCGTGAACCGCTATGACCCGGACCGGCTCAAGGACGTACCCGCTGAAAGTTACCCAAGCGCGTACATAGATGCTTCAGCTATCGAGGTCTTGGTGGGTGCAAAGGCGGAACTCGAGTTTTCGGCACCCATTCGGCATATTGATATCGATTTTAGGTATGTCAAGGACGAGCACCGGAGCTCGGAGCGGAACAACGCCTGGGAGTTTCAGTTTGACATCAGCTTTACAATCGACGGCATTTCGCCCGTTCGCGATATGAATCAGATTGAGTACTACCTGCGCCGCGAAAACAATCGATTCCTGAAGAGCGTGATCCAGGACGATAATCTACAAGGCTGTACTTGCGAGACCGTCAACGAGCATATTCTCCACGCCTACAGCCAGTTGCCGTTTGGGGCGACAGACGACGATTCGGCCCACGATGATGAGGAAGGCCGCATGTGTACGCTGTCACCTGAACAAATAGAACAAATGAACACCGACTGGAGCGCCGGAAAGGTCACACTTCAGACCGCGTGGACCGGTATCAAGGCAAGCAACCCATGAATCTGATACCCCCCGAACTACAGGATCGCTGGGTCCGATTCCTTGATGAATCGGCCCCCTCTGTCACACCCCGCGACGCCCTAGCCGTCCTCTCAGTGGCGACTAGCGATCCTCGCCTCGGAAGCACGCAAATTCGCACCGAGGAGGATCTCGAACGCGTTACCGAAATTCTCGCCGAAAACTTCAATGAGGCAAATCTGTCGTCATTTGGGATTGAAGATCCTGAGCGCGCCACTGACGCACTCATCAGAGCTGTGGTTGAATACTACGGCAAGCGACTTGACGGCGTCAGGATCGATATGCCCGACGTTAGGGACGGTGGTGATTCAGAACGAGGTCCGAGAGAAACAGATAGCGGGGTGGATGGAACGGACGATTCGACCAATTCGGAGTCCAACGACTCTATCGATCTCGCTGGCCCTGAGGAGCTGGATGATAGTAACGAAGGCGATAGCCTTGTGCTGTCACCTTCCGAGTTCGACGTCGACTCATTCACAGAGGATGTTGCGCTTGGTGCTGAGGCAAAACGCTTCCTCGAGTTCAACTTAGGCGATTGTGAAACCGCTGCGGATATCGATGCGCTTGCCACTCACTTGGAAGAGTTAGCCGCACTTGTAGACACACAGGAAGGAGCCGACCAAGTCATCGGTTATCTCGCATTCGCACATTTGGCCGAAGAGCGTCCTGAAGCTGTCACCCCATACCTAGATACCGTCGAGACAGGCTTGCGTAGTGAGTGGCACTCTGGTCAGTTACTTGCGCTGTTGGCGTTTGCCGGCGTTGCTATGGACACGCCGGAAACGTTACACGGTCATATGGACGGGGTCTGGGACCTCGTTGCTAGCGGAAACGAAATAAAGTGGGCGCTCGCTTTGGACATCGTCGAACAATTGGGCCGAGAGATCCCACTCGCGCTAGCCACCCATGTCGATGCCCTCTCTGATGGTCTGTGCCATGAGGAGGAGCTTATTCGACGAGATGCGGCACTCGGACTTCGTCATATCGCTGAAAAACGTCCGGGTGCTGTGACTCCCTATGCTGGGATGCTTGTCCAGCAACTAGAGTACGACGACAATACGAGCGGCCTCGCAGCGGATGTCCTCCATAGTCTCGCCAAAGCCGAGCCTGAATCAGTCGTTCCCTTCGCAGAGCAGATGCAAGACCGCTTTAGGGAAAGTGATCATCCCCAAGTGGTTTCCGGGACCTTAGCGACGATCCGTGAACTTCTCTCCGCTGATGAAGAGATCCAGGTCGATGTTGACGAACTGCTTCCGGCGGTGCAGGAAACCAACGAGGATGTCGCGGGGACAGCCCTCACCGTGGTGAATGAACTCGCAAAACAGGATCCGGAAACCGTCACGGCCCAACTTGATGAACTCATCACAGTCTTCGATAGGCAAAATGAGCTGCTGGACCGTGTGCTCGTCGCAGTATTAACAACGGTTTCTGAGGAAGATGTAGCCTCTGTCTTGCCCTACCTCAAGCGGATTGTCCGCCTACTGGATCGTGACCATGAACTCATTACGCCAGTACTCAATCTTCTCGAGAATGTCGCTCAAAAGCAGCCGGAAGAAGTCAGTGGCCACTTGAGCCGCCTAGAACCGTATCTCACCGCTCAAGACGAGATCACACGTGGGTTGGCAGTTCGGATCTTCGCACACGTTGGACGGCACGCTCCAACCGCTGTGACGCCATACCTGAGTACTATCGAAGAAACAGCATCGATGTCGACTCAAACTGGTGTCCTGGTCCCTGCGCTGGACGTCGTCGCGTCAGTGGCCAAGGCATCTCCCCGCGATGCTCAGCCATTACTGCCCACGATCACGTCCCTACCGACAATGGACGTGGAAGGGGTCCCCCAAAAGGTCCTTCAGATCGCAATCGAGATTACCGAAAGCTCTCCGGTAATTGTCGCCGAACACCTTGATCAGCTCCTTCCCCAGCTTCGCCACGAGAGCGAAACCGTCCAACACCGGTGTGTGGTTCTCGTCAGGGAACTGGCCGAAACACAGGACGTAGACATCATTGCCGCTGCTGATTGGCTTCTAACTGAAGCACAACGTCCTGAGGCGGTCACCGAGAGTATGTTGCTGGCGATTAGCAAAATTGCCCAGCATCAGCCAGAAGTCATCACACAGCTTCCGATCCGTGAGTACTTCGCTCTCGATGATGAACAGGTGCATTCCAGTACCGCGATGATTTTGGCGTCCGACAGCGAGCAATTCACAGAGCTACAAATCGAGAATATCGATACAATCGCCTCACTCCTATCCCAAACGCAGAGCAATCGATCTCTAGCCGCACTGCTGACTTTCAAACAGGTTGCGAGCGAGGATCCCAACTCGGTTGAACCGTACTGTGAGAAAATCACGGAGTACCTCACGCATGATGAGGAGAGCCATCGGCGCTTAGCAATTGACATACTCGAGCAATTTGGTCGCACTCACCCCGATCGACTCGTTCACACTGCCGAGACGATTGCCGCCCTCGCCGAGGAACCGAATGATTCGATTCGGCGTGATGCTGTACTGTGTCTTGGGTACATCGCTAATGAGGATTTGAGTGTCGCCGATCCGCATCTCAATATCCTGCAACGCCGCCTCAGCGACTCGTCCCCACTCGTCTCGAGTGCTGCGACAGTTGCGACGATGTTCTTGGCCAATACTGCACCTGAAAAAGCTGAGCCGGCGACAGAGCTGCTCATAGAGCAGTTAGAACGCCAAGAATCGGCTAAGATGGTTGCGCTTAATGCACTCGGAAGTATTGGGGTCGAGAGCCCTCAGCGGCTTGTTAGTCACGTCGATACTATTGCCGAGATGTTGGACCACGATTCCGCAGAAGTTCGTAATGCGGCAGTCAAAGTCCTCGGCTATGCCTCGCGAGGTGACGGTGCTGCAGTCTCATCGTACCTTCCCCAAGTACTCCCATTTGGCCAGCAAACTGAGACCGTCCAGCCTGTTGCAGACATCGCCCGCAATGTCGCCCAAAATGAACCAGAGGTAGCTGCTGACAACCTGGATGACATCATTTCGCTTACGATGTCGGGGGACACGACAGCCGCAACGTCAGCGTTCCTGTCGTTGTATTATCTTGCGAAATTCGATGTCGAGCTGGTACTCGATTATCTCCCATTAGCGGTGGATCTCCTCAGTGCAACTGTCGATAATTTCCACCGTTCGGCTGCACTCTTGCTGGGTGGCATCTCTCAGTTCAGGCCTGATGTCGTTGAGCCCCACGTCGAAGAGCTGTTAACTTACGTGGAACGTGACGACGGGGACGAAGCCTATCTCCACCCTGCAATAGATGCCCTCTACAATATCGCACAGAACGATCAGGATGCGTTGGAGGGCGAGCTTAGCCGGATAGAGGCTATAGAAAGTAACGACCCGGAGGTCCAACAATTGATTGAAAAGATACTATCGCTGTACAGAGATGTGGACATCGATGACGGCGACGGTGATGGTGACTACTCACCCTCCGATGCCGTCTCGTCAAAGAACGAATCCTATGCCACTGACAACACACAAGTCTCTACTGCAGATGCGCTTCAGTCGGCAGATTGATTGGACGGAGTACCATCGTCGTGGTCCTCGAAATGGCTTTCAGGCGATCACGTTTAGGGTAATCTCGATGCAATTATCGCGACCAAGGTCGCTGAGATCCTGCTCCCCAAATCGTACGAGTTTAGGGTAAAACCCGAACCGTCTCAGAAGGACTCTTTGATATTATTTTTGGAATAAGAGATTTGGACGACAGTGTTGCCAGAAACGATGTACCGAGTCAACGGGTTAGGATAACCGATATTGTTCTCTTCGACAGAGACAGGGCTAGACGCATAATCAATTATCAGAGCTCCGTCGGTCATATAACTCTGGAACGCTGTCCCCGGCCCCATCGTTTCGTACGCCGTGAACCCCCATGCTTTAATTCCTGGCAGATACTCCTTCATCAATTCCGAATTACCGAATGAGTCTATTCTTATATTATCATATCGTCCAGGTGTTCCAATCATTGGGAGGCCACCATATTGCTTAATGGAGGTTTCACCGTAAGATTTGAACCCGGTGTGCTGATCGATTGGAATACCGGTCAATTTACTTGATTCTATGTTGGAATCAGGGAACGACCCATATTGGGAAAACACCGATTTTGCAGTAGCCTTATCGAGGTCGTCTGGCGAATAATTGTGTCTATTGAGCGATGATAATGAAGTGCCGTTAATCGAATAATCAACATTTGAAGAATAGTGATCAAAAATTGATACTGCCACTGATGAATATCCTTCTCGTCCATACTCTTCCGTTTTCCCCCCTTCCGCAATTTGGCTCCGAAGAGCTTCCCAAGGTTTGGAATATCTGTCGCCGGGAATCCAGCTAGTGACCAAAATGTTTTCAGTGATTCCTCCTGCTTCGTAATTAACATTCCCGTATTCACCTTCCCATGTCCAACCGAGCCACTCCCCTCGTTGATTCGTATCTAATGTGCGTGTGAAATCCTTCTGAGATTGGAAATCTTTGAACGCCTTGGCACCGGCTGGGGTTTCGAATTGAAATACATTTGTATTTTGATCATGATTCATGATCTCGGAAATGGCGATAAATGCAAACTTATCCCAGTCACTTTGATAGTATGCAATCTGTTCATTATTCCGAAGGGGCACTCGAAGAACTGCATCAAAGTCAATATTTGACTCGACGAATGCTTCATGGGCAAAAGATGTGCTAGGAAACCCGTTCGCCTTGTGGTCTTCATAGCTATATTTTGCCTCTGTATCTGTTTCAGTCGGAGTGCTTGTTGGCGTATCTGTGAATTCTTCTGTGTCTTCCTGTTCGGGCTCCTCCTGTTGCGAAGTACATCCAGCGAGGAGAGTAATTGCGCCGATCGAACCGAATGTTGAGAGGTATTCTCTCCTATCTATCTCTGGTTTGTCAACCATAATTGGAATATACATAATTCCGACTGACATATAACCTCTGTATATTTCCATAATTATATAATATAAACTTATAAATATAGCAGTTTAGATCTGTCTGTCTGTTAATTCGTATTTCCTATCTATATTTATTTGTACACTATCGCTTTACTGGCCAACTTTTTTATATTAGGGTTGAAACACAAACGGCTATGTCAAATGACAATGAGGATAATAGACTCTTGCTAAAGCGAAGAGGTACTCTGGTTGGCTTGGGTAGTCTAACATCTCTATCGGGTTGTATTTCATTAGGAAGGAGCAGGAGCGACTTTGGCCAGCCCAAGGTACAGATAGAGGACACAATGTATTTCTACAATGACAAAACCGTTAAGAACAACACAATATTTAAAGAAGGAGACTTGGGAAGGGGGGCATTTATAATGAAGATCGTCATCGATGGTGGGGTAATTCCTGAAGGTCTGTTTGGAAATGGTTCATATGACTCAGATGGGTTTGAGCTAAAACCGTTAATGAAAATTCCAGATATAGTGGATGCTGTTGCTCAAATCCGGTCTGAGTCGAAAAATGCAGCCCAATCTGACGATGTGGGGGATGGGTTCACCAAAGGGTTGACAAGATTTTTAGGATTTGAAGAGGACGCCTTCGATAAAATAAATGAAATTCTTTATCATATACAAGCAAATACAGATGATATTGAAT
>SDGW01000989.1_pt1 | contig 11839 bp, 15 predicted proteins | sample 2873831 | NCBI WGS metagenome assembly SDGW01 (sample SAMN08132700, study PRJNA421101) | hypersaline lake metagenome | isolation source: celular fraction 0.22 microns magnesium sulfate-rich crust from ephemeral... | place: Spain: Penahueca Lagoon, Toledo | collected 2011-07
GTCGTCGGTGATCAGGATACTCCCGACCTCTTCGTCGCGCATCTCGGTCGCGAGGTCTTCGATCGATGCTTCCGGGCTCGAAGTGACGACATCACTCCGTGCAAGATTTTCGATTGGCATTGTTTCTCCCCCGCAAAGAGAGTCGACGCCGACTACAATAGGGTCAGGTGCTGATTACGGTTGGGTGGGAAACGTAATCGTGAATTATACGATACAGTGGGGGAACAGTTATTAAAAGACTGTAGCGGATCGTTGCCCGTCGGGGGATGCTGGCCTACGTAGTATTATCCTGATAAAATTCCGGGTGCGCCTCGAGTTCGTCCAGTCGCGGCGGTGTCGTATGGCGAACGACGTGCACGTCGTAGGTGAGATCACTCGCGACGTTGGCGCCGATACTCGTAAGCGGTGTGACGACGCGACCGACGTTCTCGCTCCCGAGGAACATAACGGTCGGATCGTACTGTTCGGCGACGCTGGCGATCTTGTTTGCGATCTCTCTGGCTGGCGGGTATTCGCGGATGCGTTCGTGCTCGAACGTGGCATCCGGAGCTAACTCCGTCACCTGGTCACGGAGTCGGCTAACGACATTGTCGACGTCAAATGCCTGCTCCTCACCGATCCAGCCTTTCTCTCGAGCGTACCGTTTGCGCTCGGACACGACGCTCACGGCGACGACCTCCTCGTCGAGGGCGTCAGCGTACTCGACCGCTCTGACGAGAGCGGCGGCAGCCATCTCTGATCCGTCGAATGGAACGACGAACGTCATACGTGCTGTGTCTCGCTACGCAACTATCAACGTGGGCGTGAGATCCGACGATATGGTCGATCGGCCGTCCTGACCGAGGAGGTCGGCTTCAGGAACGTCGATAACAACAGGCACGTCCTCCAGGAGCCGGAGCTCGTCCGGCGGATGGTGACCGAGGCGGGGATTTACTGACAGACCTGTTCGCTACCCAGTAACGAGAGAATTCTCCCTCTTCCGAGCCATTTCGTCATCTCCACTCTCTCAGTTACCCACAGTTTCTCTTATCGGATGAGTGTCACAGGAACCGTTGCCCGCCGTGATACGATCTCCGCGATGCTCCCGAATACGGGTCGTTCTTCCTCCGTACGGCCGTGCGCCCCAAGAACGATATGGTCGATCCCCTTCTCGTCGTCGTAGTCGATGATGATCCGCTTTGGATCACCGATCTCGGACGTGTTGGAGACCTCGCGGTCGTACTCAGCAGCGAGTTCTCGAGCCTCGTCGGAGAGTTGCTCTGAAACCTCTTCAGCCCGATCGTACCACTCTTCGGATCCCATCACCGGTTCGTACGACGTTTCGAAGTCGGGTAGCTAAGGAATGAGCAGCCCGAAGAGCCAGGTGTTCATGCCACTCAACAACCTACTCAGAGAGAATTTCGAGACGGGTGAGCTTGAGTGTTGGCAGCGCGAGCGGACGCCGACACCCGTCAGAGCGTTCGGCGTCCGTCTCACCGCCGCCGTGTTACGGCTTGTCGGTGTGGATCGCTTCCGTGGTGCGGTCTGGCAGTAGATTCACTGGCTGGCCGACAGCCTCGCGGACCCGCCGACGTTCACGAGAGCAAAGCTCTCGTGCAGCCCATCAGAACGCGAAGCATTCTGAGGACGGCGCAGCCGTCGCGGGTCGCTGTCGATGAGCTGGCTGTCCGACTTAGCGGTGAGCTCCACTGGCTCTACGCGGCGACCGACACCGAGACAACACTTATGCTGGGCGCTGAGCTCTTCGAACACCGCGAAACGGGCGCCATAACAGCGTTTCTGCGCTCCCTCGACCGGAAACACGACCTCGCCGACGCTGTGTTTCTGGTCGATGGCTACGGCTATCTGGCTGCCCTCGCACGCCTCGATCTCAGCGGTCTGATCGACTATTCACTCCGGAACCACATCGAAAAGTGGTTTCACACCCTCAGAATGCGGATCGACCGCTTTCACGCCTCCTGGGTGGGCAGTCAGGCCAGCGCCCAGCAGTGGCTCGCTGTCTTCGTCGAATGGTACAATCGACAGCGACCGCATCAGGCGCTCAACCACCGCACGCCTCCTGAGAAGGTGCTAAACTATACGGTGCCGACCATATATTATTGCTGGACCCCCGACATTCGAACGATGTATGAGAACATACTGGTTCCGACGGACGGGACGCGCGGATCCAAACGCGCCGTCGAACACGCGGTCGCTCTCGCCGACGAGCACGGCGCGAGGCTGCACGCGCTGTACGTGATCGACGAGGACGTGTACTCGTCGTACGGCGGCGACGAGTACGTCCACGAGCAGGAGGGGCTGGGCTCGGCGCTGGAGCAGGTGGGAGAGGACGCGCTCGTGGCCGTCGAGACGGAGGCGGACGCCACGGGCGTCTCAGTGACCTCGGTGCTCGCCTACGGCGTCCCCCACGAGGCGATCCTCGATTACGTAGAGGACCACGACGTCGACCTGGCGATGATGGGAACCGAGGAGCGCACCGGCGACTACCGACGGCTGCTCGGCAGCGTCACCGAGCGCGTCGCACGACACGCCAGCGTCCCCGTTACCATCGTCAAGACGCCGGAACGAGAGGAGTAGTCGGCGGGGGACGGGCACGTAACGTTCGGCGCCGCCGGCGGTTATCCTCGGTCTTCGAGTTCTGCCCGCAACGCGTTGGTCGTTTCCCGGAGTGACTCGCCGATCGTCACCTCGTAGGTGGTCGGGTCGCGCAGTGCCCTCGGGGAGTTTGTCCAGTTGCGCTCGGGTCCGGTCTCGGATCTCGTCGAGCGACGGGACGTCGTAGACGAGCGACCCCTCCTCGAAGACCGGCACCAGCTGCTCCTCGCCCGCACGATCACCAGTCCCGGTGCCACCTTCACCGCCGTCTCGACGGTCGAGTACGTCTCGCTCGAACCGGCCCTCGTGTTCGATCCGCCGGATGCTCTTGGGAACGGGATAGGTCACTTTGCCCGTCGAGAGCTTCATGCTGGGCCGGAGGTCGCCGTCGCGCTCGACGGCGACGAGCGACTGGTCGTCGCCGTGGCGCTCGATCGCGTCGCGCATCCTTGCGGCCTTGGTGGCGATCAGGCTTTGGTAGCCCACCTGGTTGATCAGCAGCGTCTCGAACAGCTGCGTCTCGGTGATCGGCCCGGTCACCTCGACGAGCGGTTCGTTCTGGAACGCGAGCGTCCCCTCGGGGAGCGCTCGTCTCCGCCGCAATCCACTCTGTTATCGGTGTCTTGGCTCACCTCCTGCTTGGTCTCCAATGAGCAGGGGTTAAGTGATCGTTCCAGGCTATTCCATCGGTGTGGTTCGGCCCGCTATCGTGTCGATATCGAGTTCGACAATCGAAATATCGATCTCTTCGATAGCTTCGTCAAACACGCGAATCGGTGAGAAGTGACGGTTGATCTCGGCTGTATTGAATCGTTCGTACTCCGTCTCTGGAACCTCAGCGAGTTGACCGGTGACAATGATACTCCACGAATCAAGTCCCTGTGGTTCATCGGTCGGATCGGCCCCATATAGGACATAACAGGCCGTCTCAGTCGTCTCCAAGAATTCCCGTTTCCTGCTCCCGCCTGTAACACCGAGGCGAAAATAGAGACTTTTCCCGTCGTAATGATGTGCCACCGGGATCGCGTACGCATCACTCTCCTTGGAGAGTGAAAGTACACCGGTCCCGGACGTGCGCAGACGCTCTTCGATTTCGTCGTCGCCCATGCCCACTGTGTACGCGTATTCAATATGCTTCATAGGTAATTTAAGCCGATTTTAGGCATAAGTGTTCGGGGCTCGAACGCCGCTCTATGCTCGCTGTTTCGGATACCCCTCGATTACGACGACAAGAGATATGTGTTGTGCGGGACAATACCATAATGTGTTATAGGGGCATATTCACGCATCGATAGCGCGCCGAATTAGCCAGTTCTCAAACTGTTTTAGCCACGCCAACGCAACCACCGTCGAAAACCGGCTTCAAGCGTTCGCCTTCGCGTGGAATCAGCTTATCTGAACACTACCTCGAAACGGTGCCAAACTGACAAGAACTTGCTCGGACATACGGTGCCGATGACATCGTCGACTTCGATGAGAGGGATCACGTCGAACAAATCATGGACCTCACCGACGACGAAGGCCTTGACGCTGCCATCGAAGCACTTGGAACGAGCGGGACATTCAAACAGTGTATCACGGTCACCAAGGCAGGAGGAACGATCTCGAACGTCGCCTACCACGGCGAGGTCGAACACGTTAACATCCCACGTGAAGACGGGGTGTTGGTGTGGCCGAGAAAGATATCGCTACCGGCCTCTGCCCCGGTGGTCGCCTTCGCCTGCAACGGTTACTCCGCTTGCTGGAACGGGACCGCGTTGACTCCACTCACATGACGGCCCATGAATTCGCGTTTGAAGATATCGACGATGCCTTCCAGTTGACGGAGTCGAAGGAAGACAACATCATCAAACCGCTCATCGATTCCGAGTGAAAACTCGAAAGACGATATCGTTTCTATCCGTTTCAGATGGGGGCGGAAAGAATATTCTCCCTGATGAATCGATCTCGTATTCGAATTCGTTAATGAGATGCTTGTGTTCTAATCAACCCATTTGAGAATCAGGAACGAGAGTGACGGGAATATCAGTAAATCGTGTCACCCGATCAGTTGTGCTACCGAACACGACATCTGGAAGTGACGATGCACCCCGTCGACTCAGGACAACGAGATCGGCATCAATCTCGTTAGCGTAGTCCAAAATCATCTCGTAGGCAGGATGTCCTCTTCTCACGTCGCTCTGGATCGAGACGTTGGTCCAACTGTTACTGTCCACAATCGTCTCGACGAGATCGGTGATCGCTCGATTGATGTCTTGGACTTCATCGATGCCAAATGTGAGTGAACTCCGCGACGGTTCCACGACAGTGAGGACGTGGACTGTCGCGTTCACCTCGTCTGCGAGGCCAACTGCGTGTGCGAGGGCCGTCCGCGAGGGATCGCTCCCGTCGACAGGGACGAGAATTGTTCCATACATGTGATGTCGGACTAGCTCATTCGGAGTACGATAATAAAGTCCACTGCTATGTTGCCAACCGCCTCGGGGTCATGCCCCGAGGCTTGTCAGTGGACTCCCGCTCTACCCGCGCAAGGCGAAAGCCAAATAATCGCCGGTCACGATAAGCGTCCCTGACTTGAGGGCCAGTTGACTGGTGGTCCATCCACCGCGAGACTTCTGCCTGCAATGGATGTACCCGCAGTAGCGGTTCGCAATACTCTTTCGCGACTGTTGGTGTCGCCGCCGTTGCCGGGTGCATGAACGGCGGAAACGGGTCGGAAGCGGCGGTTCCGGACCCGATCACGGTCGACGGCGACCGCGAGTGTGACAACTGTACGATGATCATCGGAGACTATCCCGGGCCGACCGGGCAGTCGTTCTACGAGGATCCCGAATCAGTGCTCGGCGACGGCGAGGACCGCGCGGCTCCGTAGCGGTTACCAATCCTGGCCAACGTACTGACCGAGGATCGCCGTCTCTCTACCTGATGTACGACACGATCCTCGTCCCGACCGACGGTATCGACCCGTCGAACCGGGCCGTCGAACACGCGTTCTCGCTGGCCCGCAAAACGACGCGGCAACCCACGCGAGGTACGTCGTCGACACGACTCGGTACGGCGAGCCGGCGCTCAGCAGCGCGGAGATCGTGATCGACGAACTCGAGGACTGGGGTCAGGAGCTGCTGGGTGAGCTATCCGACCAGGCGGACGACGAGGGCGTCGAGGTGATATCCGAGATGATCCACGGGCGGCCGGACGCCGAGATCGTCAGTTACGCGGGCGACGTCGACGCGGACGTGATCGTCCTCGGGTACCAGGGCCAGTCTCACCGGCGGACCGACCGCATCGGGAGCGTCGCCGACCGGGTCGTCCGGACGGGGCCCGACGGGCCGTTCCGGTCACCGCGGATCCCTCGGCGATCAGATCCACGACGGGTAGCCCCGAACGCCGGTGATCCGGAGAAGGTAGGGCAGCAGCGACCCCTGGACCAGCGCGCCGAACACGGCGACGCCGAAGACGACCGTCTGGATAAACTCCCGATCGGGCACCCAACCGGGAAGCCCGAGCGCAAGTGCGACGGGAACGACGGTGTGCAACCCGCCCCACACGAGGACGTACTGGTACCCGAGCGGTACCGGGTCCGACGTGACCTCGTTCACCGTGCCGATCAGGAGGTAGACGACCGCGGCCCGGACAACCAGTACGAGGGCCGCGGCCACGATCACGGCTCTCGCGCGCGCGATCAGGTCGCTCATCGGCACCTGCGCGCCGATCAAGACGTAGACGAGCGTCGAGAGGAGGAACGACCCCGCCTCCCAAGCGTCACGCGCGAACGCCGCGGTGGAATCGGCGTGCCCGTCGCCCGTGTCGGTGAACAGCCCCGCACCGACCGTCGCGAGGATGCCGCTGGCGCCGAGCGCGACCTCGGCCACGACGTAGCTCCCGTACGCGAGCAGCACCGTCACCAGTACGACGGCCATCCGTTCGTGGACCCGGCGAATCAGCGCCGTGCCCGCCGACCCGATCGCGCTGCCGACGAGGAAGCCGCCACCCCCGACGGTGAGCAGGTCAACGCCGGCCGTCCCGGCGAGTGCGACGTCAAGACCAGTCCGAGGTCGATCGGCGAGCAGCGAGAGTAATACGCCGAAGACGGTGATCGCGACACCGTCGTTGAACAGGCTTTCGCTCTCGATGATGACCGACAGCCGCTCGGGCGTCTCCAGTTCCTCGAACAGCGATAGGACCGCCACCGGGTCGGTCGGTGCGACGATCGCGGCAAACAGCAGCGACACCAGCAACGGTAGCCCGAACGCGACAGTGCCGGCGACCCCGAGCAGGACGATCGTGAGCGGGACACCGATGACGACGAGCGCGAGCGGGACGACGGCGTTCTCGCGCAGCACGTCGAGATTCAGTCTGGTCGCACCATCAAAGAGGATCACCGGGAGCACGACGGCCACGAGCACGTCGGAGGAGAGCCGGATCCCGACGCTCACGGGGAGGATAGAGATCGCGACGCCGGCCGCGACGAGCAACACGGAGTAGGGGACATCGATCCAGAGGTCGACGGCGACTCTGACGACTAACGCGAGCGCCAGGATGGCGAGGATCCAGGGGAGGATCGCGGGGACGGCGGCCACTACGTCACTAGTCGACGAGCACAGGGTAATGCTTCGGGGCGCAGCGAGAGCGTCGGTTCGGCGGACTGCGGCAATCCGAGGGCGGTGAGCAGGAAGACGATCCGATCGGCGACGGCGCGTATCCACGGCCTGAAGGCCGCACCATTGTATCAAGACTATAACCCGCCCTCTCTCGTACCGTCGACAGAGCTATGGACCTCCTCGTCCCGATGGACTACTCAGAACTGTCGAAAGAGGCCTTACGGACGACGCTCTCGCTGTATCCCGACGCCGACGTCACGGTCCTGCACGTTCTGGACTGGCACGCGAGCGCCATCGGTCCCGGCGGAAGGGGCGACTCGCCCGGCACCTTCGACGGATGGTTATAATCGGCTTAAGAGCACGCTGAGGAACTCTTTGAGGAGGCTCGGGCGATCGCCGAGGAGTACGACGCGGAGATTGACACGGACACCGCGGTCGGCGAGGACGCGCGACACATCGTCGAGTACGTCGAAGACAACGACGTCGACATGGTGATCATTGGCAGCCACGGCCGCTCGATGGCCAGCCGCATCCTGCTCGGCAGCACCTCCGAGACGGTCGCGCGCCGTGCGCCGGTGGCGGTGTTGATCGTCCGCTGAGCCAGCCGATGCGTCCGTCGAGCCGGCAGATCGGGCGCTCGAGGACTCGCCTGGACGCGTAGGACGACGCCCGTTCTTGTCACCGCGGGTCGTACTCCGGACACGGTGGGTACATCTATCGCTCGACCGAACCGACGCAGTTCGCTCCGCTCGGTCGCCCTGGTCGCCGTCGCTGCGGTTGCCTTCCTGTTCGCGGTGCAGCTGCTGAGCGAGGCGCTGCGGACGCTCTCGCCGGCAATTTTGCCCGTGTTTCGGCGAGGAGCGCTGGACGGCGTCCAGCTAGTCGGCGCGAGCTGGCTCGCGGCGTACGTGGTGATGAACGGGTCAGCTGTCGCGGCGATCGCGCTGTCGCTCTTCTCCGCCGGACTGATCGGGGTCGTCGAGCTGTTCCTGCTGATCGCCGGCTCTCGCCTCGGCGCGGCAGGGATCGTACTGCTGATCGGTGCGCTCGAGTACCTCCGTATCCGCGAGTACTCGCTCGCGGGGGCGATGAGGCTCGGGATACTGACGTTCGTCGTGAGCTTCACGATTTACGCCCCGGCGACGGCGCTGGGCGCGGGCGTGATCCGCTCGATCGACCGTGACGCCTGGCGGGCTGGCGTCGAGGTAGGCGCCGATCCCGGCGGGATAGGCGTTCTCGGACCGTACACTGCTGGGACGATCCGGCAGATCGGTGCGGCTCCGAGCGCGCTGCTCGCGCTGCTCCTGTTCCTCGGGAGCCTCCACCTGCTGGACGGCTTGGTCGATCAAGTCGACACCGGCTGGCTCAGGGATCGGGTGTTCGTACTGCTGCGGCGCCGCTGGCTCTCCTTTGGGATCGGACTGGGCGTCACGGCCGCGGCCACGAGCGTCGCGTTCTCGACGGGGCTGATCGTCCCGATCTACAACCGTGGCTACATCACGCGGCGGGAGATCGTCCCCTACGTGGTCGGGGCCAGTCTGGGGACGCTCACGGACACGCTCCTCGTCGCACTCGTGCTGGACTCCCACGTCGGCGTCGCGACCGTCCTGGTGCTATTCGCCGTCGCCGCCGTCTGCGCCGGCGTGGCGCTCTCGTTCTACGACGTCTACTACGGCGGGGTAGACGCCGTCCAGGAACGGCTGCTCCGGGACGAGCGTTCGTTCGCGGCGTTCCTAACCGCGCTCGTCGTCGTCCCGCTCGCGCTCGTCGTCGTCCCGGCACTGTGATGCAGTTCACCACAGCCGTCTCGGCCGTTCGTCGGCGCCCGGTCCGACGCCCTCGCGCCCGTCGGGCGGCCACCGCAGGTGGCACACGAATTCCCTTTGTGGCCGCCGTAGATGATCCACGTAGTGTCCAGTATATCACGGACTTGCGTCGAGCAGGGATCGCCACACCACCGCTCGGCCGACAGCGTTCTCGACGATCTGGACAGCCGACGGGACGGACTGTCGACCGCGGAGGCGGCGAGACGGCTCGAAGCCCACGGCGAGAACGACATCGTCCGGGGCGAACGCCGGTCCTCGCTCGACATCTTCGTCGCACAGTTCGACAGCGCGCTCATCTGGGTGCTCCTCGGCGCGGCCGCGCTCTCGGTCTGGGCAGGGCACGCCGTCGACGCGGTTCTGATCGTGACCATCGTCGTCGCGAACGGCGCCTTCGGCTTTCTGCAGGATTACCGGGCCGAGCAGAGCCTCGAGTCCCTTCGCGAACTGGCAGAGCCGACCGCGACCGTCCTACGGGACGGCGAGCAGATCGACGTCGACGCGACGGCGGTCGTCCCCGGCGACGTTCTCGTTCTCGAAGGCGGCGACGTCGTTCCGGCGGACGCTCGGGTGCTCGGAGCGACCGACCTGAACGTCGACGAGGCCGCGCTCACCGGGGAGAGCCTGCCGGTCTCGAAGCGGCCGGCGCCGGTAAGTGTCGACGCCGCGCTCGCGGAACGATCGAGCATGGTGTACAAGGGGACGAACGTCGCCCGCGGCAAGGGTCGCGCCGTCGTCACCGGGACGGGGATGGACACTGAGGTAGGATCAATCGCGCGGGAAATCGTGGATACTGAGGAGACGGAGACGCCGCTCCAGCGCGAACTCGACGATCTGGGGCGGATACTCGGATTCGGCGTGCTCGTGCTGGCGGCGCTGGTCGCGCCGCTGTTGGTTCTCCGGGGGACGCCCACGGTTCAGGCCGCGCTGACGGCGGTGTCGCTGGCTGTGGCCGCGGTCCCGGAGGGGCTACCGGCCGTGGTGACGCTGACGCTCGCGCTGGGGGTGCGGCGCATGGCCGACGAGAACGCGCTGGTCCGGAGTCTCCCGTCGGTCGAGGCCCTGGGCGCCGTCGACGTTATCTGCACCGACAAGACGGGGACGCTCACCGAGGGCGAGATGACGGTCACGCGCCTGTGGGTCGACGACGTCGCCGTCGACATCGGTGGGGAAGACGACGTCGATCCAGCGGACGATGCGCGGATCGAACGGCTGCTCCGGATCGGCGCAGTGTGTAACGATGCTACGGCGGACGCGGGCGACCCGACCGAGCGGGCGCTGGTCAAAGCGGCCGAGCGGCGTGGGCTCGACGTGTCCCGCCTCCGCGAGGAGCGCCCTCGTATCGACGAGGTGCCGTTCTCTTCGGAGCGAAAGTGGATGGCGACGATCCACGACGAGGGGTCGTACGTCAAGGGCGCCCCCGAGGTGCTCCTCTCGAAGGCCGATCGGATCCTTACCGCCGACGGTCCCGCTGCGCTGACCGCCGAGCGACGGGAGCGCGTCGAGGCCGCAAACTACGAGTTCGCGGACGACGCGCTCCGGGTGTTAGCGACGGCGTACGCAGAGCCCGGAGGTCCGGACGACGACCTGGTGTTCGTCGGGCTCGCCGGGATGATCGATCCGCCGCGCGAGGAGGTAGCCGAGGCGATCGAGACGACCCGACGGGCCGGGATCGACGTCAAGATGGTGACCGGCGACAACGTCAGGACCGCCGGGGCGATCGCCGCGTCGCTCGGTATCGGGACGAGGGTGCTCGAAGGTGCGGAGGTCGAGTCGATGGACGGAGCGACGTTACGCGATCGCGTCGAGTCGATAGACGTCTTCGCTCGCACCTCACCGGAACACAAGGTACGCATCCTGCGGGCGCTCCAGGACCGCGGGCACAACGTCGCGATGACGGGCGACGGCGTCAACGACGCACCGGCGCTCAAAAACGCGGACGTCGGCGTCGCGATGGGCGTCCGCGGAACCGACGTCGCAAAGCAGTCCTCGGACATCGTCCTGCTGGACGACGACTACGCGACGATCGAGCGGGCGATCGAGCGCGGGCGCGCGATCTTCGACAACGTCTGGAAGTTCGTCGCCTACCTGCTGAGCGCGAACGTCGCGGAGGTGCTGCTGGTCTTTCTCGCCTCGCTGTACGGCTACCTCGTCCTCCCGGCGGTGCAGTTGCTGTGGATCAACCTCCTCACCGACGGCTTGCCCGCGCTGGCACTCGGGACCGATCCCAAGAGCGGCGACGTGATGGACCGTCCGCCCCGAGATCCCGATCGGAGCATCGTCGACCGCCCGATGCTCGGGGTGATCGCCGGAATGGGCGGGGTGACGACCGCGGTGATGCTGGGTCTGTTGTTCCTGACGCTGGACGGCGCGGCGGCCGTCACGCCGTACGCGATGACGATGGTGTTCACCGGGTTCGTGTTCCTGGAGTTCGAGAAGCTGTACGCCATCCGCTGGCTGCGCGAGACGCCCACGCTGTCGAACCCGTGGCTCGCGTCGTCGGTCGCGGCGTCGGTCGCGCTGCAGCTGGCGGTGCTGTACACGCCGTTGCGTCGATACTTCGGCACCGTCCCGCTCGCCCCCGCGGACTGGATAGTGATCGCGACGCTGCTGGCGATCTGTCTCCCGCTGTACCTTGCGGTCGCGACAGTCGTTCGGCGGTTCTGACCCCCCGAGGCGGGTTCGTCACGAGGGGCTGCCCGAACGTCGCTACTCCTCCTCGTACCCGCCGTACTTGAGGAAGAAGTACCCGAATCCCACGGCGACGGCCAGGGCGCCCATCGTCAGGATGCCGGCGGTCAGCGCCCATCCGGGAACTGC
>SDGW01000990.1_pt1 | contig 11838 bp, 8 predicted proteins | sample 2873831 | NCBI WGS metagenome assembly SDGW01 (sample SAMN08132700, study PRJNA421101) | hypersaline lake metagenome | isolation source: celular fraction 0.22 microns magnesium sulfate-rich crust from ephemeral... | place: Spain: Penahueca Lagoon, Toledo | collected 2011-07
CGTTCCGACGCTTGACGAACCAGCCTGCGACCGGACATTGCCCTCCCCAACTGATTCAGGGATCCCCACGGTGAACGCCCTGGCGGGCGTCGCCGTCCGCTCTTGCTCCCCACATTTAATATTCGCTATCTCCAAGCCCTTTCTGAGTAGTTTTTCAATTCGCATATACACCAAAACCAACGAGCTGCTCACTTCTCAAGCTGGCTTAATTTTACAGTACCGATCAGTGGGTTCATAATAATAAATAAAATACCGTAGAAAATCACACGGGGTCCCGCTTTCCACATTTGGGGCAGAACGTTGGGTTATCATATTCAGAAAGGCTTTCCCCGCAGTTCGAACAGGGTTTGAAAACTTCCGTATTTATGCCTCCCTGATCGGTTTTTGTCGTATACAACTCTGTATCATTTATCTTGTTGGCTTTGGACACAGACTCTTCCGTATCACCCGTGAGCGCGTAGAGCGTGCCCTCGCTAGTTCCAAAGTATAGGTCGTTATCTACGACAACTGGTAAGGTGGTCATGTATCCGTTGGTGTCAAAGGTCCATTGTAGTGTTCCGCTATCCACGTCCAAAGCCCACAGCTCATTATCACTACCGGCTATATATACAGTATCATCTACCACTACTGGGGATCGGTCTCCAGATTTGTTCTTATGCTCGAAAGACCATCTTTCCGCACCATTGAGTGCATTTAATGCATATATGGAAGTTTGACTTGATGTGAATAGTGTATCTTCCAGAACCATTGGCGATGAATATGAACCGTTATCTGTTTCAAATGACCACTGTAAAGAACCTCTCTTTGCGTCAAGCGCATAGACGTTCTCATCGAAACTACCTACATAGACAGATTCATTCACTACTGCTGGGGAAGATTCCATAATCGAACCAGTTTCAAAGGTCCATTGTTTGGTTCCGTGAGTTGCGTCTAACGCATAAATGGTATCATTCCCATTACTAATGTATAAAAGACCATTTGCTACTGTTGGGTCCGTAAGGTTATATATTTGGTATGGATCGAATTCAAACGACCATTGCACGTTCCCATCGGATATGCCCAGCGCCCAGACCTTACCGCTATTCGTTTCTCCCCGATTACAACCAATATAAACCGTATCATTCATCACCGCTGGTGATGTTGTAGATGATTCACCTATATTTGCGCACCACTTCTCTTCTCCATTAACCACGTCTAGGGCATAGACGTTCCCGTTTTGAGTCCCGATGTAAACACAACCACCTACGACGGCAGGAGAACTATACACCTTACTATCAGCTACAAACCGCCAATCGATAGTACCGTCATATTTCAGTGATATGAGTTTCCCACCAATTGCTGCAAATATTTTATCCTCCGACACAGCTAGCCCATTAACAATTTCAGAAAATGTGTTCGACCAAGAGACAATAGGATCGCTTTTCAAGCTAGATTGTGATTCAACCGAAAATCGATGGGTGGGATTGAACATCCGAGCGTTTTGATTAAGCATGCGTCAGATATTTTCTTGTATCTTATTTAATCTGTCGCGACATTTTAAACATACAACTTCAGCTGTGGTCTGGCTTGTTTGTGGAGTATCGAACGTCCATACCATGCTCATAATTTGTTTTTAATAATTAAATTTATTATATGAGGATTTTAAGAACCGGACGGTCGAATCAACCGACAGTAATACCCCGAAAGTGGTCAATAGGGTAAACCCAGTATCAGCTATAATCGGAGTGATCATCGATTATTGGAGATCTGGAAATATGCAAAGGATGGTCTCACCAACGCTATCGGCGACTCGGTGAACCCATTGGCAGATTGCTTGATGTGAGCATTCTACGCCGACCAATCGGAGAATTTCTTTGGTCTCTCGAAGCGAACAGCCGGTCGCGTGGAGCCGGACGGCAACGCCCGTCAAGGCGTTCGCCGTCCGCTCTCGCTCCACACATCCAAGATTTGCCGTGTTCAACGCCTCTTTCAGCAGCTCTTGGTTGTTCATAAACCCGTAACCAATGGACTGCTCACTTCTTAAACTGGGTTAACTGGATAGTGCCTCCCAATGGATATGCGCTTGCTCAATACTGACGGGAAATTGATGGACGTCGACACTGGACACGAACAGGCTTTCCTCTAATTATCCGGTGCCCGAAGCACGACGATGTTCTCGTCGGCCATTAAGTCTCCCTTTGTTCCAGAAACGTTCTCTGGGGCGTTTTCCCACGGAAGCGTCTTTGTGGGGATCTCGCGTGGAAGCGTCACCTCATGTTCATACCCGATGTGTTCACAGAGTTCTCGGGTAATCAGATGCGTGGGAATATTGATCCGACTCATTGTCCGATTCGCTACTACCCAGGCAGACGGCTGCCCCGGCTTCAGAACCTTCGCAGTCTCCTTCATCACCTCGTAATAGTCTCGGACGAAGTCCATCGCGTCGTCGGCCCGACCTTCCTTCTCACGGAGTGCATCCATTGTCGCGCCGAACGCTGGGGACCACTCCTCCAATGACTCCATTGGCTCTAGTTCGCTCTCGGTCCCGCCCAATCCCACTTTATCGACGGATTTCATCTCATCGTACCCGTGGCGACCGGCAATGATCGCAGGATCTTGCGAGAACTGGCCATAGGCCACAGTCGTCCCATGGTCGCCATACGGAGGTGACGTAATCACAATATCAGCACTGTTCTCTTCAACTGATTCGGCACCGTTTGTCGTCGCTGTCCTGGAGTCTGCGTAGTGGATTGTTGTCGAAAGCGAGTGGTCTACCCGTGAACTGAACTCCTCCATCATATCGATATTCTTTGAGAGTTTTTCACGGAATTTGTCGTACACATTCGGGTTGTGATCCTCTCGCTTCTCTTCGGGCATCCGGTAGCGCTTGTACTCGCCGTTCCGTTGGTAGCTCACGTCTCGGGTAACACTTGAGAGAACAACCCGGAAGAACCGTGCTACGTGGTTGTTATATGCCGCCTCAATCGCATCGATATGGCTCCTAATCTCCCAGAGTTCGTACAGTTGGGGCTCTGGGAACCAGCCATCACGAATCTCCGGCTCTTCGTCTAACTCAAGCTCCCCGTTCTCGAATGCTGTTTGAACGGCACGAAGATCTTCTTCCAGATCCTCTAGCAGGTCATCACGGGCTGCCTTCACTTCCGGCGTATCCAGGGGGATCGCCTTCGTTCGACTAAGGATGCATGCGAGCGGATTGATGTCGTTGCCCTCTGCATGTAGGCCGTGAAGCCGCCCCTCAACAGCGGTGGTCCCACTTCCCGAAAACGGATCATAGACGGTGTCACCTTCAGAGATCACACTTTCCGATTTATAGTAAGTGAGTAGCGTATCGGGTATCTGTGGGATCATCCTCGCAGGATACGAATGTAGGCCGTGCGTGAGATAGGATGTGTTTGCACCCTTGAATGTCCAGTCAACATCCTCCAAAGAGTCAAACCCATCTGAGCCCCCTAAGGTGGCCTGTCGCGTATTCTTCACCATTGGTTGATTAGTGGAATCTGTGGTGCCCACCGGCGTATGCATTTCGCATCCGTGGCCTACAGATTCGAACGTGGATTACTATTGTGAATTCATAGTATTAAGCAATGGGATTGATTATTACTGTGATGACCTTCCAACCATGGTCGACATTCGGCTCAATGAGGCCGATGTAGCTATTCTTCGAGAGCTTGGTCAAGGGAGAGCAACGGCTGTATTTCTTGAAAACCGGATCGACTGGTCACGTGAGTATCTCACTCAACGCCTTCGACGGTTGGAGGAGCACGGGATTGTTCGTAACCTGGAGAGCTCAGGATTATACGAACTCACCGACGACGGCGAGAAACTCGAGACCTAAACGATTCTCTCCACAATCTGGATATCACCTTTCATCCGTCTTCTGCTGTCGATTATCGGATTTCGACGAGGTATGTACTGTCCTTGGGTTAAGTGAAGCACAGTATAATTAACCAATAGATTGAAGTCGTTCGGTTGGTTAACTCTATCTGTGCTAACCAACCCGCCGCGGCGATCGACCGGAGAATTAAGTTACCGTGCAGAATCTGATTCTGCATGAGCATCTCCCATAGCCCTTCTCTCGACCCACGTGATCCCGCAGACGGTGACGTCGAAATGTTCCGAACGCTCAGCTCTGGTGACCGCATCAGCTTCTTTGAGTGGCCCGTCGAGCCCCTGACGGTTCTCGGCCGAGAAGACGACGAGAACGTTGGTGAGCGTGTCCGTGTGGAGGCTGCGGGCGAAGAGTCATTCCTCTATGAAGCCGATGGCGCTCTGTGGCACTTCACCGAGGAACAGCCTGACAGTGAGACGAACCCCTTCCCAGTACAGAACTTGGTTAAGAAATAGTCGGCAGATGCCTGACCCACTCTACTAACTGGGTCATTGGTTTTTCACCGTCTCTCCAAGCGATCGCAGCTCCGTTTCTAGCATCTCTTCATCACCGTTTGTCCATCGGAACGACTCGGTCTTCCCTACCGTGGTAAAGCGAAGATTTGCCACGACCGCTTTGTCGGGGTTTGACTGGAGCAGTGCAAGTGCGTAACTCATCATTTGTGGCCTGTAATGTTCAGCCAGCGTCTCTGTTGTTCGCGGCCCCAATCGATTCGTCTTGTAGTCGGTTATGATGAACGCATCAGGGGTCACGTGGAGGTGATCGATGTCGCCAACGATTCGGAAGTCATCGACGTCGACGGTCACAGAGAGTTCCTCATAGGTTTCTGCACCGGGATACTCCTGTGCAAGAGTATCGAGGAATGAGCTCGCATCATCGATGTGGTCGACCAGTTCTTCGATTGTCGTGCTGGTTACATCGAACCCATTCACCCCAGCTACGCGGTGGATTAACGCTGGCCATTCTGCCTGCGGTGCGTCGAACTCCAACACCCGATGGACAATCGTTCCGAATTCTTTTCGGGGGATATCCGACTCTGGCATCATCGCTTCCGAATTCACGTTCTCTCCCGAAGTCCGGTCGCCAGCATCAGCGAAACTCGATGCTGCTACTCGCACAGGCCTATCAGGCTCTGGCCGGGGCGGGATCTCGATTTCGGGGTGTACTGACTCTGGGGCACCATCGTCTGCGGCTGTCCACTGTACTCCCTCCCTTGGAAGGCGAACTGAATAGCTAGCCGCTCCCAACGACGTCTCGACATGGCCAGATTGGACAAGATCTGCGATCAACTCATCCTCGTCTAAGAGAATCGGCTGGAGCCAATCGCGCCAGGTCTTGGCTTCATTGGCATCTTTCGGAGCTCGGAGCGCTGGCTCCTCACCGACGCTGTTGAACTTATGTGTGCCACACAAGAGTAGGTGGTCGCGAGCGCGCGTACACGCCACGTATAGCAGACGCTTCGCTTCGGCCCGCTCCTGGGGCCGTTCGATAGCATCGGCGTACTGATGCGCCGTCGTATTTACATCATCGAAGGGGTCGGATGGCGAGGGGCCATTCACCGTCAGTAACGGCTCTGCATTGTGATCGGTGACAAGTCGTACGTGCCCGTGGTCGTCGATACTGCGGCCAAAATTCAGGTCACTCCCGAGATCGGGTACCGCGACGAGCGGGAATTCGAGTCCTTTCGCAGCGTGGATCGTCATGATCCGCACTCCCTCAGTCCCATCCGGAATCTCCGCTTCACCTTCTCGCGGGTTGAGTTCGACCCGACGGTCAATCCGTCGAAGGAGACTGGCTGCAGTCCGAGTCCCGTTCTCGGACCACCCCCGAATTTCATCACGGAATTTCTCAACGTTGGCGACCGCCTGCTGACCGGATTCATCGGCACCGATGCTCACGAGGTAGCCCGTGTCATCGATGACCTGGGTAAGGACGCGGTTCCACGGGCGCACTTCGACCGATTCACTATCGACACAGCCGGCTAACTCCCGCCAAGAATGGAGGCGATCGGCGGCATCCCGGAGTTGCTCGTCATCACTCGTCTGTAGCGCCGTCCAAATCGATTCCTCACCCGCTGCAACAGTCGCGAGCCGTTGATCGGTGAACCCGAACAGTGGCGGCCGCAGGGCCCCAGACATGGGCAGGTAATTCGTTGGATCTGCCAGCACCCGGAGCAGGTTTGTCAGTGCTTGCACTTCGGGTGTGTCGTAGAACCCGACACCGGAGATGACGGAGTACGGCACGTCTCGTGCGTCGAGGGCCCGTTGATACCGGTCTAAGTGCGTACGCCGCCTGAGGAGAATCGCGACGTCTGCAGGTTCAGCAGGTCGCGGATTGCCGCTGTCCTCATCAATCACTTTCGGCGGGTCGGAAAGCAGCGACGAGAGACGGTCTCCGAGTGCTTGGGCCTCGGCTGCGATACTGTGCTCGGCTGCTGCGTTTGCGACTGGATGATCTGCCCCCAATAGGGTGGCTGCATCCTCCTCATTTTCGGGTACCAGGAGATATTCAACAGACCCGGATACCTCTCCGACGTCCTCGATCCGGTCGCGCTCAAAGCTTAGTGCCTGTGGCTGGGCCTCGAACTCCGCATACGTGTCTCCTAGCGGTTCGAATACCCCGTCGAACAGCTCGTTCAGGAACGAGAGGGTTCCATCGAGGGTGCGGAAGTTACCCGAGAGCTCCATCGCTGACGGCGTGTCCTGTTCCCCGTCGGGAATCTGGTCACGGCCGAGTTCCTGATTCTGTTCAGCGAGGTCGGCTGCAGCAGCATCGAACGTCGTCACTTCGGCACCACGGAAGCCATAGATGCTCTGTTTCTTGTCACCGACGAGGAACACGTTGTCCGTGGCCACTTCATCCTCATGTAGCCCTGTGAGCAACGAGACGAGCTCCCATTGCCGCTGATCGGTGTCCTGGAACTCATCCACCATCACGGCCGAAAACTGCTCTTGGAGTGACTCTCGGACCGCGTCGGACTCTTCAAGGAACGTAATGGATGTCTCAACTAAGTCCGGGAAGTCGAGTGCATCTCGCCGTTCTTTCTCAGCATCATACGCCTTGAGGACGTCCTCGAAGACCGCCACCAGTGCGATGACGTAGTGTGCGCTGTTCCGATCGACTGCACTCGGAACTGACCGGACCGGCTCTTCGATTTCTTGGAGCTTCTCGAGCATTGGGCCCAATGCCTCTTTACACCTATCGTAGGCCTCAGTCTCGTTGTTCCAGTCGGCCTTCGTGCCCACGAGGTGGTGGCTGGCACTTGCGTAGAGCCCACCGGTGCTCTTCTCAAGGATGTCGTACAGGGCCCGACACTGTTTACGCGCCGCCCTGCCACCGTCTCTACCCTCGACTTGGTCTGCGACCGTCGCGATCTCCCTAAGCACATCGACGCCATCTGCGCCGTCCTCGACATCGAACTCCGTCTCCACAAATTCCTGGGCTGTAGTGAACGCGTCTTGGAATGGCTCCGAATACAGATATTCCGCTGCAATGTCTGGATCCAGCCTACAAACGTGCTCCCAGAGGAAATCCAAATAGTCCTCAACATCCGCGTCCTCCCATGCCGAAAGCCATGATTCACTCTCTGGGCGGGCATCTAGCAGGTTCGCAAGGATGTCGGTCAGCTTGCCACGAGACCCGAACAATCGGGAAAGTAGATCTACATTCCGGTCTGTGCCGTGTCTATCGAGATAGTCTGTCACGACTTCTCGTTGCAGATCGCTCGCATCATCTTCATCAAGCATCTCGAACTCCATGGGGACAGGCGCCTCAATCGCGTTCTCTCGAAGCAGTCGGGCACAGAACGCATGGATCGTGTGCGTATAGCTGTCCTCGATCTCATCAAGCACGTCCCGCCACCGAGCGTATTCTTCGGGACCAGAAACTGCTTCGAGCTCCGCGTACACCTCTTCCCGAACTCGTTCTTGGAGTTCGGCAGCCGCTTTCCGTGTGAACGTTATAGTAACGACGTTCTCAGGCGTGGCCTCAGGGTTGGAACGGAGAAACTCCAGATATCGTTGGGTGAGTGTCGTGGTCTTACCTGTCCCTGCACCGGCGGTGATCGTGATGTTACGGTCAAGGGTCAGCGCATCCTTTTGCTCGTTCGTGAGCTCGATCCCCTCTGATTCTGACTCATCGGCTGCAGTTGTCGTCGACGTCCGTTCTTCAGTCATCGGCTTCACCCCCGAACACATCCTCAAAGTCTGTCGACGTTGCTCGAAGCGGGACATAGGTCTCGGGGTCGTCCTCGAGTTCGCCGATTCGTTCACGGCGCTGGTGATGGCGCACGTCGCATGACTCTCGGTAGTCACAATACTCACACTTCGCTTCGCTTTCGGTCAATACCGTTGTGTGGAACCGGCCTTGTTCAATCGCGGTGTTGAGTGTTTGGAGGCGTTGGGGGAGCACGTCAGTAAGGAACTGCTGTAACTCGGCGGTCGAATCAAACTTTGACTCGATGCCGCTTGGTTGGTGGAAGCTGTTCGGTGGCTTCGTCTGATAATACGTTGCCGATAGCTCTTCGAAGTCTGTTAGGTCGCTATCTAGTACCTGCTCGACGGCGAGAAGATAGAGCGGGAGTTGGAACGTGGTCCCTCCTGTAGTCGTCGTCATCGGTGGCGTGCTGCCGGTCTTGTAATCAAACAGACGGACTGCCGATCTCTCGTCGTTGACGGAAACGTCGATGCGGTCGATGTAGCCGTGGAAATCGATAGCCTCTCCATTCGGCAGATCGATCGCAAACCGTTCAACACCATCTCCTCCGAGATCGTCTCCGAAGGGTGCCTCGAACCAGGCTGGGACTAATTCTCCCTCCCGGTCACGTTCCCGCTCGATGAAGCGTATAAATAGCCCGTTATCCTCTCCTTCGTGAGGGCGTGGGTCACTATAGTAGGGGTTCGCTCCGGGATCTCCGAGCCCGGCAAAGAGTTGCTCGAGCCAGCGGCGGTAGAATAGCCCCTCATAATCAAAGGCTGCTGACTCTAGTTCTGAAAGCGCTACCTCGAGCATATCTGCCTCTAATGTCTCTTGATCATACTCTGTGATATCGACCGCGTCTCCCGGTTCGCTTTGCAATTTCGTAAAGAACCGCTCAAGAGTGTCGTGGATTAACGTCCCCGATTCCAGGGGATCTGGGGTCCGATCAATGGATTCAGCACCGTCGATCCCGAGGATGCGCTGCATGTAGAACTGGAACCCACAGTTCACGTACCGTTCGAGTCGACTCGCGCTATATGGCTCTCGCTTTGACTTTGGGTATAGTTCTTCGACTGTTTCTGCATCCAGCAGTCCGTCTCTAGGCGATAGATCAGGATTCGCTCGCTCAGTTGCACATTGGATGCCTCGGTCGGTGTGGATCGTCTGTGTCGCTGTGAAGTCACCCCGCTCGCCAGCGGCGTTGACGGCCTCTCGACTATGTTCCAAGGGGGCGATTGCCCGCTGTAGATCTTCACGGGACCCAACGCGGCTGTCGGTGCCCGTCGTCGGCTCAATGCCGGTCACGCGCTGGAGTTCGTCGAGGATCGGTGAGCGCACGACTGCTGTCGAGTCTGGATCTGTCGACGGTGTGGTGAGAGTAACCGTATCGGCGTTCGCGACTAACATCGCAAAGTGATACCTGTCGCGGAGTCGGTCATCAAGTACCTCGAGAATCGGGTGGGCCTCCACCATCCGCTCGAAGTATGCGGGATGACGCGTGACCGACGGGAAATATTCGGTCGTGAGCCCGACGATGTAGAGTTCCTCGAACGCAAACCCTGCCCCGTCGAGGTGATCCAGAATGACGACGTCATCCGACGTACCCGAATAGCCACTTAGTGTTGCACCTCGTAACGCACGATTGAAGGCCGCCGTTGGGGTTAGATCCGTTTCTTCACTCTGAGATGACTCAAAGGAGGATAGCAACTCGAGTGTTCGGGAAAGCGCCGATTCTTCACGTTGAGTATCCATGTATGATTCGTTCCCCGCTAGACCATTCTCTGCATCCTGTACCCCGATGTCTGTGAGTGTGGTTCGTACCGTTTCACATGCCGTTTCAATTGAGGAGTCTTTCTCGCGAAGTACTGTGAGTTCCCCAAGCAATGAGTCAACTGCTGCGACCACCGACGATGGAAGATGACGCCGCATTCCTTCGACGCGAACAGCGTCGCTCTGACGGTGAGCAGTGAGAACGGCATCTTCCTCATCCTCTTCGAGGAAGTCAACAACGGGGTTCGTTACAAGCTCTGTCAGTGCATCTGCTCGTGGCTGCGCCTCCGCAAGAGCGAGGAGATTGTCAACGGCGCTTCCCACGTGCGTATCCACTAATGCCTGGCCTGTATCGATAGAGTACTCGAGCCCATACGTCTCAAAGGTGTCCTCTAAGTAGCCCTCATATCCCTGCAACCCGGGGACGATGACGCCAATACTGTCCGGATCTGTCCCCACGGCGAGCGACTCTCGAATATCCCGTGCAATATATCGAACCTCTCGCTCGGGGGTTGGCAGTTCTCGCCATTCGAGATCCTCTGGCACCTGCTTCGTGGCAGGTGCTTCATCGCGATAGCGGGATGTGGTGAGTTGTTGGAGTGGCTCAAATTCGTCTTGGCTCGGAATTAGTTCCCACTCGAAGTCGAGCCTATCGTAGAGGTCTCGAACTCCATTGACGGCCGCGTCAACGCCATCCGTTCTCGACTCTGTGAACGTAGGGAGAATTGCAAAAGTGGGGAACGATGTAGCAAGTTCTTCGAGTAGCTGTCTCTGCAGGTCACCCGGATCAACGAACCCATCGAGGATGACGACGTCGACGTGTGGTGCTAGCTCTCTGAGGTCCTGTTCGCGTACTGTTTCAAACGTTTCCCCATATGAAACATGCCATGGCTCACTCAGGGCCTCCCGCCGCTCGTAATATGCATTGAAAGCGCCGGTGGTTGTGGTCTTGATTCGATCTGGCAGCGTTGAATCACGGAATTCAGCATCAACACGATCGGGAGTTGTGAGGCCGATGTTTTGGAAGCGAACAAACCGCCGGTCAAATGCGTCTACTAGCGTTGCTGGTGCGTGCGATTGGGTCGCCAACCACGGATGCCCATCAACGATTTCGTCGAGGCCAAATTCCAGCGCTCGTCTGTCGATCTCATCCGGGAGAAGGGTGGTCGGGCCCGCAACTTGCTCGTAACACTCGGACACGAAACTCGGCAATGTCTCTGTCCGAAGTTGGAGTTGATCCCGTTCGCTTTGCCAGTGGTTCTTGATTCGGTCATGACGGGTCGACCCATCCGAGAGATAGAGCACCCGACCGATTCCCTCTTCGGCGACTGCTTGGGCACGCTCGAATGCAGTCGCCTCGAGAGACTTGTGGCTCGGACCGGTAAGTACAGTCCGTTCAGACATTATCTCCTCTGAGGGGGTTGTCCTCTTGATACTTCCTGTTAGAATAACGGTTTACCTGAAAGTAGGCGCTAAGGCCCCTTCCTCAACGAACGAGTGAAGCGAGTGAGTAGGGAGGGGATACAGCGCCGCACGGTCCTCAAACACGTCCGGCGCTCGACCCACAGGCCCACGCAATCGCAACCCTCTTTGTGTAGTTTGTGTATTGTGTGGTGTGGCAACGCGCAAGAACATCTCTATACGTGACGACCAAGCCGAGTGGGTCGAGGAGAACCACCTCAACCTCTCGTCGTTCGTCCAAGAGAAACTTGACGAACTCATCGAAGAACGCTCGTGAACTACAACTACAGGTATCGGCTTCGACCGTCCGACGCTATCGAAGACCAGTTAGCTTGGACTGTCGATACCTGTAGACAGGTCTACAACCACTTCCTTCACCGACTCAACCGTACCAACGATACGTCGTCGTACTCCGAACAGAAGCTCCTACCGAGTCTCAAGAAGTGGTGGAGCGACCTGAAAGGCGTTCACTCGAAGGTATTGCAGAAAGTCGTTCAGCGATTATACGACAACCTCTCGAC
>SDGW01000992.1_pt1 | contig 11830 bp, 12 predicted proteins | sample 2873831 | NCBI WGS metagenome assembly SDGW01 (sample SAMN08132700, study PRJNA421101) | hypersaline lake metagenome | isolation source: celular fraction 0.22 microns magnesium sulfate-rich crust from ephemeral... | place: Spain: Penahueca Lagoon, Toledo | collected 2011-07
GGACGCCGACCGCGTCAGCGACCCCTCGGCCTGACGCGCCGACTCCGCCGCTACCCCGTCCAGCCGCCGGGTACGTCGCCGCCGACGCGGTCGCGCCACGTGTCGAAGTCCGCGCTGCACTCGGGGTTCTCCTCGACGTGAATCATGAACCCCTTCCCCGGGGAGGCGACGTGCTCCCCGCAGAACGGGCACTGGTGGGGGTCCGTCTCGTGCGCGTCGGCGTTCGGGTTCTTCGCTGCCATACGAGACAGTGGCCGCGAGAGAAATATAACTCTATCCCGAATACAGGTTATTCCGGTATAATGTGGTTATATCCCAATTAAGACGCTCGAGGAGGTGACTCCGACGCGGAGCTCACGCCGGAACGCGGAGCCGTGACTCCGCAGTGAATCGCTCGGAAGAAGAGCCCGGGCCGGAATCTGAACGTCGTCAGACGGTCGCGCTGCGACTGACTGACTCAAATTCTGGCTACAGCGTCCGCTCGTCACGTAGCTCCTCGTAGAAAGCCTAGGCCGGAATTTGAATCCGGGGTCTCGTCCTTACCAAGGACGCGCTTTACCGCTAAGCTACCCAGGCACGCATTCGTTAGAAGGCACGGGGACTTCTTTAGGCGTTTCGATTCAGCGGTCGGCGGTCGAGGTGGGGCTGACGCGGTCGTCGGCCTGCCGGCTGCCGACTCGTGCCATCACGTCCTCGATCTCGTCGGGGAGCGCGTCGCCGGCGCCGGGGAGCGGGACGGCCGCGTTGTCCGCGAGCCCGACGACGTACTGGCGCAGCGCCACCGGCGTCTCGCCGCCCGCCGCGGTGCCGCCCGCGATGGCCGCGAGCTCGAAGACGTTCGACTCCAGTGAGCGCGAGGTCGACGCACGGCCCTCCTGCTCGTCGGTCTGCTGGCGGCCGAACTCCCGGACGGTCTGGACCGCGTGGCCGGCCGCCTCGGTGCGCGCGAGCAGCCGGAAGCCGCGCGCGACGAGCACGTCCGCCGCGAGCACGTCCAGGTCGTCGCCGGGGTCCTGTTCGCCAGTGTCCGCCCACGGCTCCTCGGCGACGAGGTCCCGCGTGGTGCGCAAGCCTTCGTAGATTAGCTGGACGCCCGCGGCCCGCCGCGTCACCGCGTCGTCGTCGGTCGACCCGTCGACGACGCGAGCGCTCAACACCGTGAGTACGCCGGGGAGCATCGAGGACGACGCGACGTGGTCGTCGATGACCGCCCGGAGCCCGTCGGGCTCGATGTCCGCGACGGCGTCCCGGGCGGCAGCCCGCGCCTGCTCGGCCTCCTCCATCGACGAAGCGTAGCGGCGGGAACGGCAAAGACCTTTGGAAACCGCCGCCACCGTCCGGTATGCTCCGCGTGGCAGACGGTGACGCCGTCCGCGTCGCCACTCTCGACAGGCCGACCGTCCGGAACGCGCTCACGCCCGACGCCCTCGACGACCTCCGGGACGCGGTGACCGACGCCGAGCAGCCGGTCGTGTACGTCCACGGCGCGGGCGACGCGTTCTGCGCGGGGGCGGACCTCGACGTCGTCCGTGGTTTGGACGGCCCGCGCGGCGAGGCGTTCGCGCGCCGCGGCCAGCGAACGATGAACGCGATCGAGGACAGTGACAGCGTCGTCGTCGCCGGTGTCGACGGCGCGGCCCGCGGTGGGGGCGTCGAACTCGCGCTCGCCTGCGACGTCCGCGTCTGCACGCCGGACGCGACGTTCGCCGAGCCGGGCGTCTCCCTCGGCGTGTTCGGCGCGTGGGGCGGCACCCGCCGGCTCTCCGAGGCCGTCGGCGCCACGCACGCCGCGGACCTCTCGCTGTCCGGCCGCACAATCGACGCCGAGACCGCTCGCGACGTCGGCCTCGTCTCCAGAGTCGTCGCGGACCCGCGCGAGGTCGCCGAGAAGATCGCGGCCAACGACCCCGCGGCGTTGCGCGAGCTTACTGGCCTGCTCTCGATGGACGCGAGCCGCGAGGAATCAGACCGCGCGGAAGCCGACGCGTTCGCCCGCCTGCTCGCCGACGGCCCGTTCGAGAACTAGGGAGAGGGCGGCACCGCGCGCTTGTGCTCGCTGCGCTCGTAGAGCCCGCGTACCGTCTCCACGACGCCGTCGCGAACGCCCAGAACGTCTGCGGTCGCGCGCGCCGGGACGTTCCCGTCGACGTGGAGCGCCAGCACCGCGTCGATAGTGTCGTAGTCGACGCCGAGCTCGCCCTCGTCGGTCTGGTCGGCCCACAGCTCCGCGGTCGGCGTCTTCGTCACGAGGTCCTCGTCGACGCCGAGGTCGCGGGCGAGCTGACGGACCTGCATCTTGTAGAGATTCCCGATGGGGTGACAGTCGACCGCGCCGTCTCCGTACTTCGTGAAGTAGCCGACGAGCGCCTCCGTCCGGTTCCCGGTGCCGAGCACCACGCCGTTCTCGTGGTTCGCGACGAGGTAGTTCAGCACCGCTCGCGTCCGCGCGCGAGCGTTCCCGACGGCGACCTGGTCACCCTCCGCTTCCGGGTAGAGCTCCGTCAGCAGGTCGACGACGGGGTCGATCTCCGCGACGTCGTACTCGATGTCGAGGTCTTCGGCGACGCGCTCGGCGTCGCTCATGTTCTGCTCGCTGGACACCTCCCCCGGCATCACGAGCCCGTGGACGGCGTCCGTCCCGAGCTCGTCCACGGCGAGATGCGCGACGGTCGTCGAGTCGATACCCCCGGAGAGCCCGAGCACGCAGCGGTCCGCGCCCGCCGCCTCCACGGTCTCCCGGATGAACGACTGGACGCGGTCGCGGCGCGCCGCCAACTCCGACTCCGAGAACCGCAAGTCCAGCGGCGCTATCGTGTCTGGCGCAGTCATCGTCTCCGCGTTCGTCGGCACCCGACTAAAACCCACCCCCGACGGCCGATTCGTGAACGAACGTTCACTCCCGAAAACGCTACGTTCAAGTGGGACGGTCGGGTAATCGCAGACAGAGCGCTGGTGGTGGGCAAACCTGAAGGGTTTGCGAGCCGCAGAGCGCAAACACCGTGAGCGCGCTGGTGGTCTAGTGGTAGGACATGAGCTTCCCAAGCTCATAGCCCGGGTTCAATTCCCGGCCAGCGCACTTCTCTACTACCGCACCAGCCAGCGGCGCTCGTGTCGCTGGCTGTTCGTACCGTCGTGAATGCGCGAAGGGATTGAGCCCTGCCAGTCGCGCGCAGCGAACGGAGTGAGCGAGCACGTCTGGCTCCGGTTCAATTCCCGGCCAGCGCACTTCGCAGTCTCACTTCGTTCGACAGCTCGTGCGCTGCCCGATGTCACGCTCGCTTCGCTCGCGTGACTCCCGGCCAGCGCCTCCTCACGCGCTTGAATTTGGCAGCGACGCTCGTCAGGCGTAGTGTTTGTCGAGGTAGTCGACGATGTCGTCGCTGCCGTACAAGGCCTCTTCACGGGCGGTGTCGACGAGGTACGGTATCTCGTCGTTGCCGCCGGCCTGTAGTTCGTCGTGGGCCTGTTCGTTGGTGACGTCGCCGCCCCGGTCGCCCGGCAGCCGGGGGTTGTGGGCGACGTAGGAGACGCCGAGTTCGGAGAGCCTCTCGCGGACCTTCGCGGAGTACGGACAGCCCTCCGACTGGTACAGTTCCAGCATGTTCGACCGTTCGCCGGCCAGACACGTAAACGTCAGCGAACCGGCGGGTGCGACTCTCGCTGGACCCACTCGCGGAGGCGGTCGTGGTCGGCGTCGTCGTAGCGCAGCGGCCGCCGCCACCACGGCCCCTTCCCGGAGTCCGCGGACCACTCCGTGACCGCGCGGTTGGCGTCGGTGCCGCGCGCGCCGCTCAGCGGGACCGCGCGGTCGTAGAGCCGCGAGTCGTCGGTACCGGCGAGCATCACGGCGGCGTCGAACGGGTCGCGGCGCACGTGGGCGTTCCCCGCGAACGCCGCGCGCTCGCGCTCGGGAAGGTCCGGGAACTCGTCGCCGGGCACGGGGTCGCGGGCGAGCGTGAACTCGCCGATGAGGTACGTCCCCCAGTCGTCGGCCATCCACGGCGCGGGGTCGCTCGGGGCGTCCAGCGTGGCGTAGAAGTAGACGCGGTCGCCCGCGTCGAGGTCCAGCAGCGGGCGGGCCTTCACACCGTGCGGGTCGCCGTACGTGTAGCTCTCGCAGCAGGAGTACTCCTCGAAGGACGGGTCGAGGTGGACCGGCGTCTCGCGGACGTCCTCGGGAACGTCGAGCGGGAGGTCGAGGTCGGCGTACGTCGGCGCTGGCTCGACGGTCGGCTCGCTCTCGGGAATCGGCACGTAGACGAACGAGCCGTCCGCGCGCAGCGGGCCGCGGAACCCCGGCTGGTTCGTGTTCGCGGCGACGTTGACGGCGACCGCGCGCGTCACGGCTGCAGCTGCGCGACGCACTCGCGGCAGAACGTGTAGTTAGCGTCGTTCTCGGCGCCGCAGGACGGACACAGCAGCGTCGTGCCGTCCTGCTTCGCGCGCACGTCCGTCGGCCGGACGCGCTCGCTGACGCCCGAGGAGTCGGGCGTGCCCGCGTCCTCGCTCTGGAGGCGCCGCCACACGGCGAACTGCAGGGCCGCCACGAGCACCACCGCGAGCACGAACAACCCCCATTCCATGCGTGAACGTAACACGGGGAGCCTATTCAGCCTTGGCCCTTGCAGTCTCAGGCGAAAGCCTTCCGTCACGCGTCCGGCGGGCTGCGGTCGCGCTGGAACTCGTCGAAGGCGTCGATGTCGTCGGGGACCTCGTCGTCGAGGCGGCGCTCGGCTTGCCGATTCACGCCCGCGTCCTCGACCGGTTCGGCGACGGACTCCCAGCCGGGCTTGATCTTGATGCTCTTGGCGGGCATCCCGACCGCGATATGGTGGTCGGGGACGTCGTTCTGGACGACCGCCCGCGACCCGACGACGGCGTTCTCGCCGACGCGGACGCCGGCGCGGACGAGCGCGCCCTGCGTGACGCGGGCGTCGTCGTCGATGATGGTGTGGTAGTTCTCGACTTCGGTCTGGTCGACGACGTCGTGGTCGTGCGTGTAGACGTGGACGCCGTCGCTGATGCTCGCGCGGTCACCGACGTCGAGGTCGCCGCGGTCGTCGAGGTGGACGTCGTCGTGGACGACGACGTTGTCCCCCATCTCGATGTTGTGGCCGTACGTCATCGAGATGCCTTTGAACAGCCGGACGCCGTCGCCGACGCTCTCGAAGAGGTGGCCGGCGAGCATCCGGCGGAAGCGCAGCGCGAACTCCACGTTGTCCGCCAGCGGCGTGTTGTCGAACTGCCGCCACAGCCACTGGAGGGGCTTCGAGCGCGCGAACGCGTCCTCGTCTTTCTCGGCGTAGTACTCGGACTCGAGGGTGGCGTTCCGCGGGTCGAAGTTCGCGAGGCGCGCGGCCGCCGTCGGCGACACGTCGCCGTCGTTCTGCCAGCTCTCGTAGGCGTCTCGGGCGCCGTTGAGGTCCACGAGCGTCTCCGTGACGGCGTCCGCGAGCTCGTCGGGTCCGCTCGCGGCCGCGAGTCGGTCGTCTACCTCCGAGACGAACCCGCGGAGGGTCGCCTCCGCGCCGTCCGGGAGGGAGACGTGGCGCTTGGTCATACCCCATCCTCGGCCGCCAGCACTGATAGTGGTTTCCGTCCCGACGTGGAGCCCCGGAATCGCCGCGGAATCCGCCCGCGAGCCGGTATAACGGTTGCCCTCGTCTCTCTGGAGTTGCCACCGGAACCACACCCGCTAAGTGCCAGTCGTTCTAACTCCGGGGTATGCAACACCGCGAACTCGGGAACTCCGGGGTCGAAGTCAGCGAAGTCGGATTCGGCGCGTGGGTCGTCGGCACCGACTGGTGGGGGGACCGCGACGAGGACGACGCCCTCGAGATGGTGGAGTACGCCCTCGACCAGGGCGTCACGTACTTCGACACGGGCGACGTCTACGGCCACGGCCGCAGCGAGGAGCTCCTCGGGGAAGTGCTCGCCGAGCGCGGCGACGAGATGACCGTCGCGACGAAGGTCGGCTACGACTTCTACAACAACCCGCAGGCGGGCCACGGCGAGCTCCCGAAGGAGATGACCGTCGATTACCTCCGGGACGCCGTCGAGCAGAGCCTCGACCGCCTCGGTGTCGACCACGTGGACGTGCTCCAGCTCCACAATCCGGACGTGGGCGAGCTCACGCCGGACGTCGTCGAACTACTGGACGAGCTCCGCGAGGACGGCACGGCGGACGCCATCGGCGTCGCGCTCGGTCCGTCCATCGGCTGGCTCGCGGAGGGCGAGAAGGCCATCGAGGAGGCGTTCGACTCGGTCCAGTACGTCGGGAACGTGCTCGAACAGGACGTCCACAGCCACTTCGTGGAGTACGTCCGCGAGCAGGACGCCGCCACCTCCCTAATTCCGCGCGTCCCGCACTCCTCGGGCCTCCTGAACGAGCAGGTCACGCCGGAGACGGAACTCGGCGAGGGCGACCACCGCGGCTTCCGCCCGGACGAGTGGTACGAGACGGGCTGGGAGAAAATTGAGACGCTGCGCTTCCTCGAACGGGACGGCGAGCGCACGATGGGCCAGGCGGCCATCCAGTGGCTCCTCTCCTTCGACGAGGTCGCGACCGTCACGCCGACGTTCCGCTCGAAAGCGGACATCGACGAGTGGGCGGCCGCCCCCGAGACGCCCGCGCTCAGCGACGAGGAACAGGAGCGCGTCGCCGACCTCTACGCGGACAACTTCGGCGTCGACCGCTTCGACGGCATGAGCCACGAGGACTACCGCACGAGCGTCGACGGCGAAGACCTCCAAGAAGCCGGCCTCATCGGCTCCGCTGACTGAAACCGACCTTAGCGGAGCATACCCGAGCGGAGCGAGGGTTTCACCGCGCGAACGAGCGGAGCGAGTGAGCGCGGCCTTTTTATCTGACTTTTTGGAAGGGGGTGCGCGGAGCGCACCCCCTTCGAAAAATTTAGGCTAGGAAGACGTGGCGCGGGCGGTCTGCCAGCACGTCGCGGCCCCAGTCGACAGTGTCGGCGAAGTCGTCGCTGCGGAAGAAGCTCATGGCGTCCTCCTTGGAGGCCCACTGGCTGGCGATGAACATATCGTCGTCGTCTTCGACGTTCACCATGAGGTCGGTCTCGAAGTGGCCGTCCATGTCCGCGAGGACGTCGGCGACGGTGTCGAACTTCTCGACGAAGTCGTCGGTGTGCTCGGGCTTGGTCTCGTAGAACATGCCCATGGTGCCGAAGCCGGATTCCTCGCCGGCGCGGCTCGCGGCGTCGCCGCTCGCTCCTTCCGAGGGCCCCTGGCCCTCGCGGGAGACGACGTCGGGGAGTTCGGAGAGGAAGCCGGCGGCGGTGTCGGCGGCGCTGGCGGTGTCCCAGATGGAGACGACGGCGGCGCGGTCGGTCTTGCGGCCGTCGTAGACGGCGGTCTTGACGTGGGTGCCGTAGTGGTCGAAGTTCTCGCGGAGCCCCTCGACTTCCTCGAACAGCTCGTCGACGTCGGCCTCGGAGTAGAGGACGGTCGCGTAGACGTCCTCGCCGTGGGGCTGGCCGGCGTAGATGTCGAGGTCTTCGAGTTCGCCGCGGATGCTCTCGCTGTCCTCGTCACCGCCGTGGTCGTGGTTGCCGTCGCTGTCGCCGTGGCTGTGCTCGTCACCGTGGCCGCCGTGGGAGTGCTCGCTCTCGCCGTGGTCGTGGTGGGCGTCCTCGGGCGCGGGGACTTCCTCGCCGGCCATGTACGCCGAGAGGTCTTCGGGCGGGAAGCGGCGGCCGACGTAGAAGTCGCCGAACTCGCCGTACTTCGAGGACGCGGGGTCGAAGCGCATCTCGTAGACGATGTCCTTGACGTCCGTGAGGTCGTCCGCGAACAGCGTCACGCCCCACTCCCAGTCGTCGAGGCCGACCGAGGACGCGATGACCTGACTGATTTTGCCGGCGTACTGCTTGCCGACCTCGCCGTGGCCCGCCATGAGGTCCGCGCGCTCCTCGAAGGAGAGGTCGTACCAGTTCTGCTCGGGCTGGCGGCGCTTGCTCATCGGGTAGAAGGAGACGTACGTGTCCTCGGGAATCTCGGGCGTGAGCTTCCCCTCCATGTAGTTCCGGAGCCCCTCGTCGACGCTGTCGGGGTCCTCGAAGTACTCGGGGCTCGTGTAGCCCGAAATCTCCGTGACGGAGACGTACGAGTAGGACTGCTCGGTGTACTCCGCGAACGTCGTCCCCTCGAACTGGCGCTCGATGCGGTCGAGTTCGTCGAGGCTCTCCCGGAAGTGCACGAACAGGAGATCGGCCTTGTGGCCGGTGATCGAGAACACCGCGGAGTCGCCCTCGTCCGCGTCCGCGAGCGCCTCACGGTGTTCGAGGAACGACTCGGCCTCCGCCAGCGCGCTCTCGCGGTCGCGCTCGGGGGCGTCCCGCCACGCGTCCCAGTCCACGGTGCGGAAGTCGTGGAGTGCGAACCAGCCCTCCTCCGTCTGCGGCGCGTCTACCATGTTCGGCTGTTGGGATTCGCCGTAGAAGGGTTTTCCTAACGAGCCGCGCCAGCGGACGATAACAGCCCGCGGTAGCCGATCGACCAGCCGGTAGCGGGTAGACGAGAGGGGCGGCGGGGCTTTCGAGGACGCGTCCGCGACGAAATCACCCGGGTGAACAGATACGCCGAACAGACCTCGTCGCCGCGACCGAAACGCTTTCCCGCCGAACAGCGAAACCTGTGGCCGAATGCGTAAGAGCGGTCCGCCGAAGGGACTCGTCTCGTATCTGGTGCTGGAACTGCTCGAAGAGCAACCCCGGTACGGGTACGAGATTCTGAAGGAGATCGAGGACCTGAGCGGCGGACACTGGGAGCCCTCGTACGGCTCGGTGTACCCGATTCTGTACAAGTTCGAGGACGAGGGGTACGCCGAGCGAATCGAGGTCGAGGACGAGCCCGACCGCAAGTACTTCGAGATCACGGACGCTGGCCGCGAGGAGCTCGCGGAGAAGCGCTCGGAGGTCGGCGGCACGGCGGACGACGTGACCGACGTCATCCTGGGGTTCTACCACGTGTTCGCGGTGCTGGCGACCGACGAGCGGTTCGGCGTGGAGAACCCCGAGGAGGGTGAGGGGTGGCGCTTCGACGAGGCGTTCTCGGCGTGGATCGCCGAGCAGCTCATCCGCCACCACGAGTACTACTTCGAGGACTTCGAGCGCGTGCCGGACACGCCAGAGGAGTTCGCCGAGCGGATGGGCCTCGACGAGTAGCCGCTCCCGCCTAGCTCAGTAGCTGCGGTCCGAAGAACATGATGACGAGCGCCGCGAGCATCGTGAGCCCGATGCTCGTGGTGATGGCGCGGGTGACGGCCTGCCGGTCGCTAATGGGGAGGCGGGCGGTGAACGCCTCCGCGACCGTCCGCAGCAGGTGGCCGCCGTCCAGCGGGAACGCGGGGATGCAGTTGAAGAACGCGAGGTTGAGGTTGATCCACCCGGTCCACAGCAGGACGTTCGCGGCCACGAACACGACGCTCTCAGGTAGGGCGCCGGAGACGACGTAGAAGTTCTCGTTGACGCCGGCGAACCCGGGGAAGTTGAACGCGAGCGTGGGGTCGATGATGCTCAACAGCGGGAGGAACAGCGCGGCGGCGATGCCCTGCAGGAACCCGACGAGGCCGCTTGCGGCGCCGCCGAGCAGCAGACCGAGCCCGGTGCCTCCGTCGACGTTCCCGGAGGCCAGCGAGAGGAACGCCTCCGCGGGGTAGAGCTGTGCGCCGAACCCGGACGCGGTGAGGCCGCTGACGCCGGGGGCGATGGCGCCGCCGAAGTAGCTCGACCCGTCGTCCTGCTCGCCGAGCGTCACTTCGTAGGACTCCGCGGTGCCGTTGACGTACGCTTCGACGGTGACCGTTTCGCCGGGGCCGTGGGCGTCGAGGACGTCACGCATGTCGCCTCCGGTGGCGATTCGCTCGCCGCCCATCCGCGTCACGATGACGTCCTCCCCGCCGGGCAGGCCGTCGCCGTCGGCGGGGCCGTCGGGGACGACGGTGACGAACGCCCCGGCGGGCGCGGTGACGCTCGTGCCGTTGGCCGCTTCGAACGTCGCAACCGTCCGGTCCTCGACGGCGGCTTCGAGCTCCGCTTCGGTGTACACCTCGGTGTCGTTCACTTCCGAGAGGACGCTCCCGGTGCCGAACTCCGCCAGGGGAGAGTCCGCGGCGAGCGCGGTGACGAGCAGGTGGCGGTCGACGGTCACCTGCTCGCCGCCCGCGAGCGTCATGGTGACCTCGCGGCCCGGCGCGTCGTCGAGCGCCCGCTGGAACTCCGTGTTGTTCGCGACGGGGGCACCGGCCACTTCGGTAACGCGGTCGCCCGCGCCGACGCCCGCGGCGGCGGCCGCGGAGTCGTCGTAGACGTCGCCGACGAGCCCGCCGCTGGCGACGCCGACCGCGCCCGCGACCGGCCCGAAGAGCAGCGCGAACGCGAGCACGACGACGAGGAAGTTGTTCGTCACGCCCGCGGCGAACATGCGGGCGCGGGACCCGCGGTCCGCGCGGCGCTGGCTCTCCTCGTCCGGCTGGACGAACGCGCCGATCGGCAGCACGGCGAGCAGCACCGCGCCCATCGAGTCCACGTCGATGTCCTCGACGTAGCAGAGCAGGCCGTGGCCGAACTCGTGGACGACCATCCCGACGAACAGTCCGACGACGATCTCGGGGGCGACCGACAGCGGCATGAAGTCGCTGACGCCGGGGATGACGAGCGCGTTCCGCGGCTGGTTCACCGCCGACGGCGCGGGCGGGTTCGCGAGCGTCTGTGCTGCCGACGTCACGAGCATGAACAGCGTGCCGGCGGCGACGACGAGCGCGATGCCGAGCCCGAAGTTCCCCCACGCGCGCCAGAACCGCTTCGGGGCGGCCGCTCGCTCCAGCAGCCGCTTCCCGCGCTTCGTGTGGAGGGTGAGAACCGGGCCGGTCGCGGAGACGAACGACGGCAGCAGGTCCCGAGCTTTCGCCCACGACACGGCCGCCCAGTACGCGAACAGGGCGACGGCGAGGACCGTCCAGATATCCATTACGCGAGATTCAGGGGTCGCGCGGCAAAAGCCGTTGGGTATGAGAGAGAGCGGTCAGCGGTCGCGGCGCAGTCGGCCGAGCACGAACTCGCGGTCGAGCTTCGCGAGGAACGGCCCGAGCTTCGGACCCTGGTCCTCGTCGAAGAACAGCCGGTAGCCGGCCGAGAAGAACGCGCCGATGTCGACGTCGTGGCGCTTCGCCGTCTCGTAGATCTCGCCCTGGAGCTCGTCGCCGTCCGGGTCCTCGGCCTCGAGGAACGCCGCGAGCTCGTCGAGCGCGGTCTCGGTGTCGTCGTCGAAGTCGTGGTCGGGCAGCTCGGTCCGCTTGAGGTCGTAGTTGAACTCGTTGTCCGTGCGTCGGGCCCACTCGCGGGCGCGCTCGACGCGTTCGAGCGCGGCGTCGACCGCCCACTCGGGGGCGTCCTCGGGGATGTGTCCCTCGCGGCGCGCGATCTCCTCGCGGAGCGCGGGGTCGTCGGTCATCCCGAGCACGGCCGCGAACGTGTACGGGATGCGGATGCGCTCCTCGCGGGGTTCGTCGACGAGCAGCGGGTAGACGCGCTCTGCGCGCTCGCGTTCGTCCTCGTCGGCGTCGACCTCGCCGAAGTAGACGGCTTCCATGCGGTCGAATTCGTCGACGAGCTGGTCGAGGCGTTCGACGGAGAAGTCCCGGGCGCGCTGGGGGTCCTTGCTGAAGAAGAACCGGACGACCTCGGGGCCGAGCAGCCGGAGGACGTCCTGCACGAGGACGACGTGGCCCGCCGAGGAGGAGAAGGGCTCGCCGTCGAGGGTGAACCACTCGTACACCATCGGGACCGGGGGCTCGTCGCCGAGGACG
>SDGW01001506.1_pt1 | contig 11828 bp, 17 predicted proteins | sample 2873831 | NCBI WGS metagenome assembly SDGW01 (sample SAMN08132700, study PRJNA421101) | hypersaline lake metagenome | isolation source: celular fraction 0.22 microns magnesium sulfate-rich crust from ephemeral... | place: Spain: Penahueca Lagoon, Toledo | collected 2011-07
CCATACAAAACAATTTTCCCTATAATTTCATGAGCTTCTCGAAATGTAGCCCCTTGGTTCACTAAATAGTCAGCTATGTCCGTTGCATTTGAGTAATCATGCTGGACAGAGGATTTCATATTCTCATGCTTAACAACCATCGTTTCAATCATAGGAGCAAGTAAACGTAATGTTCCATCAAGCGTTTTTACTGTATCAATCATCCCCTCTTTGTCTTCCTGCATATCCTTATTATAAGCAAGCGGTAGACCTTTCAGGACCGTCAGCAAACTAAATAAATTCCCATAAACCCTTCCAGTCTTAGCACGTAATAACTCCGGAACATCAGGATTTTTCTTTTGAGGCATAATACTAGAACCTGTACAGAAAGAATCGTCTAATTCAATATACTGAAACTCCTGGCTGCTCCATATCACCATCTCCTCTGATAATCGGGAAATGTGCATCATTAAAGTTGAAGAAATCGATAAAAATTCAAGAATAAAATCTCGGTCACTTACCGCATCCATACTATTGGGATATACTTCATCAAAATGTAATAATTCAGCAGTACGCGAGCGATCTATAGAAAACGTAGTACCAGCAAGTGCACCTGCCCCTAGAGGAGACAGACTTATACGCTTCAGGCTATCTTGGAAGCGACTTTTATCTCTTTCTAACATCCAAAAATAAGTCATTAAATGATGGCCAAACGAAACAGGTTGTGCACGCTGAAGGTGGGTGTAACCCGGTAGTATCGTTTCTATATTATCCTCCGATTGTTTAAGAATCACTTCTTGCACTTCTTCAATTAAATGAATAAATCCTTTTGTTTTTCGAAGCAAATACAAGTGCATATCGGTTGCGATTTGATCATTCCGACTTCTCCCTGTATGAAGCTTTCCCCCTACTGGACCAATTTCTTCTATCAAAGCTCTCTCAATATTCATATGAATATCTTCATCTGCAACGATATATTCAAAAGTACCATTTTGGATTCGATCTCGTATCAGTAGAAGACCATTCTTAATTTGATTCATTTCTTCTTCAGTAATGATGCCATTTTCTTGCAGCATGGTTACATGTGCAATACTTCCCTCTATATCCTCTTCAGCAAATTCTTGATCAAATTGAATGGAAGCTGTAAACTCTTCAACCAATTCATTCGTTTGTTTTTGAAAGCGTCCGCCCCAGAGTTTAGACATACAATCCCCCTCTTATGAATCCGTTCCGTTTTTATGAACTTGAGCAAATACTTTTGTAGGAAGTCCCCAAAGCTTAATAAACCCTTCAGCCGCTTCATGATCAAACATATCTCCCTTTAAATAAGTGGCAAGTTCTTCATTATATAGAGAATTTGTTGATTCACGACCTACTACGTCATGATGCCCTTTATGAAGTTTCAAACGAACCGTACCCGATACGACTTTTTGAGTTTCATCCACGAATGCCTCTAATGCATTTTTTAATGGAGAAAACCATAGCGAGACAAGATCCATTTTGACTCCATTTAGAGCAACGGGACGTCCTTGATCAAATTCAACTGTTAAGTATTCTGGTTCATCAGGTGTAGAAACAAGGGGATTCGTCCAATCATAAGCTTCTTCTGGAGCTTCTACAGATGTATCTTCTAATACACCTGCTTCGCATGCACGCCCCCAAATGTTGGCATCAATAGAGAAAGGATTTTCTTTATTCACTGGGACGTCTATTCCTTTTTCTTGTGCATAGTTTAGCTGCTCATCTCTGGTCATTCCCCATTCTCGTACAGGAGCAATCACTTTTAAATCAGGGTTTAAAGCCTGAATCGATAACTCAAAACGTACCTGATCATTCCCTTTACCAGTGCACCCATGCGCAACAGCTACAGCCCCTTCTTTTTCCGCTATATCGACTAATAGCTTAGAGATCAAAGGACGTGAGAGAGCGGATGATAAAGGGTATTTTCCTTCATATAAAGCATTTGCTTTTAAGGAAGGAAGTCATTTTTCCCACTCCCCTTTATAATTTATCACTTCATCATTTCGTATCATTATACACAATTAAGAATTTATATACAATATATAAAATTACATTGCTTATTAATGCATTAAATTCACCTTTTTATTACTATACAAAAGACAGATTATGCATACTCATTCATATCTGGATTTAGAAGCAAATGAGTAAATCTACTTTTAAAGGGGTAATTTAACTGTAGGTAACCTATAAAAGTAGAAATAGTTGAATATACGCTATTAGGTATTTTATGATAAATCATAGGGAGTGATCTTAATGTATATCACAGATGAAGCTAGCCAGGAGCTTCAGCTTATTTTAGATGATAACGATGCAGAGGGAATTCGACTGTTCTTTGCTGGTGTTGGCTGAGGAGGCCCGCAATTAGGCGTGGCTCTGGATGAGCCGCATAAAAATGATACTGTAGAAAATGTAAATGGTATTCAAGTTGCGATTGCAGATCAAGTTCGTCATTTAGTCGAAACCGTGACACTCGAAAAACGATCGAGAGGTTTTGTTCTAACAGGCGTACCTATACAAAACGTTTTCATTTCTTTTACATAGAAGGAGGAACCCCATGCAACGGGAATTAAAAGGAGCGCTTTTTGTTTTTGCCATAGGCGTCTTTATGGCTGCACTAGATAACGGTATTATTACCGCTTCTTTAACGACCTTAATATATGCATTTGATGTTAGTGCAACTTGGGGATCGTGGACCATTACATTATATACACTTGGACTGGCTATTTCGGTCCCTATAGTCGGGAAGCTCTCTGATCAGTTCGGTCGGAAAAGATTGTTTATTATTGAAATCGCCTTATTCGGACTAGGTTCACTTCTCGTTGCACTAAGCGTGAACTTTCCTATGTTTCTTACCGCCCGCTTCATTCAATCCTTAGGCGGCGGGGGGATATTCATCATTGCAAGTTCATTTATTTTGAATACATTTCCTAAAGAAAAACAAGGAAGGGCTCTTGGTGTCATTGGCGGAATGAACGGTATAGCAGCTGTTTTGGGACCAAATGTAGGTGCATTAATTCTTCAACTGACTGGAAGCTGGCACTGGTTATTTCTTATTAACATTCCAATCGCTGTTCTCCTTCTCCTATTTGGAGTTAAATACATAAATGAAGAACAAGAACTCCATCACGAAAAAATGGACTGGGCAGGGATCTTCCTATTAACTTCAGCTATCTTATCGCTCATGATTAGTCTAACGATGTTAGAGGGATCAAATATCATAACTAGCTTATTACAGCCTCGTTTCTTTATCTTCGCTGTATTAGCCATGGTTTTAACAGCAACTCTGATTCAAGTGGAGAAACGCATAGCTCGCAGAAGAGAGCCTCTCCTTCCGATGAGATTATTTCAGACTTCTTCTTTTCTTTGGACTCTTGTACTCGCTTCCTTCTCTGGTATGATTCTGGCCTCTGTCATTTTCATTCCCGGCTTTTTAGAGCAGTACTTACAAATTCCAAGAGAACAAGCAGGTTACTGGTTCACTCCCCTAGCGATCGCTTCAGGAGTTGGAGCAGGTGGTGGTGGAACCCTTGTCGATAAAAAAGGCCCCATCACAACGCTACTAACAGCATCGATTATCGCTTTTATCGGCTTTTTCCTATTCCCTATATGGGTAGAAGCCATATGGCAGATGATCATTGCTAGTATCTTTGTAGGACTCGGTTTTGGTATGATGCTAGGTGCACCTATTAATGTATTAGCTACAGAAAAAACAGAGGGAAGAAAAGGGGTTGCCCTAGGTACGACCTCCCTTTTCCGACAACTAGGCATGACCCTTGCTCCTACTCTATATGCAGGTTTTATTGCTAGAACATTTTCTAACCTTGACCAGCGCGCTCAGACTAATCTAAAAGAAGCAAACTTATCTTCTGAGGAAGTTGCTGAGTATGAAGGCAAAAGCACGCAGATCTCAGAATTTCAAACCATCCAATCAGACTTCCAATCCGTTTCAGATGGTCAAGTTCGTGATGTTCTTCTTGAAACGCTTCAAACTGTTGTGGGACAAGGTTATAATGGACTATTTTATAGTGCGATGACAATTAGTGCTTTGATGTTTTTTAGCGCATTATATGTAAAAAAACTACGATAGTAAGCCCTTTTCAAACACAGATCACAAAGATTTGTGTTTCTTTTTTTCAGCTTTTTCATAAATCGGAATCATTCTTATTTACAAATCGGAATCATTCCGATAAAATAACATAGGCATGAAAGGTAGAGAAAAGAGGAGATTATGTATGAAAAAGATTATGGCAATAATGCTGTTAATAACCGCAATGGTAATGAGTGCTTGTTCAACCCAAGAAAGCTCATCAGAAACTGGACTTACAATATATACTTCCATTTATCCCATTCAATATTTCACAGAACGTATCGGTGGTGAACACGTTAATGCGAACTCCATATACCCACCTGGAGTAGATGCTCACACCTATGAACCTACAGCTAAAACGATGGCTGAAATTGCGACAGGTGATGCATTTATTTATTTAGGAGCAGGATTAGAAGGGTTTGCGGAATCAGCTGCGGATGCATTAGCTGAAGAAAAGGTTCAATTAATGGAGCTTGGAGCACATGAAGAGCTGTTTTCGAAGATTGAAGTTGAGCATCATGAAAGAAGAATTTAATGAGAACTATGAAAAGCTTATGAATGACTTAGAATCTCTACACGAACAATTTAAATCCGTAACCCAACAAGCTGATCACAACAAACTGCTTGTCTCTCATGCAGCCTACGGATATTGGGAGCAGCGTTATGGAATTGAACAAATTTCAGTTAACGGGATCTCCCCTACCAGTGAACCGTCTCAAAAAGACGTAAAACGATTAATCGAGAAGACTAAAAAAGAAAACTTAGGTTATATGATCTTTGAACAAAACGTATCCAATCAAGTAGCATCCATGATCCAAAAGGAAATCGGGGCTAAAGCCTTGACGATTCATAATCTTTCCGTTCGCACTGAACAAGATATAAAAGAAGAACAAGATTATGTATCTTTAATGAAGCACAACTTAAATGTTCTAGAAAAAGCATTAAATGAGTAAAGAAAGGAGGTTTTCCCATGACCTCACCGATCCTGAACATTAAGAACCTTAGCTACGCCTACGAAGACAGAGAAGTTCTAGAAGATATCCATTTCACGATTCAACCTGGTCGCTTTGTAGGTTTAGTGGGCCCGAATGGATCTGGAAAAACAACGCTCATCAAGCTTATATTAGGCCTAATTAAGCATAAACGTGGAGACATAGAACTTTTCGGAACGCCTATTGAAAAGTTCAAAGATTGGGACCGAATCGGCTTTGTATCTCAAAAGGCAAATAGTTTTAATACAGGATTCCCTGCTTCCGTGTTTGAAGTTGTATCTATGGGCCTCACATCTAAAGTAGGGTATTTACACTTCTTTCGTAAGAAGCATAAAGAAAAAATTAAAGAAGCAATTGATCTCGTAGGCATGAGTGAATACATTCATAAAAATGTTGGTGACCTTTCCGGAGGTCAGCAGCAACGTGTATTCATTGCCCGCGCTTTAGTTAGCGAACCTGACTTTCTCATACTAGATGAACCAACTGTAGGCGTTGATGCCGAGAATGTTGAGCGCTTTTATAACATGCTTGCAGATTTAAATCGTAATAAAGGCATAACACTACTATTTGTCACACATGACATTGGTACGATGACGTCTTATGCTACAGATATTGCGTGCTTGAATAAGCACATTCATTTTCATGGAGACCCTTCTTCATTTGAACAAATGAATGAAAAAGATCTCTCAACTATTTACGGGCACCCTGTTCAGGTTGTCACACATGATCACTAATGGAGGTTAAACGATGTTAGAAAGCTTTATACAGCTACCCTTTTTGCGTAATGCATTTCTTACAGGCATCTTAGTCGGCTTTATCGCACCTCTATTAGGTACGTTCATTGTCGTTAGAAGATTATCCTTGATTGCAGATGCTTTATCACACGTTACACTTTCAGGGATTGCGTTTGGACTTATGTTAGATAAAAAGCTAGGCGGAGTCGCCATTACACCTTTTTACACAGGTATTGGTTTCTCTGTTTTAGGATCTATATTCATCGAACAATTACGACGAGTTTATAAATCCTACCAGGAGCTTGCCATTCCGATTATTTTATCTGCAGGTGTTGGCTTGAGCGTTATATTTATTTCCATCGCAAATGGGTTTAATCAGAACTTATTTAACTACTTATTCGGCTCTGTTGTAGCCGTAAGTTCTGCAGACCTATGGACCATTCTGTTCATTGCTATTGCAGTTACGATATTGATTGTTATATTTTATAAGGAATTATTTATGTTATCATTTGATGAAGAACATGCTGTCGTTTCAGGAATACATGCCCGCCGTATTCATTTCTTATTTATTGTATTAACAGCTCTTGTTATAGCCGCATCTATTCGAATTGTGGGTGTGTTACTCGTATCAGCTTTAATGACCCTTCCAGTCGCTGCTAGTATTAGAATTGCTAAAGGATTTAAGCAAACCATCATGTATTCGATTCTATTTGGCGAAGCTTCTGTATTGATTGGACAGATTGCTGGCTATTATTTTGAAATCCCACCAGGTGGTACAATTGTTTTAACAGCTGTTTTGATTTTAATAGGTACAATAGGATTTAAACGATTAAAAAAACGTTCTTCCTACAAGAAGGTGATGTCATGAATGTAGATCGTGCACTTCAACAATTAAAAGAGCAAGGCCATAAGTACACGGATAAACGCGAGGACATGCTTCGTTATTTTGATCAAGAAAATAGTTACCGAACAGCTCGTGACTTACTTGAAAATATGCGAGAAAACTATACAAACATTAGTTTTGATACGATTTATCGAAACTTGCATTTATTTGCGGAACTAGGCATTTTAGAGGTGACGGAGCTCGAAGGTGAAAAACACTTCCGAATTAAGTGCGATACTCACCACCATCACCACTTTATCTGTCTTGATTGTGGACAAACAAAGGAGATTCACACTTGTCCAATGGGCTCTGTTAAACAAGAACTTCAAGACTTCGCAATCGAAGATCATAAATTTGAAATCTACGGTAAATGCCCAATGTGTCAAACCGCTTAAAAATGCTTGGATACCCCAAGCATTTTTTTTACACGTTTAGAAACTTCAATAGAAAAGGAGTGACAAAACCGATGCATATCTACATAGCTATTTTCTTTGGAGGTTGTCTGGGTGCAATTGGGAGATACTCAATCTCATTATGGATCGAAAATCTTCACCCATTTCCTTTTGAGACTTTAGTTGTAAACTTAATGGGGTGTTTTTTCTTGACCTATTTCATCTCGCAACCGACACTTACCTCAAAACTCTCTCGCCCCATTCAAGTAGGTCTTGGTACTGGATTGATCGGCTCGTTTACGACCTTTTCTACTTTTTCGACAGAAACAATCCATTTATGGATGAATCAGGCGCAACTATTATCCTTCCTCTATGTACTAGTCAGTGTTTTGGGTGGACTTTTATTAAGTTGGACAGGATATAGGGTCGGACAAAAGAGAGGTCATTCGACATGAATTTTCTATTTGTCGCTATAGGCGGCGGACTAGGTGCTATCATTCGATCAATTGTAGGTAACAGATGGAACACAGGTAGTCTGCATTTCCCTAAAGGGACATGGGTTGCAAATATATCAGGCTCTCTATTACTTGCTCTTCTCATTTCTTTACATGTACATGAAAGGATATCCGAAGGACTTTGGCTTTTCGCTGGAGTCGGCTTTTGTGGAGCTTATACTACTTTCTCAACCTTTGGTAAGGAAACGGTTCATTTGATCTTAGAAGGACATATTAAAAAGGCGTTACTCTATGTACTATCATCTTTATTATTTAGCCTTACTACCGTAGTAATCGTTTTTCTACTATTTTTGAAGTAAAAACCTCCACGAGGGACTTCCTCAGTGGAGGTTATTCTAATTAATGTAAAAGTCGATTAATATTCCCTTTATTTACGCCATAACCTGAAAATGTATTGCGCTTTTTCTTTCCAAATAAATTTTTCGTTTCCACAACTATTCCCGGTGTAATCTCATTTCCCGTTTCTTGTTTAAGCTGATTTCTTCGTTCTAGTGACTCTGTCACATCCACCTCATTGTATGGAACTTCACCTTCAGACAAAAATTGTTTCAAAGCTTGTGAATCCTCACAAGTAGGATGCGTATAAATTTGAATAAGCTTTTGGGGCATACCGTTCGCCTCCTCTTTTTTTATTAGAATATGTTGATGCAGGTTGACCAATGAAACTTGATTACGCACAAGTTTCGACAATTTACTACTATTTTCCCTAAAAGTAACAATTTCCATACATCAGAACATCAATACTATTGACCAAAAGTTAATTTGTTAGAGGAGTTTTACCATCATTTACCTGATATAAAACATAGAATTTGAAAAAATTCATAATAAAAAAAGCCTTCCCTCATTCGAGAAAAGACTTTCGTTAAGAACAAAATTTTTCGATTGCTTTTTGTAGAGAATGCATATATTGAAGATTCATTTGAATAGACATTTCATTTAGCTTACGAGCTTGATCTGGTTTAATCCCAATAATGACCACTTCTTTCCCCATATAATGAAGACTCGTAAATATATCTCTTAACAAATGAAGTGCCTCAGAATTAAAAGCTCCTACGCCTGTAAAGTCAAATAGGATTCGATCATGATTGTAATGGTGAACTTCTTCGAGTACTTGCTCTTTGATGGCAAATAGCTTTCTCTCATCAAGATCACCAAAAAGAGGGATTAAGGCTGTATCAGAAGTCAACCCAATATAAGGTGCCGATAACCGATTGTTTTGGTCTACTGCAGCATCAAGCTTATCCTTTTCCTCTAACAACTCAAAGTTTGTATCATTTAATCGTTTTTGAAGCTTTTCTAGCATACCCGAAACATGATTGTTCTCTTCGTATTTGGGCATCATGATTACTTCTGCTTGCAAGTCATTTTTCCAATGAACATAAAGGTCGATCAAAAATACTTCTGATCCTTTTAGCATATTAATCTCAATATTAACCTTACCAGCATCAGGACTCAACCATTTGATCACTTTGTCATGACTATCCTTGTCCACACTTTCGAGGAAAGAAGGATTTAGGTCTAACAATTCGTTCGCTTCAGGTGTATATTCTAAAATGTAAAATTTTCGATCTATGGTTACGAAAGGAACAGGTAATTGATCATGAACTTGTCGCATCGATGTTTCTTTGATCCTCCTCTAACCATGCTTGTAAATCATGTAAATCCTTCATTACAAATACACGGTCTGATGTAAAAGAAGTTAGGTCATGCTTTTTAGCCATTCGTCCACCTATTAAAATTGTGGGTTTCCATTCTAAATGTAACAATGATTCAATGACCTTTTTCAACGTAGGTAGACGATAAGACAAGGCAGCAGAAACCCCAATCACATCAGGTTTAAAAGAATTAACCTGTACATGTGCATGACTTAAAGGTAAATTGGGACCTAAATAACGAACCTTCCACCCTTTTTCACGAAAAATAGAGGCAGCCATTTTTAAGCCGAGGTAATGTTGCTCTTCTTCGACACCAAATAGAAGAACTTTCTTTCCCTGTTCATTAGAAGACTGTAAATCATCTACTTGAGAGAGAACAAAGTCGCAAATCGCTGTAGCTAAATGTTCATCTGCTACAGATATTTCATTCGTTTCCCATAATTCTCCTACGTGATACATAGATGGCGTAAGAAGGTTTTCATACGCTACCATTCGGTCAAATGGGGTTTGAAAAGTTTGAAGGTATTGAAGAGCTTCATCCTCTTGACCATTAAGAAACATACCTGCCATTTTTTTATGATGACTCATTTTGATCACCTCTCTGTGGAACTCTCTGTGGAAGCTTGTTGTAAACGTTCGATCCCATTATCTAAGTAATATTGATAAGCGGCTTCTTCATCTGAATCTTCTAATAGCTGAACGGCTGATTTAAGACGTTGGTAATTATCAATAATGATAGGAGCCCCAACATTTCTACTTGTTAACACTCTGTTTAACCAATCCGTATAGTCTAAAAAGAACGAAACATCTTGTAATTGATAGGTTGTCTCAAGATGATCTAGATGATGGTAATTATCTTCAGCTGTACGCTCTCGACCATTTTCACCGAACTTGTCCCACAGAAAAGGAAATGCGTCATAAATTTCATCAACAACTTGGTGGACAATCTTCTCTTTTTCTAATGTCTTCATTCTGCTACAACCTTATACTTTTTAACTTTTGGCGGTATATTAGCTAAGTCTTGATCTGGATAATTTTTTTCTAATTCATGAATCTTTTGAAACTCTTCACTCGTTGCCCATTTCATATAATGCTCTTTGGATTCCCATTCCATATGAACCGTTAATTCACCAGGACGTTTATCATTTTGAAGTAATTGAAAGGAACGAAACCCCTCCCACTTATCAACACTACGAGAACGCCTTTGGTAAATTTCAATTAACTCATCGGCTTTTTCTTCAGGAACGGTAACCGTGGAATCTACTATGTACATAAAGAACTCCTTCATTGGTAGAATAAAATTTCCATATAATATTATTATTTTATCATAAAATTAATTTTGAATTAAGGCAGATGCCTTGTTGGTATAAATGGGCAGTTTCTTATATTAATAAAAGAAATCCTACCGCACTTCGGTAGGATTTCTTCATGAAGTAGTGTTTATACTTTTTTCCTTTTATAAAACGACCTCATCAATAACCTTCGTCTCTTCATGTTCAAGTAAGTTCTTCGGTACAATCTCAGTAATTGGTTTGTTCATGTGAGATTCAATCTCTTCTGCTTCTTCTTTATTTCCAACGATATAGATTGCTTCCCAATTACCATCTTTCGCTAATTTATCCAAGGTTGGGGCAAGGCTCTTGTACCAACGCTGTTGATTGGCATGGAAACGGTCATAAAACTGTTCTTTTTGAGGACTCTTACCTGATCCCATTGAAGGTTTCGCTTGGTGTGGTCCTGTGTTTTGACGCCAATCTTCTGTATCAATATCTAATTCATAATGGTCTGTATCATGTACAGCTCCTAGCTCAGCTTCAATAATCTTAATGTTATTTTGTTGTACCAAAATAATACCCGTTCTAGGGAATTTCTCATGAAGCTCACGTAATTGGTGAAGCTGTGGTGTGTCTTCCCAAAAGAATTCTGTTTTCACAGGCATTTGAATAGGTTGTGCGAACCAAAGCTCCCCATCGGTAGAAGCGATGACCACAAGACTTTTAGAAAGGTTACGTTCATATTCTAGAATAAACTTTTCTAATTGTTCTTTTAAGTTACGGAAATTCTTTAATTCATCTTTATTTCCGCTTTCTTGTAGGTAATGTTCAAAGTTATTCATACCATTTTTAAAGTGGATCTTCCACTCTCCACCCTGCTGCTCAGGGTCAGATAAATCAGTATTTAAATACATGGTTAAAACTTGATCTGGTTTTTCTGCATAAAAGTTTTCTAATCGTTTTAGTTCTTTGTGTAAATTCATTTATTGTTTCCACTCCTTTGTAGAATGGGATGATTCATCCTTGGTATGTATGATAACCGTCAATAAATGAAATGAAACATAAGTTTCTCATAATCTTTTTTTATGTGTTGTTTTTTTTATAGTCGGGTAGAAAGAGAGTAAGTAAGATTTTATAGACATTAAAGGAGGCATAGATGATGCTCTATTTACTAGCTATCGTTCTACCACCTGTAGCGGTTCTGTTTGTAGGCCGTCCTTTTCAGGCTATTATAAACTTAATTCTGACTTTGATCTTTTGGCTTCCTGGAGCTATTCACGCTGTAATGGTTGTTAA
>SDGW01000993.1_pt1 | contig 11827 bp, 12 predicted proteins | sample 2873831 | NCBI WGS metagenome assembly SDGW01 (sample SAMN08132700, study PRJNA421101) | hypersaline lake metagenome | isolation source: celular fraction 0.22 microns magnesium sulfate-rich crust from ephemeral... | place: Spain: Penahueca Lagoon, Toledo | collected 2011-07
CGTGCTGACTTTATCTCGTCAGTGGAATCTAACGTGCCCTGGAAGAACTCGACCCCCCTGGCTGGTGCCAGAGGACGAATCCATGGACGTGTCGTCGGACATGGTATCTAACGTAGAGTAGCTTCACGATATATAAAGCTGTCTTTAGAACAGATTCCACCACGACCGATGCGACGGACGAACAGCAACGAATCGCAGGACATCAACGACCTAAACCTCCTAGTATCCATTAATTTATCCACCATGTGGTCTGATGGCACAGTACGGCGAAACTGCGGCGCCGAGCGGGCTATTTCGCGGCGTGCGGTCGGCGCCGCGGCTCGCACGCGCACCGGCGACTGACGTTCCACGCTGCTCGACCCGTCGATGCGTCGGCGCCACGCCGAGAACGGCGACCGCGAAAGCGGCCGGACTTGGCATTCGGCACCAGACGTATTTGGCTTCCTCGTCGTATTCTAGAACGCCATGTCCGACGAAGACGTTACGCGGCTTCTCAAAGAAGCCTACAGCGACGAAATCGAGACCGTGATGAACTACCTGTCGAACGCGGTGGTGCTCGACGGCGTGCGCGCCGAGGAGATCAAGAACAGCTTAGAGGCCGACGTTCAGGAGGAGCTCGACCACGCGCGGATGCTCGCCGAGCGGCTCAAGCAGCTCGACGAGCAGCCGCCGGGATCGATGGAGTTCGAGGCCCGTCAGGAGTCGCTCCAGCCGCCCGAGGACTCGACCGACGTCCCCTCGGTGATCGAGGGCGTGCTCGAGGCCGAGGAGGACGCCATCGAGAAGTACAAACAACTCGCGAAGGCCGCCGAGGAGAACGACGACCTCGTGACCGAGGACATCGCGGTGACGCTGCTGACCGACGAGGAGGCCCACCGCACCGAGTTCCGCGGGTTCCGCAAGGAGTACGTGCAGGACTGAGAGGCGAGGCCGACCGCGGATCGGAACTGACGCGGCAGGACGAGTGCGAGGTAGTAGCCGACAGGTCGGCGGTCGGCCGAGCGACGTGCGGCGGCGCCGACTGAGAAGGATTTTTGCCAGGGGGTTCCGTGGAGGGGGATATGACCGACTTCAGCCTCGATCTCGGCGCCGTCGAGGACCAGATCGAGGAGGACGACGATGAGGCGCTCGACAGCGAGGTCGTGCTGGGCGTGCTCGACGGAACCACCGACCCCGACGAGTGGACCGACACCGTTCTCGGCGGGAACGTCCTCGTGCTCGCCGTCGAGGGGGAGATCAACGAGTTGGCTGCCGGGTTCGCCCGCGAAATCCGCGACGGCGGCGGCGAGCTCGTCCACTTCCGCGGGTTTCTCGTCGTCTCGCCGCCCGGCGTCTCGATCGACACCGACCGGCTGTAGTTCGCGGTTCGCCGTCACTCCTCCTCCTGGGGCGCGATCGTCAGGTAGTGCCCGTCCGGGTCCCTGATCATGGCGTGGTCGGCGTCGCGATCGACCCGGCAGGCCCGATCCCGGATCGCGTCGACCGCGGCGTCGACGTCGAGCGCGGAGAATCCCAGATCGACGTGGACGCCGCCCCGGGCGTCGGCGAGGCCCAGGTGGGGCTCCCACAGCTCCAGATCCATCGGGCCCGTGAGCCGGACGCGGCGCCGCTCCGCGCCGCGGTCGACGATCGAGAAGCCCAGCGCCTCGTAGAACGCGAGCGCCCGATCGAGATCCTCGACCTCCAGGACGACCTCGAAGACGCCGTCGATCCCCGGTCCCGCGACGTCCGACTGGCCGAGTTCGACGCAGTTGCCCGCCGGATCGTAACAGTACAGCGAGGACGCCGATCCGAACGTGTGTTCCTCCAGTTCCCGCTCCGCGGAGAGCCGATCCCACCAGTCGCCGTACTCGTCGGCGGGAATCGAGAACGCGAAGTGGGTGTGGAGGCCGCCCCGCGGGACGCCGTCGGGGCGGCGGACGATCAACGTCGTCTCGCCCGCGGCGAACGACAGTTCGCGGTCGGACTCGGCGACGACGTCGAGGTCCAGTTCGTCGCCGTAGAACGCGCGCATCGGATCGAGGGCCTTGGCCTCCAGCGTCAGGTGCTCCAGGGCGGCGAGCATACCGGATCTACGGCCTCGATCGCCAAATCGGCCGCGGTGGTCGGGCTTTATTCCGGGCGAGACCCAAGGTAGGGCATATGCCGATGAAAGCCTCGGGCGCGGCGGCCGACAGCGAGACGTTCCGCTGGGAGGGCGGGCTCACGTGGATCGCCCACCCCGACGAGGCGATGCAGCGCGCGAGTCACGCGCTCGTCGCCGGCGGATCGGGCGAAACCGACGCCGACGAGACCGGCGAGCCGAGCGTCTGGCTCGTCGACCCAGTCGACACGCCAGACCTCGACGAAACGATCGCCGACCTGGGCGAGGTCGCCGGCGTCGTGGTCCTGCTGGATCGCCACGAGCGCGACGCCGCCGCGGTCGCACGGCGTCACGACGTTCCGGTGTACGTCCACGCCACGATGGACGACGTGGCCGAGTCGCTCGACGCTGACGTCGAGCGGTTCGACGCCGAACTCGCCGATACGGGCTACCGGGCGATCCGCGTGCTCGACCGGAGCCTCTGGACCGAGGTGGCGCTGTTCTCGCCCGCGGACGGCACGCTCGTCGTCCCCGAAGCGGTGGGTGCGAGCGACTACTTCCTGGCGACCGACGAGCGCCTCGGCGTCCACCCGGCGCTACGCTTGCTCCCGCCGCGCGGGTCGCTCGGCGGGCTCGCGCCCGACCGGATCGCAGTCGGGCACGGCGCGCCCGTCGTCGATGACGCCCCGGACGCGCTGGCCGACGCGCTCGCCGGCGCCCGGCGCCGCACGCCACAGCTGTACGTCAACACGCTGGCGGATTTCATCAGGAGATGACACCGGGAGCGCCGAACGAGTCGCTCGTCGGGGCCGATTGGTCGGTACGGTTAACCCGCCGCCGCCGGTAGTGGTACGCACGTGTCGCCCGATACCGACGTCTACGTGACGAAAGGACTGCTCGACGTCCTGCTGGAACTCGCCGACGACGAGGATCCGGAGGCTATCAGCGCCGCGCTCGCCGTGACGCCGGCGGGCGAACTCGACTGGTCGACCTCCTCCGACGGAGCGACGGAAAGCGACGGGCTGATCGACGCCGCTGGCGCCACCGACCTCGATCCCGGAACGTCCGTGTTCACGGATCTGTTCTTGCCCCAGGAGCGCCGCTCGGTCAACGCCGTGTTCGGGATGGACATGACGATCCCGCCCCACCAGACCCAGGGCCGGTTTCTCTCGCACCCGCTGGGCCGGCTGGAGGTGACGAAGGAAGACGACCTCCACGAAGTCGTCCTCGTGGCGGTACCGCCCTGGGACGGGGACGCCGTCGCCGCGTTCGACCGTCGCGGCAGGCGCCGGAAGCTGATCGTTCTCGATGCGGCGCCCCCGCTCGGCCAGCTCGAGGACTTCGACGAAGCTCAGTCGATGTAGCCGAGATCCCGCAGCTGGCTGGTGATCTCCTCGAACTCGGCCTCGGTCAGCTCGCCTTCCTGCTGGTGCTGGATCACGATACTGCGCAGCAGGAACCGGACGAGGTCGCTCGTCGAGGAGAAGCTGGTTCCCTCGATCGTCTCCTCGACCCGGTCCGCGAGATCCTTCGGGATCGACACCGTCGTGTACTCGGTCATACCGATGGGTCGGTCGGCGACGCCGAAAGTCCTTGCGAAGGGGCGGAAGAGATTTCGTGTGAGGATTGCCCCGGCGCGCAAGCGTAGCGTTGATAGGCGGGGAGCCGCCTCCGTACTCACAATGGCAGCGCGCCCACCGACCGGCGACGACGGCGACGAGCCGGAGGTCATCGCCTTCGGCATCGCGACGCTCGACGCGCGCCTCGACGAGGCCGAGCTCACCTTCCCCGCGACCGACGAGGAGATCCGGCGCGCGCTGGAGGGCCAGGAGATCCCCTACGACGCGAGCGGTCGGACGATGGAGATCGGGGACGCGCTCGCGGCGGTCGAGCGACAGGAGTACGACTCGAAGAACGAACTGCTCGACGTGCTGTATCCGGTGTTCGACGAGCGCCGGGGCGACGGCGGAATGCTCGGACACCTGCGATCGATGCTTCCTTTCTGACGCCGTCAGCTCAACGGTTAGACTACTCTTCCTCGTCGTTCCGCGCGGCGATCCGTTCGAGGCGCTGGCGCTGCTCGCGGTGGAGCGTGACGATCATATCGGAGAGGACGCCGAACATGAGCAACTGCACGCCCAGCAACACGCCGAACCCCGAGAGCATCGCCATGACCTCGTGGCTGATCCCGACGACGAAGTACCGGTAGGCGACCCAGACCGCGACCAGCACGCCGGCCAGGATCGCCGAGACGCCGATGCTGCCGTAGTAAAACAGCGGATTGTTCATCTTCGCGAGCCGGTACAGCGTCAGCATGATCGTCGCGCCGTCCTTGAACGGATGGAGGTTCGTCTCCGACCCGTCCGGGCGCGGGTCGTAGCGGATCGGGACGACCTCGGTGTCGACGCCGTGGCGGACACACTCGACCGACAGCTCGGTCTCGATGCCGAACCCGTCGGCCGTGAGATCGAGATGCTCGACCGATTCGGTCGTGAAGGCGCGGTAGCCGCTGAGGATGTCGCCCAGGTCGCGGTGGTGGACCGTGGCGAACGCGCGGTTGATGATCCCGTTGCCGACGCGGTTGAGCCGTGACATCGCGTCGGGATGCATCTCGGCGAAGCGGTCGCCGATCACGTGGCTCGCACGGCCCTCGCGGAGCGGTTCGAGCAACGCCTCGGCGTCCTCGGGCCGGTAGGTGCCGTCGCCGTCGAGCATCAGGACGTACTCGGCGTCGACCCGCCGAAGCGCCTCGCGAACGGCCTGGCCCTTCCCCGAGCCGGACTGGACGAACACCCGCGCGCCGCGGTCCTCGGCGATCTCGCGGGTACCGTCGCTGGAGCCGCCGTCGGCCACGAGCACGTTGTCGTACCCAAGCTCGCGGAACTCGTCGATCACGTCGCCGATCGTCGCGGCCTCGTCCAGCGTCGGAATCATCACGCAGACGTCCGTCTCGGCCATCGTACCCCGATTGGACGCCACGGGTGCAAAAGCGTTATTGGTTCCCTACCGCCGCCGGAAGTGACGTGTTATACGCCAAGGTATTCAAGCCGCCAGTCGGAGATTGGAGTGTGACAACGAGACCGAACGCAGGGACCGGACTCGAAGCGAGCGGACCGCAGCGGCGCAGCCGACTGCCGGAGGTGCGTGCGGCGTGAAAGCCGTCGTTCTCGCGGCCGGCGAGGGAACCCGCATGCGCCCGCTGACGGCGACCCGACCGAAGCCGATGGTCCCCGTCGCCGGCAAGCCGCTGGTCGAGCACGTGTTAGACGCCGCCGCCGAGCACGTCGACGGCTACGTGCTCGTAGTGGGTTACAAGGCCGACGCGATCCGCGACCACCTCGGCGAGTCCCACCGCGGGAAGCCGATCACGTACGTCGATCAGGACGAACAGCGCGGGACGGCCCACGCGATCGGCAAAGCCGACCCGCACGTCGACGAGCGGTTCCTGGCGCTCAACGGCGACGTCGTCATCGACGACGGGCTGGTCGCGAAGCTCGCGAACGCCGACGACACCGCGATCGCGACGATGCGCGTCGACGACCCCCGGTCCTACGGCGTCGTCGAGCGCGACGGCGACCGCGTCGTCGACATCGTCGAGAAACCGGACGACCCGCCGTCGAACCTCGCGAATCTCGGACTGTACGCCTTCGATCCGGCGATCTTCGAGTACATCGAGCGCACGGGTCGCAGCGAGCGCGGCGAGTACGAGATCACCGACTCGATCGAGATGCTGATCGAGGACGGCGACCGGGTCGTCGCCGTCGAGCACGACGGCGCGTGGCTCGACGTCGGGCGCCCCTGGGAGGTACTCGACGCCAACGAGCGCCTGCTGGAACACTGCTCGCGCAGGCTCGACGGCGAGATCGAGGACGGCGCCACCCTCAACGGCGACGTGGTCGTCGAGGAGGGCGCCCGCGTCCGGTCGGGCGCGTACGTCGAGGGGCCCGTGCTGATCCAATCGGGCGCCGACGTGGGCCCCAACGCCTACGTTCGCGGCGCGACTGTGATCGGCCCCGACGCGCGCGTCGGCAACGCGGTCGAGGTGAAAAACTCGATCCTGCTCTCGGGCGCGAGCGCGGGGCACCTATCCTACGTCGGCGACTCGATCATCGGCGCCGACGCCAACCTCGGCGCCGGCACCAAGGTGGCGAACCTCCGCCACGACGACCAGTCGATACGGATGTCAGTCAAGGGCGAGCAGGTCGACACCGGCCGCCGGAAGCTGGGTACGGTGCTCGCCGACGGCGTCAAGACCGGCATCAACACCAGCCTCAACGCCGGCACCAAGCTCGGCGTCGGCGCCATGACCCGGCCGGGCGAGGCCGTGATGTCGGATCGCGGCGACGGCGTCTGATGGGGTACTGACGGCACTTCGTCTCGCAGACACCCGCCACAGCTTCAAGTGCGATCGAGCGGCGAATCGGCGCCGTGACCTGACCGGTCGCGGCGAGGCGGTTCGCGGTTGCGCGACACGCCGCCTCGCCGAACGTGAGCCTGCATTTCGCGTGTCGCCTGTTCGCCACCTGACGCGCCACGACGCTGAGCTTCGCTCACCCCCATCGTGTTTCAATCAGTCCGTGGTGTGCTCACGTGAGGGGACCATTCATGGAGAGTACCAACCCGGCAACGGGCGAGGTAATCGAGGAGTACGAGGACCACGACGAGGACGACGTCGAGCAGCGGCTCGACGCCGCGGCGGAGGTGGCGCCGGCGTGGGGCGACGCCACCGTCTCGCAGCGCCAGGAGATCCTGGAGAACGCCGCCGACGTGCTGCGGGAGAACGTCGACGAGTACGCCGAGCTGATGACCCGCGAGATGGGCAAGCCGATCACCGAGGCCCGCGCGGAGGTCGAAAAGTGCGCGTGGGCCTGCGACTACTACGCCGAGCGCGCCGGCGAGCACCTGCAGGACGAGGTGATCGGCAGCGAGCCCGAGTCGAAGACGTTCGTCTCCTACGAGCCGCTCGGGCCGGTGCTGTCGATCATGCCCTGGAACTTCCCGTTCTGGCAGGTGTTCCGCTTCGCCGCGCCGTCGCTGGCCGCGGGGAACACGAGCCTGCTCAAGCACGCCTCGAACGTGCCCGGCTGCGCGCTCGCGATCGAGGAGATCTTCTCGCAGGCGGGCGTCCCGGACGGCGCGCTGTCGGCGCTGCTGATCGGCTCCGACCGGATCGACGACGTGATCGCCGACGACCGGATTCGAGCGGTGACGCTCACCGGCAGCGAGGGCGCCGGCCGCTCTGTGGGGCAGACCGCCGGCAAGAATCTCAAGAAGCACGTCCTCGAACTCGGCGGCAGCGACCCCTTCATCGTGCTCGACGACGCCGACCTGGAGGCAGCCGTCGATACCGGCGTCCAGGCGCGGACGCTCAACTCCGGCCAGTCCTGCATCGCGGCGAAGCGATTCATCGTCCACGACGACGTGTACGACGAGTTCGAGGAGCGCTTCGTCGAGCAGATGCAGGACCTCGCGGTCGGCGATCCGATGGACGAGGGCACCGACGTCGGCCCGCAGGCCCGCGAGGACCTCATGGAGGACCTCCACGAGCAGGTCACGGCTACGGAAGACGCCGGGGGAACGATCCAATGTGGCGGCGAACCGCTCGACCGCGAGGGAGCCTTTTACCCGCCGACCGTCGTCACCGACGTACCGAGAGACGCGCCGATGGCGGCCGAGGAGGTGTTCGGCCCGGCTGCAGCCCTCTTCAGGGTCGACGACGAGGACGAGGCGATCGAGCTCGCGAACGATCACCACCTCGGCCTCGGCGCCTCGATCTGGACCGAGGACCTCGACCGGGGCGAGCGAGTCGCCCGCGAGATCGAGGCTGGGCTGACGTACGTTAACGAACTTGTCAAGTCCGACCCCCGGCTCCCGTTCGGCGGCATCAAGGACTCGGGCTACGGCCGGGAGCTGGCCCACATGGGCATCCGCGAGTTCGTCAACCGCAAGACCGTCTGGGTCCAGCCGGCCGGCGGCCCCGACGACGTCGCCACGGAGTGAGCGATGAGCGAGGACACCACCGCCCGCCTGATCGTCGACTGCCTCGAAGCCGAGGACGTCGAGCACGTGTTCGGCATCCCCGGCGAGGAGACGACCGAGCTGTTGTTCGCGCTCGGGGACTCCGACATCGAGTTCGTCCCGGTCCGTCACGAGCAGGCGGCCGCGTTCATCGCCGACGTGTACGGCCGGCTGACCGGCGACGCAGGGGTCTGCCTGGGGACGCTCGGACCCGGCGCGACGAACCTTCTGACCGGCGTCGCGGACGCCTATCTCGACAAGAGCCCGCTCGTCGCGATCACCGGGCAGGGACGCCGCGAGCGCATCCAGCGCGAGAGTCACCAGGCGATCGACGTCGTCTCGCTGTTCGACGACGTCACCAAGTGGAACGCCCAGATCGACGACGCCGCGTTCGCCGCCGAGGCGGTCCGCAAGGCGTTCCGGTGCGCGGAGCGCGAGAAGCCGGGGCCGACGCACCTCGAACTGCCCTACGACGTCGCCGGCGAGACGGTCGACGACGAACCGCTCGCCCGGCGCGATCCCGTCTCGCTACCGGCGCCCGATCGGGACGCGCTCGACGCCGCCGCCGAGATTCTCGAATCTTCCGAGCGGCCCCTCATGCTGGCGGGTAACGGCGTCCTCCGGACGCGGGCGGCGCCGGCGCTCCGGTCGTTCGTCGACGACACCGGGATTCCCGTCGCCGCGACGTACATGGGCAAGGGAGCGGTGTCGGACGCCGACGAGCGATCGCTGTACACGCTCGCCTCCGGCGTCGACGAGCAGTACGCCCCGATCGAGCGAGCCGACTGCGTCGTCGCTGCGGGCTACGACGTCGCCGAGCACGAGCCGGTCGACTGGAATCCCGATCTGGATCGCGCGATCGTCCACGTCGACACCGCGTCGGCGGACATCTCGCGGCACTACAACCCCGACGTCGAGATCGTCGGCGACATCGACGCCGCGCTGGACCGGCTGGCCGGCAGCGTCGACCTGCGCTTCGACGACGAGTGGTGGACCGAACTTCGGGAAGAGGTCCACGCGGCCGCGACCGAGCACCCGGCCGACGACGCGCCGCTCACCGTCGAGCGGCTCGTCCCGCTGCTCCGGGACGCGATGGCCGACGAGGACGTGCTCGTCTCGGACGTCGGCCACCACAAGGGCGCGCTCGCCAGGCGGTTCCCGACGTACGAACCCAACACCTGCGTGATCTCGAACGGGCTCGCGGCGATGGGGATCGCCCTCCCGGGCGCGATCGCCGCGGATCTCGCGACCGACGCGAACGTCGTCGCCGCGACCGGCGACGGCGGGTTCATGATGAACGCCGCGGACCTGGAGACCGCCCGGCGACTGGACTGCGGCTTCACGGTGCTCGTGTTCGAGAACCGCGAGTTCGGTTCGATCGCCCGCCAGCAACACGCCCACGGCGGCGGGGACTACGGCACCCAGTTCACGAATCCGGACTTCGCCACGTTCGCGGACAGCTTCGATGTCGACGCGTACCGGCCCGAGTCGTGGTCGGCGATCGATCGAACGCTCTCGGAGGTCGTCCCGGACGACGACATGGCGCTGGTCGCCGTGCCGGTCGACGAGCGCTGACGGCCGACCGTCGGACGTTTATTTCGTTTGATGGATATTTTTAATATGGTTGTCGCTCACGTCCCATTCGATAGAGGATGGTTGACAACGAACGGGGGACCGAGGGCGACGCCGACGGCTTCGGGGGGAGTCCGGCGGACGACGACCTGGTGGATCTGCTCGCCGATGCGGAAGAGGCGGACACCGCCGCGGTCGTCGAGCGCCTGCACGAGAGCGGACCGCGCCGACACGTCTCGGCCGAAAGCGTCGACGACGTACTGTCGGAACTCCACGGCGACGGGGGCGCGACCGGCGGCGGCGGCGGAGAGAGCGACGCCGGCGGCGAGCGTGGCGCCGACGAGCGAGAATCTCACGGCGAGTCAGACGACGCCGACAGCAAGGCGAGCGGAGGGCTCGTCGGCGGCGGCCCGACGACGACCGTCTCGCAGGAGGGGATCGACGAGGTGTTCGAGAAGCTCGAAGCCGAGACGCCGGACCGCAGCGACGATGCGGGCGGATTCCCGGACGACGCCACGGTCGATGCGGCTCGCACGGACGACGGGACGACAGCCGACGACGCCGATCGGAGCGACGCGGCGTCCGAGCCGTCGTCGGGCGACGACGGCTTCGGCACGCTCGCGGGCGGCGGCCCGGCGATGACGGTGTCCGAGGAGGGCGTCGACGAAATCATCTCGCAGGTCAGCGACGACGTCGATTACGCGACGTTCGACGGCGACGACGCGCCGGATCTCGCCGCCGAAACCGAGGTCGACCCCGACGCGGTGTTCCCCGAGGACTGGGAGTCGGCCGACGCCGGCGAGGACGCCGTCCCCGAACCGGACGATCACTCACCGGACGAGGCCGCCGACGATCTGCGGCCGGACGACGACGTGCTGGACCTGTTCGCCGACGTGGCCGAGGAGGTGAACGAGGGATCGTCGACCAGCGAACCGCCGGAAGAAGCGGCTAAAGCGACGGACGAGCCGAATGTCGATCTCACCGAGTCAACTGACGGACTATTCGAGGGCGAGTCATTCGGTGACGGTCTCTTCGAAGACGACGCGCCGGGCGCCGATCCCGATTCGATCGCGGACGACGCTCAGACGGACGACGAGTTCGAGATGGACGACGACGGTTTCGCGGCGAGCGACGAGGCGACGGACGACGGGTTCGCGGCGAACGAGGAAGCCGAGCCGGCGGAGGACGGCCTCGACCCCGGCCTGGCCGCCGAGGTTGACTCGCTGTTGTCGGCCGCGGACGAGGTAGATTCGGGAACGGAAAGCGAAACGGCGGTCGATTCGCTCGATGAAGCCGAAACTCAGGATGAGCCCGCCGCCGCACCGACGTCGTCTCACCGAGACGCCTCGCCGCAAACCGAGAGCGACGAAGAACCGTCGAGCGATACCTCATCGCGGCTCGCGCTGAACGCGTCGGACGACGCCGGCATCGAGTGGAGCGAGGGCGGCGAGGACGACGAACGGGCGTGGGCCCCGTTGGAGGCGTCCGAGTCGGGCGCGTCTACCTCGAATGACGACGGCGCGACGCCGGAAGAAAACGGGGCCGACGAGGACGATCTCACCGAGCGACAGAACGACGAACGAAGCTTCGCCGGCCTGCGGTACGCCCGCGCCGCCGCGGGCTGGCTCCGGTCGCTACTGGCCCGCCTGGCCTGAACGCGGATCGGCCGCGGGAAACACGCACGACTTTTCACCCGCACGCTCCGAGTGAGAGCATGCTCACCTTCGTCGGACTCGGACTCTACGACGAGCGCTCGATCACGGTCGAGGGCCGCGAGGCGCTGCGGGCCGCCGACCGGGCGTTCGCGGAGTTCTACACCAGCAAGCTCGTCGGCGCGACGGTCGAGGAGCTCGAATCGCACCACGGCGTCGAGATCGAGGTCCGCGACCGCGCAGGCGTCGAGCAGGATCCGGACCCGATCCTCGACGCCGCCGAGGCGGGCGACGCGGTGTTTCTCACCGCCGGCGACACGATGGTGTCGACGACCCACGTCGACCTCCGCCTGCGCGCCCACGAGCGGGGCATCGACACGCGAGTGATCCACGGCGTCACCGCCCAGTCGGCCGCCAGCGGGCTCACCGGGCTGCAGAACTACCGGTTCGGCAAGGCGACGACGCTGCCGTTCGAGTACGCCCACGGCGCCGAGGGCGTCCC
>SDGW01000994.1_pt1 | contig 11820 bp, 3 predicted proteins | sample 2873831 | NCBI WGS metagenome assembly SDGW01 (sample SAMN08132700, study PRJNA421101) | hypersaline lake metagenome | isolation source: celular fraction 0.22 microns magnesium sulfate-rich crust from ephemeral... | place: Spain: Penahueca Lagoon, Toledo | collected 2011-07
TACTTCAGCCGGCTGGTGGACAATCCTGAAAAAGACTACTTCACAGAGGGCAATTTGTATCACGATTTCGCTGAGTTCTACGTCAATCACCCTGAGTTCGTCGACGACGACGTATTAGCGGAATTGGTCGATCTGATGTGTGAGAAAACTCGGCCACTGGTCCGGTCAGTCGATGAAGCAACACGCCGAACAGAGTATCGAGCCGGCCTCGAGATCATCGTCTCCTACCTTGAGGCAAACCCACCGACAGAGGGTGCATTCCTCACCCCGTCGACCGGCCGCGGAGATAATGTCGTCGCTGACTACTTTGACCGCAACACCGAATCACCAGTCACAGAACGCTGGTTCGAAGACGCTTCCCTCGGGGTGAAAGGGAAGATCGACCTCGTCCACTCGCCGACCAAACTGCTGGACTTCAAAAGCAGCACAAAAAAGAGCGCTCGTGAAATCGTGAAACACTCCGCTATCGGAGAACCGTCGGATACACCAAACTACCAAGCCTTGCTGTATCTCACGTATTGGCGCTCTAAACACCCTGGCGAAGAATTGTCGTTCACGTTCTTCCACTTCCTCGAGCCCGTCGAGGACGTAATCACTGGGAGCGCCAATATTGACGATGCGCTCACGACGGTCACGTACTATCCAACAACCCTGACAGAACACGTCCAACAGGAGGAGTTCTTTGAGTATCTCCGTGCGGAGGGCTCGAACAATTGCCAGAAAACCCTCTCGAAAATCGAGTATGCGACGTACGCTGATCTGTTTGAGGCGGCCTCATTGCCGTTGACAGCTGACAATGACGAAATGATCGAATCGGAGTTCGGCGAGATGATGATCGAGCAGTTGCGGGACATCGTTGGTGAGTATAAATATGTCACCAGTGGCTGCAAGCAGGTTTTGCGTGAGTTCGCCAGTGTGTATGGGCAGTCCTATTTCAAAATAGACCTCGATATGTTCGAGAACTTTGTAACCGAACGCCTGAACGAGCTTGAGCGCCGCCGTGCTGGTGACGAACGGTTCCCAGTAGAGGGCCCCGCTGGAGAACCGAACTACCGGCGTGTGACCAATCGGGATCTGTTGTTGGAGGGCGACCGATGAGCGACATTTCCCCAAACACGGAACAGGAGCGGCTCATTTCCGATACTGAGGGGCTCTATGTCGTCGACGCCGGGGCTGGGACCGGGAAGACGTTTACTGTCACACGGCGCTACGCCAACATCATCGATCAGGATGGCGTCGAACCGTCGGACGTGCTGCTGGTGACTTTTACGAATAATGCGGCCACAGAAATGCGAGACCGCATCGTCAGCGAAAGCAACTACAGCGTCCGGGAGCTGTCTGAAGCCCCAATCCAGACGTTCCACTCGCTTGCCAATGACCTTCTGGAGGAACATGGACACGCTGCACCGACATATCTCGGTATTGACGACAGGATAACGGGGTCAACGCGAGTCGTCGACGACGAACTCATCGAAGAAGCATTGTTCCGTGAGTTTATCGGCCAGTTCATCGACAACAATCCTGAGTACGATACCTTCTTCACCGCAATATCGAACAATAACGAGTTACTCGAGGTAATCAAGGAACTCGCTGCAAAAGGGGTCTTTCCTGAGGAAGAGGGCTGGTACCGAAACGGAGGTGCCTATCTCGAGGGGGATTTTGATGCGTTTGAGACGCTTTTCGAGGAGGTTAACGAACCCCGTAACGGTGGGAGCAAACAATCGAAACTCAAGGCGAGGCTCTACAATTACGGTGAGAACAAGACGTACCTTCCCGATGCGCCAGAGAAGGGTGAACTCCGTGGAGACGGAAAACAAGCCCCCCACGTGGTCGCCCGCCACGCGTTTGATGAAGACCGGTCATCACTGAAAGACTTCATTCACGAGGTCTATCACGCGTATCTCTCGTTCGCGCTCCGTCGGAACTACCTCAACTTCAGCTTCCTCCAACTGTTCGCGTTTGTGCTGCTGTGTGAAGACCACGACGTGCGTGAGGGGCTGAGCTACGAGTACGTGATGATTGATGAGTTCCAGGACTCCAGTGAGATCCAGTTCAAACTGAGTCTTCTCCTTGCTGGCACGGACAATATCTGTGTCGTAGGCGATTGGAAACAGAGCATCTACAGCTTCCAGTACGCCGACGTCGACAACATCAGAGAGTTCAGAACCCGATTAGATCGTTTCGCCGCTGAATTGAACAGCGATCATGAGCGCGTTGGGTTTCCTACCGAGCCGGTTGACAAGCGGAAACTGAAGATGAATTACCGGTCGACACAGTCTATCCTCAACTTTTCCAAACACGCGCTGACGGTTCCTGCCTCGAAAAGCGACAGTGTTGACGTCGAGGCAGTCCAGGAGGAGTTCACAGAACTTTGTGCAGACGCAAAGTACGACAATACCGCGATTGAAGCGCTCCAGAGCGATGAAGAACATGCGGCTATCCTCCAAAAAATCGACCAGATCGTTGGTAATCTCGACTACCAGGTTGAGGGGGAAGACGATGAACTCCGCCCACCGAAATACGGCGACATTGCTGTTCTCACCCGAACACGTGATTTCGGTCGTGAACTACTCGATACCGCCGACGAGTACGGGTTCCCACTCGCGTACGAGGGTGGTATCGAGGTATTCCGCACTGACGCTGCGAAACTCCTGCTCGCCTGGTTACGTATCCTAGAACGTGATGCCGATCGGGGATGGGCTCTCGTGCTCGAGGAAGCTGGATACACGATTGATGAAGTCAAGCGTATCCTTGAGGAATCAGCGTATCCGGAGGATATGGTCGGGTTCCGGACAGAGCTACAGGAAATGGAGACCTTCGGTGGCGTTGCACGACGTGTGTTCCAACGGTACGACTGTGACGGGCCGACCGCAGACGTCGTCCTTCATACGGTTCAGTCAGTGTTCGAGGCGTCGACGTTCACGCGAGGCGACCTGATTGCGTTCATCGAAGACGCGATTGACTCGGGGAGTACACATGAGGTCCATGCTGGCGCTGGAACAAACGCTGTTACCGTCCAGACAATCCACGCCACCAAGGGACTCGAGTACCCCATCGTGATACTCGCGAACATGAACAGCGCGAAGTTTCCGTCATCAGGTGGTCACGGGAGCGATATCTGGTACCAGGATCCCATCGGGATACGCCAGCGCAAGCTCTACTCGGAACAAGCCCACGGCGTCCCGCATGTCTACGACAACTGGCATGCTGACGTCCTTCGGTGGAGCATTCCGAGCAATTATGATGAAGAGCGTCGCCTCCTCTATGTCGCCATAACCCGTGCAGAAAATCACCTAGTGTTTACGGCTGGAGAGGAGCAGAATACCTTCCTCGAAGAACTCCCAGTCGACGTAGCGGCAGTTGAACCGGATCTCTCTACAGTGACAGCAGAGGCCGATTCGGATCCACCCCTTACAGTCAACATTGAGGCTAATTCGGGGTCGCCCCGTTTTTCACCGCATACGTTCATCGATGAGGATGTATTTGATGAGCGGAAGGATGGCCGAGGTAAGGAATTCGGATCCGCAGTCCACGAATTCGCAGAAGGATACATCCTCGGAGCAGACGTGGTTCCAGAAAGCGATGATGAACTGAATGTCAAGCAGTTTCTTGACAGTCTGGACGGTGAGTTACGTACGGAAGAGGAAGCGTTCCTACCACTGTCTGTCGACGGTGAGCAAGAGACAATCTTTGGAGTCATCGACCTCTTACACGTCGCGGACGACCACGTCGACATCGTCGACTACAAGACCGACTTAGACCGGAATGCCGAATCGGAATACCGCAAACAGCTTAGCGTCTACTACCACGTTGTAGAGGCGCTTTATCCAGACCGGGATGTGAATATCTCGATCTTCTACACAGCAGATGCAGAGCAGCAATATCTGACGCCACTAAGCAAATCAGCGCTTCGAGATCAAATCCGATCGGTCGCCTCCATGGACCAATAGATTACACACCCTACAGTGCTCAACACGCCGATTCAGCACCTGTCGTGTGTTGAGCGCCCTTAGTGAATAAGTCAATTATACGAACTATCCACGAGGAAGATGTCAATCATTTTTAGATGTGAGTTATAACTCAGATGATTCTTGCAATAGAGTTATATTCCACGTTCAGTTACGCCTTCCCAATGGCAGATTCCGGTAATGTTCTGAAGAATGATATTGAACGTCACTCCGATCTACAAGGGGCAGATCTTTCCAATCAGGATCTTTCTGACTTGGATCTCAGGAAATCTAATCTCGCCGATGCGAACCTTCAGGGCGTAAATCTCTCTGGGACAAACCTTTGGGGGGTAACACTTGATGGGGCAGACCTCTCGAATGCAAATTTGACTGATACATACCTGAAGGATGCAACATTACGTGGCGCCGATCTTCAAGACGCCACATTACGTGGGTCTGACCTTCGAGGTGCCGATTTACGTACCACCAACCTCTCAGGGGCAGATCTCCAAGGTGGTGACCTCCGAAACGCGAATCTCCGCGGAGTAACCGGTATTACCGGCAGCGATCAATGTGCGAACCTTGACTATGCGTTGGTCCGCGAGGGATACTTTGACTTCCACCCTCCGTTCAAGGGTGATACTATTGATATCGAGGACCTCCAATACGCTCAACTCCCTGAGGCCGATTTTTCTGGGAAAGTACTTCGCGGTTGTGACCTCACTGGAGCCAATCTCAGCGGAGCGGACTTGTCAAAGGCCGAATTTCGGGAGGCCACACTTGACGAGGCGACGCTTTCTGAAGCAACATTAGATCATCTCACTACCCTGCGAGAGAATACACTAATAGGGGTAAACGCTCATTCGGCCTCATTCAAACATGCAGATCTTTCGAAAGCGGTTCTAACAGACGCATTGCTGAAGAATGCAGACCTAACAGAGGTCAGCTTCCTAAAGGGGGAGCTCGACCGTATTGATCTACGAGAAGCAACGCTAGAACGTGCAGTATTCCGTGAAGCTAGCCTCGAGGAAGCGAAGTTCAGGTCAGCGAATCTCACAAATGCAAACTTCCGCAAGGCGGAGATTTGTGGCTCGAATCTCTATAACGTCACAGCGACGGGAGCCAACTTCTCCGAGGCCGACCTCTCGAATGCTGAGGTTTCGAAAGGAGATCTAACTCACACAGCGCTAAAAAATACAGACCTGAGTGAAGCTACTCTGTCGAAGGCCACACTAAATGCAGCGGATATGGAAGGGGCGGCCCTCAGGGATTCGGACTTACTGAGGGCTAGACTCGATAACGTAGACTTGACACGGGCAGATCTTACAGGTGCACATCTATTTGGAGCGACGCTTAATGGGGCAAGGATTAACGGAGAGACGAAACTCAACGGGTCTCCGATTGGTGAGGCTGGTAGTTCTGACTATTACTGCCGATATGATCCCGAATATTCGCTCAAAGAATCACAGGAATCTGCCAGTACGAGCGAGCAAGCAGAGGTTACTCAGTTAGAACGTGCACAGAGTGTGTACCGGCGCTTGGAACAATTGGCAAATCATAATGGATTCCCTGATGTTCAGTCCTGGCTGTTCAAACGGCGGCAGGAAATGCGGCGACGACTCCTTCGCAAGCGGGGGGAAAAGAAGGCATTCGCGTTTGCAGAGCTGCAGCGCCGACTCTTTGAATATGGGGAGGGGTTGGACCGAATTGCGAAGGTATCCGTTGCCTCAATCGTATCGTTCTGGATCCTGTTCACGACCACCGGTACAGTTCAAACGGACACAGGCGCTGTATTGACAATTAGTACGGTATCGGAGGAACCACTCTTGCTTTGGACTGGGTTATATCACAGCATTACACTCTTCTTCACCGGCCGGCCCGTTTTGTCCCCAATGAACGTCGTTGGTGAATTCTTCTTAACGATTGAGTCCGCAATCGGGCCAGTACTCCTTGCGCTCTTGATTTTCGTTCTCGGACGGAAGGCTGCTAGGTAACGGAATATCGAGGGTCGCCATCATTTCGACGCAGGCTTCGATGCCAACGTCGATGTTCTACTTACTCACCCTTTGGGGCATAGCGTGTCTCTTTGACTTCGACCCCTTCCTCAAAGTCGGCGGTATGAACTCTAACTTTAGATTGAACACGCTCCTCGGCCTCCTCACGCGAGTAGAGTGCTTTCGCCGGGTTCTCGATACAGCGGATAAATGGGTCGCCAGCCGCGTCGACACTTAGATTTCCGACGACATAGAGCCAATACCGTTGCTTAATCGAATCACGTTCGGCGGTACGCCACTCGTTGAGCGTCATCGATCGACGCCCATTGTCGCCAGTACTTGCTTTGATCTCGATGAGCCGCTCCGCCTCATGAGTTTCTGGGTTGACCACGAGAAGATCGAAGCCGGGATATCGTTCCGAAATTCCAGCTTCTGATGCCAGGTCCGTTAATACTTCCTGCAACAATTCGTCATCCGGGTCACGTGTTTGCGACGTCTGACTGACGTCGAAAATATATTGGCTTGGGTCACTTACGCCGTAGTCTTCCGCCAATTGTTGAGCTTCGAAGACGGAGGCCAAATCAGTCCCCACAGCTTCGATATCATCGTCTCGAGTTGCTTTATTGGGTGATGCACCCTGGTTTTGGGGCCGTCCATTCGATGTGGCGGCAGTGCCATCTGCTTGATTATCGCCAGTGGTTGGGGTTGGCCTATCGCCCGTCCCCTCAAGAATTTCGGTCTCTTCGACAGCAAGCGATTCGATTTCGTATAACTGAGCCGGTGAACTACTTGCAGTCGATGACTCCGACTGAGATTCAGTTGGCGAATCCCCCGTGCTATCATCAGAATCTCGTTCTTCATCAGATCGCGCTTTGTGGGTTGTCCCCGGCTCGAACGAAGACGTGCCACTGAACGTCGTTGGATCCACATCGTCGAATCCGTAAGACACGGTCTCACCATCGAACGCGGCCGATTTCCGGTCAATTGTTCCGTCGTCGAGATCCGCGTATCGTGCGTAGCTATCGAGATCCCCGTTCCGGCTCGATTGGATTGCTAAGAGGACTGCCTCTACGTTCGGGAACGCAACGTGCTCACAGAGGAGTTTCGCTGCTCGGCGACAGAGACGGTCATCACGCTCTGACTCAGGGAGAGCCAGTAGCGGTCGGAGTTGTTTTTCAGTCCCATCGTAGATATCGACGAGTTCATCTCCCTCATTTGGATCGACGAACTCGACCGCTGTTGCTTCTTCGGGCAGGCTCCGATGATCGAGTTCGAGCCGGCGGACAACCTCTAATTCCTCGACGACGTGAACATTATTGACAAACGTCCGAAGGGCACGGAGATCGTCATCAGCTTGCTCGGGGCGGTCCGTCTCGAGCCGGGCCAGAAGATAAGGCGCCGCTCGGCTCAGCCACTGTTGTAACTTCGTAGTTTCGGGGGTCTTCGAGCCAATTTGGATTTCGCGGACCAGATGGCCTGTGAAATCCTGTAAGCCAAACCAGGCGCCGAACCCCCCCGCATCACGTTCGGAAAGCAGGAACGTCGGTGCCCCCAGTGAACGCGCTTCCTTGAATGCACTATCCGACCGGACGAAGACGGTCTCTGAAGAGGGGTGAAGGTCGAACCCGTCGTCGGTTTTTGCGACAACCGCTGTTTCCCCAAGGATTTCCCGTGCATTCTCCCACTCATCGCGGAGAGTTGTCGCCGACCGCTGTGTCGACGGGAGCCGGCGGGTGAGATTCCGATACACTGTCTGGATAGAACGCTTCGCTTCGCTGATCCGCTCGGAGCGTTCGTCATCTGGGAATTGATCCCTGATGAAGCTCGCTAGATTCTCAACGACGCGACGGGCGTCCTCTGGACGGAGTTCAGTGTCCAGGTCTGATCTAATCCCAAGCTGGTCGGCAAGTACGGTTTCGCCGTCGCCTGAGCCGATCGTTATGACGGGGAGAAGGTCGACCTGGTCGTCCCGACCTAACTGAAGCGCTACTCGTTGGGTCGCTCGTGACTCCTGCCAGACCGCTGTGGGCCGGTACGAACCACTATCAGTCGGAATCCACTGCCGCAGTCGCAGCTGCCAGAGCCAGAGGTTCCGCCCAATTGCGTGGCGTTCCTGGGGATAGGGAATGCCATTGCCCCGGTTTTTGACGTTGTGGTAGCTAGTACGGTTGAGGCCGACCACAGCATCAGAATACTGGGAGAGATCGGTTGCCCCCCCTGGTGGTGTTTCCCACCAGCATTCGATGTGACTGAAAAGCTCGGCAGCAAACGAGTCGTCCGCTCTCGCTTTTGCGACGAATGGGTCGATGTTTTCGATTGTGTGGAGGCTATAGAGCGACTTACTGCTGAACTCCTCATAGGGATACTCATCGACCGTATCAAGCAGATACTCGCGATATTCTTCCCACCTCGTCGGGTTGACTGAATCCAGTGCGGAGGGGTGATCCGGCGCTGTGAAATCCTTAACTTCGGAAAAGTACTGCTGTTGGCTTGGTCCGAACAGTGGTGTCAGATGGATGTGTTCGCGAACGCCGAGCCAAGTGAGAAACTCCCACCAGGCGGTTGTCGGCGATTGAGAGTTCTCATCTGAACCTGAGGTTTCGTTCTCAGAACCGGTACCGTCAATTCTTTCGACAAACTGACTGGGCGGGGCTACAAACGTTGCATCGACATCGGCCGCTTGGAGCAACGGTTCAATCCGGCCGTGATCCGGGACGTCAGATTGCCATGCTGAACCGAAATACACGCTGTGCGCCGGTTCCCAATCACCATCGCGTGTTGGGACCGGAAGCCGACAGAGGGGGAAGAGGTCCGTTTTGGCACGCTGTTCGTACGGGAGAGGTGATTCGGGATCAACCGAGTCAACACCGAGTTGTCGGACAAGTTCGAGTACGTCGAATCGCTCCAGCGATTCGATATCCTCTTGACCCGTAGTTCGACCAGGACTCGGGAGCTTTGGGATAATTACCCCCTGAGCAAACGTATCGAATCGGAACTCGTCGAGTGGCCACAATTGTTGGAGGTCACTCTTGAAGTTGTCAGATTGGCCGCTACTCCCTCGTGACCCCGTCCAGCCTTCAGGTCGGTATACCGCACTTGCGAGGAACTGGAATCCATCGACGGGCAAATGACTCGGGCCGTCTTCTGGCGGGAGGAACAACCGGTCTTCATTCTTTTGAACGCGTTTGACACCTGACCCGTGGGAGGAATCGATCGGGAACAATTCAGCGTTCGCACAGGCGCTTTTGAACGCATCATGATCCTCATCGATGTGACCCTCATGAACTCGAAGCAGGACGTCGATGATTGGGTCGACTTCTCGACGCTGGCCTACCGTTTCGTAAGGGCGGAGCGATACATCCGCCGCTGCAGCTTCGAGCATGGCTGGAACGTCAGTTTCGGGCACTACCTTGACACCTAGTCGTTTTAGTAACGTATGATGATCAGGGTCAAGGACCGACTGATGGGGTATATGCAGACTACCACACTCTGTCTCGTCCGATTGCCCAATCGATGAGAGAGATGCGATATCCCGGGCTAAATCTGGATGTGAGTTGCTTCCGGGAGGGAGTTGCGTTGAGACAGGCGCGACGAGTGAGTGTGCCTCTCCAAGCGATTCTGAATCGGACATGGTGGGAAGCCACTCCATCTCCATGACCATCTCCCGGAGTCGATCTGCAAACTCATGGACGAATGAGGGCGCACTCTCTGGTGGCTCTGTCCACGGCAGTGAAAAACAATCGAGCAAATCGCTTCCAGTCGTTGCTGTGTCTCGTGCCAACGGCAGTACAGCATCAGGAAAGAGATCAAGCGCGGATGCGAGCAGGAAGGCGTTGTATTGATCTTCGTCGCCAAGATCGAGCGGTATCTGCTCGCGTGACATATTGGTATTGAATGCACCGTTAATCTGAACTGGGATTGGAGATTGCAGCTCCGTTGGGAGAAAGACGTGGAACATCGGTCGACTTGGAAACGGCCTGAGATGAATCCCATCCGAGCGCTGTACATACCGAAGTGCGATACCGACTTCCGCCTGCGTTATTTCGTCGTCGGGTTTGTTCGTTATCCGGTCAGGAATTTGGAGGCACGGTTGACGGAACACCACATACTGTGTCGATTCAGATGAGTCGTTTGGCTTCGACGGCCCAGATTCGTCGATACTGACTCGAGTGATTTCGACATCATTGACGGAGCTTTTGTCGCGGTCGAGATCCCAGCTGAACTCCTCGTCTCCGATTGCGACTTCAAGCCGCTCCACATTTTGGAGGAACAACAGCAGCTCTCTGTCGATTTCGCGCAGGTCACGTTTGACCTGTTCACGAACGTCGTCGAATAGTTCGAGCGCGAATACCGTCTGGAATTCACAGGGGTGATGATCTGAACTGAGGAGTTCCTTGACTTCTTCTGGCCGCCCTGAAACTGAGAACGGGAGGCAGAGGACCGGTACCATATCCTTAGTCATCCCATCGCGGTTTTCGATCGCCGTCTCGAGACAATCGGCACTCTTCTCTGGATCGAATCTGAAACTGATACCTGTCGAATATATTGCTGGTCGGTCAGTTATCTCGAGAACTGACGTGAATCCGCGTCCCTTGTGCCCGATCGTTTCATGTTCACCGTCTTCAACGGATTTGCCGCTCACTCCCATCGTACAGAGTGAGTCGACGTCTCGCTGCTCGATCTCACGGCCAGTATTTGCCACATAGAGATAATCCTCAGTTAGTTCGAATCTCGCAACTGCATCTCGGCCTTCTGTTGAACCAAGCGCATCGTCGGCATTCTGAATCAGCTCATAAATGAATCGACGAGAGTAATCTTCACTATTCTGGGACTCCTCTTCGTATTGAGAATGGAGAAATCGGGGACTTGTCTCAAGACTATCTACGGAGTCTTCGCGAAATTTGTTGAGAAAAGATTCCTCTGACGGCGGCGCGTTATTCATTGCGTATTATATCAAGAATTAGTTGTATAAGGGTAACGACTATCGTGACGGTACCACACGGCTGAGAGTTTACGGTACGATGAAATTGAACATATGTTATAGAGCTGAGGGCCGACTTTACCGTCAGTGGTATTGTCGCTACTACTCATTCTCCGCCACGAACGAGAGGGCCAAACCCTCTTAGTTGGTTTTTACAACCAAATGCTCTTTGTTCGTTTGGATTGTTTGGAGGCTTTTGAGAACTGGGACGGCACTGATGAAACAACGATACAAATCCTAAGAGAGCAATACTGAACCAATAGAGTACTTAACCAATAGACAGAGCATTACGGTACTTAGTTGGTTAATTCTTCTAACCGATGGCCAGTTCCCTCAAGCCATGAAACCCTTACACCCTTAGAAAACCGGTATGGATGTCCAAACGGATTATTGCCGCCAATTTGATTTTGACGTCCAAACCAATTAGGACAGCTTGTTTCATTTTGACCTCCAAAATTTTGAACCTCGATTATCTTCCAATCTCCATTTGTGGGACCTACTCACGACCCTCAAAGGCTGCTGCTAAGTGCTCGCCCATCCGTCGCTTGCGGAACTGGCGGCGACGTTCGTCACTGTTGTAGGACTCATCGACGACCGTAGCAGACGAAGCACCCTGAGCTTTTGCAGCATCTTCTAACATATCCAGCATCTCCCCCATCACGTCACTGAATTCCTGATACCAGAACCGTCGACAGGCGTGGCTCGTCGGATCATCCCCATTGAGGCGAACACCGGCACGATGGGCAATTCGCTGGAACCGGTTGTTTACGGTTTCACCGGTAATATGGCCTGAAGATGCGGACACCGAGGGGAACAGATAGCCGTTCCAATCATCACCAGCGAGTTCATCAATTCGACTCGCCAGAGCGTCAGCACCGTAGAAGATCGTTACTTCACC
>SDGW01001500.1_pt1 | contig 11816 bp, 13 predicted proteins | sample 2873831 | NCBI WGS metagenome assembly SDGW01 (sample SAMN08132700, study PRJNA421101) | hypersaline lake metagenome | isolation source: celular fraction 0.22 microns magnesium sulfate-rich crust from ephemeral... | place: Spain: Penahueca Lagoon, Toledo | collected 2011-07
AGTGGCTAATGACTGGTAGCGCGATTTTTATGATGATTTTAAGTATGTTACTAATTTGGGGAGGTTTAGCTGCAAGTATTTTCAATGCAGTAAAAACTTCTGGTAAGGAATAAACCTAAAAAGGATTGGTTGCTATATAGCACCCAATCCTTTTTTATTATTTAAGTTTTCGTGTCTCTTTTTCCCATTTTTTTAAATAAGGATACGGATCAAATGACCATTCGCTGTATCCATTATCTCTATACATTCCATAATGGAGGTGAGGTGGGAATTTGCCAGATGTGCCTGGTGGACCATATCCAGTGGCGCCTACATAACCAATCACATCTCCGGGTTTAACGACTTGTCCAACTTGTACCCCTTTTTCGAAACCATTTAGGTGAGCAAAGTAATGGTAGATGTTATTGATATCGCGCACACCAATTCTCCAACCACCATATCGGTTCCATCCTTTCATTTCTACAACCCCATAGGAAGTTGCTCTAACGGGAACCCCGTAGTTAGCAAATATATCTGTGCCTTCATGAATTCTTCTGCCACCAAAGCCACGTGCATCTCCCCATGTATTTTTATAACTATAGTTATGGTATAGAGGGACTGGAAACATTCGGTCTTGAAGATCTATCGTATTAAATTTTTCATACACCTTTGCTGTGTTCATGATCGTTTGTACCGAAAGTTCGCGTTGATAATAATTCCAGATGGCGATTTTAATGTCTTGTTTAGATGTACCATATTGTTTAATCCAATCTGCCATCGTATATAAAATATCATAATCATTTGTCCGATCGGCTACATCATCACCATCACCATCTTTACCAATTCCACCTAGAACCTCAACTTCACTTACAGTTAGCGGTCGATCTTCTGTTGATTGGGCTCCATTCCAAAGGGGAGAGGGGAAGGTGATGGAAATCAGGTTATCAGACGCATGAGATTTATGAATATGCTTTTCGTACTGGTCAATCGCAGCTAAATAATACCAAGGAATCTGCGTTAATGTTTCCATACTTTTAAATAAGTCCATCTTTTGTTTATATGGGTCTTGTTCAGTCTCAGCTTGAGATAATGTTGGGGCAATTAAGCATGTGAAAAGGACGACGAGGACGCCCCCAAATTGTTTTACCACAGTTGTTCACCTCCACAATAAGGTCTTATATAAGGTAGTTTGCGGTAATAAAGTTGAAAACATGATTGGTAAATGTTTAAAAGTTTAAGGAGAAATGGAAACATATAAAAGAGCTCCAAATCCCATATGATTTGAAGCTCTATTTGCGGTAGCTTTATTGGTTCATCATGCCATCTTGTTCTTTTTCTACATCACGTTTGTCTTTTTTAGATTTCGTTTCATCGTTATACATTTGTTCACCTTGAGGTGATTTTTTCATTTGGTCTATGACAGATTCAACTGAGTCTCGGTATTCGCGGTCGCTTGTTCTCATGTTACTTAATGTTGCAAGCTCACGATACATGTTCTGTTGGTCAGATACATAAACCTCATAATATCGAGGGACAACAGACATCGCATTCTTCTTAGCCATGTCTGCCGTACGGTTACGGTCCGCATTATCTTCAGGTGTATAAGCAACTAACACTTCAGAGTCAGTAACTAATGTTGCTGCATCTTTAATGCCCTCACCTTGAAGCATATAACGCGTAATTAAATCAGAAACCTGCTCACGATCCATGATACCGTAGCGAATTTCCTCTTCATTATCGCCTACCTGATCCTTTGTATATCGAACATACCCGAATCGGTCTGTACGAGCATCGTTACGATCATCTTTTTTGGACTGATAACTACCGTTTAATGATTGGTCTTGATCAACCCCCACATTGTTGTAGCCGTTATTATTATCACCCATGTCTAAGGCATCTTCATTACCGTCACCATTACCTGCACAGCCTGAAACAAGCATCGTTGCTGTTAAAGCTGTAGTTGCTAACCAACTTTTATAGTTCAATGGAAACCCTCCTATGCAAATATAATGTTAATGCTCCTCTCCTCATCTATAGCTTGAGTCATAATAAAATCTTCATGCTAGAAAATGTTCTCCAGTAAGAAATTATAAAAGTAAAAAAATCCAAAATATGATACACTAGAAGAAGCATAAGAGGTGATCGACGTGATTGAAATTCAAGGGAAAAAATATGATCTAATTCATAATGAAAAAGATGGCTTCGAAGAGGAAGCACTTGAAGAACGTTTCAGTGATATTTTAAGTAAATATGATTTTATTGTCGGTGACTGGGGATACGGTCAACTTCGACTTCGAGGCTTTTATGATGATCAAAATCCAAAAGCCACATTTGATACCAAAATTAGTACCTTAAATGATTATTTGTTAGAATACTGTAATTTTGGTTGTGCGCATTTCGTAATCAAAAAAGTAGATGAATAAAAACCAGACAGCTTTTAAGCTTGTCTGGTTTACTAATGAGTAATTTTTTACTCATCTGTGTTCTGATTTTCGATTGAAGGCTTGACCTCACCATCCGGATGGTCGTGGGTAGGGTGGGAACCTGGATCGAGACGTTGTAAGTCTTTATGAAGTGATTTGTTCTCATAGTTAAAGGCGCTGTAATAGCGTTGACCAGGTTTCCAAGGTGTACTTTTATTCTCTACAGGCTCATACTTATTGCGTGGTGCACCATAAGGGCCTTCAGGTAGTTGTTCAGGAGTCAGGTAATTTCGCATAGCTTCAACATTCGCAAAGTCCGAGTAACGTTCTTCTTTTTCATCAGACATAAAAAACCCTCCTTTGGCTTAGTTTATACCAAAAGAGGGTTTCTTATTATTTCTATATAGAAGAGCGTTTTATCAAATAACTTGTCTTAAAAATTCCCTTAGTTCTTCGGCTTCTACTTCAGTGAGGTTATATACATGTTCCAAATACCCAGGCTCTTCTACATCATCTTGGCCGATAATGGCATAATGACTTCCTTGGAGATCGATCACAATTTTTTTACCATAATAACGGTCCGTTGTCATAATGGCTAAATCGTAACGATGGTTCTCTCCCATAAAGCTAACAAAACGTGTGTTTGTTTCCTCTTGATCGTCATATAGAAAAAATTGGTCTTCGGACATGTTTAAAAACCTCCATGGACATTATTTTTTAATAAACGAAGTTCGGCTTATGATCTAGCTGGTGGTTTGCTTTAATAAAACGTACAGTTCTTGTTTTTGCGCGCATGACGATAGAATCCGTTTCCGTTAACTCGCCACCTAGAAACTTAACGCCGTTTAATAACTCACCTTCTGTTACACCTGTTGCTGCAAAAATGGCATCGTCACTTTGAACCAAATCATCCAATGTTAATAATTGTTCAGGATCTTCAAGTCCCATACCCATGCAACGTTTTGCTTCTTCATCATTTTTAGGAGCAAGACGAGCTTGCATATCTCCATCTAAACATTTAATTGCTGCTGCAGAGATAACACCTTCTGGCGCGCCACCTTTACCGACGAAAAGGTCTACTCCTGTATGTGGAAGACATGTTGCGATAGAAGCACCAACATCGCCGTCTCCAAACAATTTAACACGAGCACCCTTTGCACGAATACGTTCAACAAGTTCTTCGTGTCTTGGACGCTCCTGAACAATAACGGTTAAATCATGAATACGTTTATTATTAGCTTCTGCTACAATATCAATCGTTTTTTCAATCGGATCATCTAGACTAATTTTTCCACGGGCTTTTTTACCGACAGCAATCTTTTCCATATACATATCTGGTGCATGTAAAAGAGCACCACGGTCTGCTGCTGCGATTACAGCCATTGCATTATTGTGACCTTTCGCCACAATGTTCGTACCCTCAAGTGGATCAACAGCTATATCAACTGCAGGTCCATTACCGTTACCTAATTCTTCTCCAATATATAGCATAGGTGCTTGGTCTTTTTCACCTTCACCTATTACAACCGTACCTTCCATAGAGATGGAGTCAAACATTCCTCTCATGGCTGAAGTTGCAGCATCATCTGCTTCATTTTTCTTTCCTCTTCCCATCCATTGGGCTGAGCTTACAGCAGCTGCTTCTGTTACACGTACAAGTTCTAAGGCTAATTCACGATCCATGGTTGTTTTCCCCCGATACTTAGTTTTCCTTCTATATCATAGCAGAAAACGCACCAGAACTTAAATGGAAATTAACGTTTATATAGAATAAGATATGATATGATAGCACAAGAGAAGGTTGAAGTGAAAGGAGATATAGAACATGTATTTTGTTGACAGAAGTAAAATTGAGGAAACATTACAATATATGGATGGATTGTTAACTTGTTTCGAAAATGAGACATTTGAGAGCTTCAAAGAAAAATTAGCGCTTGAGCGCATAGCTCAAATGTGTGTAGAGGCAATTATCGATGTTGGAAATATGATGATTGATGGCTTCATCATGAGAGATCCTGGTAGTTATGAAGATATTATTGATATACTAACTGATGAAAACGTTCTTCCTGAAGAGGAGGAAGATCATTATAAAAACATTATCCAAATGCGTAAGTCTCTAGTTAGAGAGTTTGTTAATATGGACCATGATTATTTATATCATGCAATAAATGAAAATTGGACATCCTTAACAACGTTCAGTGAGCGAATTCGTTATTATCTAAATGAAGAATTAGGGCCTGTTACAGCCTTTTTAAAAGATAAAGATTAAGACGTTCTCCTAGTGCGGAGAACGTTTTTTCACATGAAGAAATGAAAGGGGATTACACCATGACATCTTATAAAGGGTATTTAATTGACCTAGATGGGACAATGTACCGAGGAACTGAACGTATTGAAGCAGCATCAGATTTTGTTAAAGCATTAAAAGAGAAAGACATCCCTCATTTGTTTGTGACGAATAATTCATCAAGACGCCCCGACCAAGTGGCAGAGAAATTGAATTCATTTGATATACCTGCTGAAGAAGCTCAAGTGTTCACAACAAGTATGGCAACAGCATCTTATATTAAACAGCAAACGGAAGGTGCAACTGTTTATGCTATAGGTGAAGAAGGACTTTTCCATGCACTGGAGGATCACGGACTTCACCTTGTAGAGAAAGATAGTGATTATGTGGTTATCGGAATTGACCGAGGAATTACATATGAAAAATTAAGTAAAGCCTGCTTAAATGTTCGTGGTGGGGCGAAGTTCTTATCAACGAACGGTGATATAGCTATTCCTACTGAAAGAGGAATGCTCCCTGGTAATGGCTCGTTAACTTCTGTTGTTACCGTCTCTACCGGAGTAGAACCCTTATTCATAGGAAAACCAGAATCGATCATTATGCAACAAGCGATGGATGCGTTAGGACTTACAAAAGAAGAAACGCTAATGATAGGAGATAATTATCATACTGATATCTTAGCTGGCATGAATGCTGAACTGGATACGCTTTTAGTTCACACAGGTGTAACAACCAAAGAGCATTTACAAACGTATGATCGACAACCTACTTATACAATAGAGTCCTTAGAAGATTGGATTCCAAAGTTATAGCATAGTAAAAAGCCCTCTCTGGTGTGAGAGGGCTTTACTTAAGGGCTTTTAAAACACATATGGTCCGACAGTTAGTGATAATAAAAGAATATGGACAAATACAAAATAGACAACCTTATAACCAGCAGAAGTAGATCTGTGTATGAACTGCATACAACCATAAGCAATCAGACCAGCTACTAATATGATCACAATGGAGTTTCCAGGGAACGCAATATACGCCGGAGCTGTAGCATTTAATTTTTGAGTGAAAATAGTTCCACTCTGTACGAACGCCCCTAATAAATAAATCCCAATAGCAGAATAAAGAACCCAATTATAATCATGATCGATTGACTTTCTATAGAAAAAGAATAAGAGAACGAAGAATAGGAGTGGCCAAACCATCCATTTCATTGCAAGGATTAAAAATGGAAATGCTTTCGTCAACATACTCATGGTTACCCCTAGAGCCAATAACATATCTGTTTTCGTGTACCCAGCTGCTTGCTCAATTACCTGAGGTTGAGAAGAAGATACATATAATGTGTTCGGAATATTCGTATCCATCCACATTACCAGGTGATCATTCACAAGTTCAGGCTTTGTTGAAAGACGATATGTATTACTCCTTCTTTTCGCAGTAATATTGTCATCATCGACGATGTTTAATTCATAAATATTGGGAGCATAATTTGTTTGATAATCCACTTTACTAAAACCAACACCATAAAACGCAAGACTAAGTTGGTCATTAAGGTAAGAGGTTGTTACTTCTCCGATTTCATCTATTCTTGCACCCGTATTAGGATCAATAGGGTTAACGAGTCTTGGAGAAATTGTGTCATCGGATGACTGAAATTCTGAAACATATAAACGATACGGGTCTTTTCCAGCACTTTCTACAAAAGATTTCATAGCCAATCCTATACGCTTGTCAGTTGCTGCATATGCTACTTCTACAATGCTTTCATTTGCAGAGACTTTAATAGATTGTTCTTGTACTTTTTTTAGATTCCCGTTTTGAAGTTGATACATGGCAAAATTCAACTTATTTGCAACAGTACTGTCTGCAATAACCGTAAGGATATCATTATGGTGTGTGATTTTATATTCTTCATAACCTTCAGGTAAAGTTCCTAGTTCTTTTGTTTCTAGTGAGCTAGGGTCCAGTGAGAAAAGGCTGGTTTCTTGGATGTAATAGATATGCCCTTCTTTAACGAACATTGAATTAGCATTGGCTAATACATCTCCTGAGTTATGATCAATAATTTCGTTATCAAGCAGATAAATTAGCGTATTGTTAAAGGCATAATAGGGATCCCATTTTGTAAAAGGAACCTCCATAGTTGACTCATTCTCTAATGTGAATTCTTTAGAGAATGTCTTTTTCGTTAAGATTCCCTCGTTAAAAATGGTCATTTGATATTTTCCATCTTCAGTTTTATAAAGGGTAGGTAGTGTCTTACTGTTTGATTTACCTATTTCAATCCCTCGGCTCCAATCTTCTGATGGTTGATTGGATACGGATTCAGCCCCTTGATAAAACAAAAGAGAAAAAAAAGCAAAAGCCATAGTGAGTGGAACAATCCAAATTAGTTTTTGTTTGAGTACTTCCATTGTGTCTCCCCCTTTTCATATAAATGAGACTTTCTCTTTATACGATTCAATTATAAAGTAGTTTCATGTTTATGTAATAGAATACAAAAATTGGAATGCAACACCCCTGAGAGATAGAGTTAGGACAAAACTCTCTTAATTTTCTTTATTTTACCATGACTCTGTGAATTAAAAAACATGTACTTCAGCAACCAACTTCATGTAAAAAAAAGAAACCGATGACTTAGTCATCGATTTCTTCTTCGCTTGCACTACTATGGGCTAAACGACTGGATGCTGCAGCGGCAATCGCTCCAACAATGTCATCTAAAAAGGTATTACAACCATAAGATTTGTCATTTAGCTTTTCTAATATTCCTGGTTTTTGTTTATCAATAAATCCGTAATTCGTAAACCCAATGGAACCATATTTACATTCCTCTAGAGATAAATCGTCGTGATACTTGGACTGTAAGTAGTACACGAGATCGGCGATATCATCTAATGTGACGCCTCTCTCTTTTAACCATGTTCTTGCTTTTTCTTCTAACTGCGTCATTTTTTGCTGTGCCATTTTTTATCACCTATTTCTTTGTTTGTAGGAATCATAAAAATTAATATTCAGTATTTAACTCTATGATTTAAGTAGAGCCACATCCAGCTCCAGCGCCCAGCGACTAGTGTACTTCTCTCACCTCCGTACGATAAGTCAACATCGAATCACTTCGTTCTTCGTGTTTCCTTTATCGTCCTGCGGCTCAGTCCAGTCCATACGTCGCTGCCCGGGCACTTACGCTTTAGTAAATTGTACACATCATTTTATTCCCTATAAATCATGTTATGAAACAACTATCATGGTTGTGATTTAGGAAAGAGTGCTCAAGGTTTTGAAACTTATACATAAATATAGAATAAGACACTTTTTTAAGGTAGGTGCTAATATGAAAGACATCATTCAAGAACGGTATAACATTGAGTTAGGGGAAGAAATTTCTCACTCTGGTCTTCATGGATTTAAAGGGCGTGATGGGTATTATATTCTTATACCAGAACCGCCAACTTCAGACGAAGAAGCATACGAACAACGCTCCCTTTGTGAATATTTATCAAATCAAGGTTTTCAAAACGTCGCAATCCCTTTGTTTACAACAGAAGGGCGACTTCAGACTAGCCTTGATAACCAAACATTCTCCCTTATTTATACACCTTCTTTTGATACGGTGCAAGAAAAACAAGGAACAAGGCTTGCCAAGTTACATCAATTAGGTAACGATTACCCTTATCAACCTCAATATGTATCACGGTACGGTCAATGGAAAGCTCTTTGGGAAGATAAAATGGATGTATGGACTTCTCTATACAAACAGGAATGGGAGGAGAGGCCTGCCACTTCATATCAGAGATTATTTATCGAGACATTTCCTTATTTGGAAGGGATGACCGAAAATGCGATCCAATACTTACAAGAAAGTGAGCGAGATTGGCGTTATGATCAAACAGATCAGGGAACGTTTACGTTTCAGCGCCTACATCCTTCTATGTTATCCGAAAACATATGGCCTCATACGTTGTTATATGATCATCCAACTCGTGATATTGCTGAATGGATGAGATATAAGTTTCTCGAAAAAGGGTTTAAAGCTTTTGGGGAGATACAAACTTTTTTAGATGATTATGAATCTTCTAGAACATTGTCCGTTTTTAGTTGGAGGATGATTTATGCACGTTTACTCTTACCTGTTCATTTGTTTGATTCATTAGAAGGGTCACTTGGGAAAGGGGATAAAAGAAATCGAATGGCAGAACAATCCTTGAGAGATCTTTTGCATTATCAAAAGACATATGAACAAATTCTCCATCGCTTTTTTGCTGAGCTTTCTTTAGATGTGCATCGTGTCAATATTCCAGTTGTAGATTGGGATTGAGTCTCTATGACTAGGTAATGAAATTGTGATTATGCTACTATTGTAGGCAAAGCAATCGTTTAGGAGGATCAACATGTCAAAGCCATATGTATATATCACAAGATCTTTACCAGAAGATGTCGTCAATCAATTCCAAGATATTTTTGATATAAAGATGTGGAGTTATGAAGAAAAACCCGTGGACAGAGAAACCTTACTTCAAGAAGCAAATAAAGCGGATGCCCTCATTACAATGCTTAGTGATAAGGTGGATGAAGAGCTGCTAAATGAATGCCAGCAGGTTAAAGTGATTGCGAACCTGGCAGTAGGTTATGACAACATTGATGTGCAAAAGGCTGAGGAAAAAGGGGTCACGATTACAAACACTCCTGATGTTCTAACTGAAACAACAGCAGATTTAACGTTTTCTTTATTAATGGCCACAGCAAGACGTATTGTTGAAGCGGCTGAGTATGTAAAAGAAGGTCAATGGAAAAATTGGGCACCTCTTTTGTTAGCGGGCAAGGATATTCACCACAAAACAATTGGTATTGTAGGAATGGGACGAATCGGTGAAGCTGTCGCTAAGCGTGCTACAGGGTTTAATATGGACATTATCTATCATAATCGAAGTCGTAAAGAGCGGGCAGAACAAGAGCTTGGGGCAAAGTATGTTTCATTTGATGATTTGTTAGAGCAATCTGACTATGTAGTTTGCTTAGCTCCATTAACAAAAGAAACAAAAGGGATGTTTGATCAGAAAGCTTTTGAAAAGATGAAATCCACAGCTATCTTTATAAATGCATCTAGGGGAGCCAATGTGGATGAAGACGCACTTTATAAAGCTCTTGAAAATGGTGAAATTAAAGCGGCAGGACTTGATGTTTTCGCTCAGGAGCCAATATCTTCTGATCATCCTTTACTGCAATTAGAGAACGTTGTCGCGTTGCCTCATATTGGGTCTTCTAGCGAGGAAACGAGAAAGAATATGATGGAACTTTGCTTTGAAAATATACAGCGTGTGTGGAATGGGCAGGAAGCTAAAACAAAAGTAAATCCTTAATAGCGAAGATCTCTCTTTATTGAGGGGTCTTTTTTTAGTTTTAAAGACATTTTGTTCAACAATATGGCAGTTATCTGGAATAAGGGTGTGGAGTGGTTCCGTTACATTTATGCAGTGCGGCGGGCTGTGGAACGGGTTGCTTTCCTGCGGACGAAGCGCCGAGCCCAATGTCATAAAGTCACTCTTACAAATTATGTATACTGAATTATAAGCAGAAAACTTGACTTTTCAAAAACGCCCCAATAATCGACTTGAATACCACTTTTTTGGTATACCAAACGATTATTGGGGAGATTTTTATGGGAAAAAAGCGATTTTTAGGAGCGGTAGAAGTAACGAAGAAACTTTTAAACGATGTGATTTTTATGTGTGAATCACGCATGAAAACTACGTATTTCACTCGTTCAGGAGGGAAATTGAGCTTTAAAAACTTAATCCTTTTTAATCTATTTTTCGTTAGGAAAAGTGTTCAATTAGAGCTTGAGGAATTCTTTGAAATGTTGAAACTCTCGGATGAAGGGCTGACGAAGCAAGCTTATTCAGAAGCAAGACAAAAAATCTCACCTTCTGCCTTCATAACCTTATCAAAAGCTGTGATCCAGTGGTTTTATGATCAGAATGATTATAAGACGTTCGATGGTTATAGACTCTGCGCTATTGATGGTTCTGTCTTTGAAATCCATAACACAAAACAATTAAGAGACCATTTTGGTTACACCCAAAACAAAACCATTAAGTATGCACGCGCTCGAGTATCTTGTATCTATGATATCGAAAATGACCTTGTTTTAACGTCCAAAATCGCATCATATAAGACTAGTGAGCGAGACTTAGCGAAGGACACGATTGAAGAACTTAAGGAATTAGGCTTAAAGAACGATCTCATCCTTTTTGATCGTGGGTATCCTTCCAGGGATTTTATCGCTTATATCGAAAAGAGTGATATCAAGTACGTGATGCGTGTGCCCATGAGTTCAATGAGAGAACTCAAGGAAACAACACAAAGCGATCAAACCATTACATTTTCAGTGGATGGAGAAACATTGACAGCCCGTGTGCTTAGATTTGAATTGAGTTCTGGAGAAGAAGAAGTACTCGTGACGAATCTCATGGATAAAAACCTTGGCACCTATGAGTTCAAAGAGCTTTACTTTAAGCGTTGGAGCATTGAAGAGGAATATGGTGTCATGAAGAGTAAGATTCAAATTGAAAACTTTACAGGCAGTACACCGATTGCGGTGGAACAGGACTTTTATGCATCAATATATCTAACGAATATGGTAGCTCTTTTAGAAAGTGAGGTGACAGAAAGAATTCAAAAGAATGACGAAGGAAAAGAACTGAAGCATGAATACAAAGCTAACACCAATCTCGTTGTAGGGAAGCTTAAAAACTCTTTGGCTTTACTGTTGCTTGAAAGAAATCCATGGAAGAGACAACGGCGGTTTAAACGCTTGATAAAATGGCTAGAAAAAAAGAAAACACCTATTCGACCCGGAAGAAGTTATAAGCGCAACAAAGTGCTTAAATCAAATAAATTCCCCCGAAACCGAAAAAGGTGCTTATAAATACACACACACTTAGTGTACTCGATTGATACACCAAAAGTAAATATGAAGATTGAAGGGCTTAAAAAAGAAATGGTTAAGTCCCGTGCATCGTATTGTCTTTTTTAGGGTGGGATTAGTTTCATGAAATAAAAGAAACAAAAAATAAAAGTGGATTACTTATCCATTTACATTTATTGGCCTCTTACCTTTATGACATTGG
>SDGW01001542.1_pt1 | contig 11816 bp, 11 predicted proteins | sample 2873831 | NCBI WGS metagenome assembly SDGW01 (sample SAMN08132700, study PRJNA421101) | hypersaline lake metagenome | isolation source: celular fraction 0.22 microns magnesium sulfate-rich crust from ephemeral... | place: Spain: Penahueca Lagoon, Toledo | collected 2011-07
CACATCGCGTCTTCCACCTCGCCCCCGTCGGCGGCGTCCTCGATCTGCTGATACAGCGAGTCTGACACTGTGATCTCGGGCATCACGTGAAGTTGCGAGGGCATCGCTTATCAATGTACGGTAATTCGTAATAGAGTTAATCGGTGGCGGACGCGCCTGACGGCGCCCTCACTCAACCCGCGGAGCGCGTCTTGGATTTGCTAGGCACGACAACGTCGATCCCGCCGATTACCGGCTCAACGGGTTGCCGCGAGGGCCCGTGTGAAACTTAAGGAGCGTCCGATGGTAGTTACACACATGGACGGGATGCAAGAGTCAGCGGCTCGATCGCACTGCTGGTCCTGCGGCTTCGAGGCGCCCGCGGGGGGCGACGAATGGGAGACGATCGAGGTCGTCTCACTGGGAACGATGACGCGGTGTCCGGAGTGCGGGAGCACGAACGTCTCGACCGGTCGGTAGTGACCACGAGCGCCCCCGACCTATTTTTTCGTGTCCGTGGTGGACCCGCACATGGGGGAGACACCGAACGTCGAATCCGTCGAGACCGACGACGACTACGTGCACGTGCGCTTCCGCGACCCGGATCTGTTCGACGAGATCCGGACGCCAGACTGGGCCGAGGAGCCCGCCGGCTCGGTCGCGGAGGGCAGCGAGGTCAGGACCGGCAAGGAGAAGTGCGACGACGACTGGCTCGTCCAGTCGGTGCTGATACCGGCGGACCACGACGAGCACGACGCGCGCGAGGAGGCGAAACAGATCGTCGAGAAGATCGAGTCCTGAGCCGAACGGTCCCGGACAGCGAGGCTCGCTCCGTCAGTCCGACAACCACTGCTCGCGGAGACAGGGCCTGAATAGGACGTCGTAGCCGGAACTGTCCCGGACGTTATCGACGCGCCGCCGGAGCAGGTCCCACTCGCGGTCGGTCAGGTCGATCCGGTCGCCCGATCCCATCACGCCCCGGTTGTCCGGATCCTCGGCGTGACAGAGCCCGAGATGGGCGAGCTCGTGGAGGACGAGTCGTCGTTCCTCGCGGGGGTCGTCCCGGTCGGCGACCACCGCGCGGTTGCCCACGCTGAACCCGTTGACGTTGCCGTCCTCGCCGCCGCCGAGCGCGTCCGTCACGGGGCTGTACACGAGCCCCGAGTAGTCCGGGTGCGCGCGGCCCGGGACGACGATCAACTGGATCGCGGCGTCCCGGAACCGGCGCTCGACCTCGGTTCGATAGAAGCTCTCGCCGCCCCACAGGAGCGCCCGCGCGTTCGACCCGTAGCGCCGCTCGAAGGACTCCCTGTCGTATCGGTCGGGGTAGTCGAGCCACTGAGCGTAGATCTCGTTTCGTCGAAAGAGCCGCTCGATCGCCGCTTTCGTGCCCGACGAGACGTCAGTCTCCTCGACGTAGCGGACGTCGATCAGGAGGTCCCGCCGCCCGGGATCCAGCCCTTCGAACTGCTCGCCGAACGTGTCCGCAAACGCTCGTTCGAGGGCCCCCTCGCCCTCGTCGGCGTCGGGGAGACCGTCTCCGTCGCGGTCGGCGTCGGGGTTCGCGTGCGCGTGCGCCAGTGAACCAACCGAGAATGGAAACGCCGTCGCGCCGGCGAGCGCACCCAGCAGCGAGCGACGGGACGCCGTAGGTCGGGCCGCATCGTCGGAATCGCCCTCCGCTGTCCGACTCGACACGGCGCGGTGTGACATCGAACAGTCGAGAGTTACGTTGACGTTATATGATAGTAACGGCCTCGTACTGACAGGTCACCGAAGCGACTTCCCGCCGCCAGTGACGGGTGCCTCCCGGTCGCCTCACCGACGCCATTTTGATGTTCCCGACCCACCCCGTAGTATGGTCGCCGGCCGAGACGACGCCGAAGCGCTCGGGCACGCCGCGCTGAACACGCTTCCGCTCAGCGTCGCCGTGCTCGACGCCGACGGCGTGATCGAGGGGCGAGCGTAAAACTCCGTCTTTAGCCGCGAATTGAGCGACAATAGCGTACGCCTTCACAGATGACGCCATGCCTAAATTTCTCCCATTCCAGCCGCTAGTATTAATAGGGAGACTGCCATAGTGTGTAATACAGATGAAGACCACACGGAACGCTTCTTACAGCCTCAATTACCACATAGTGTGGTTGCCGCAGTACCGCAACTCGGTGCTTGCCAACGAGGTCGCAGACCGTGTGCGAACCATCCTACACGAAATAGCTGACGGCAAGGGCCTCGAGATACTCGACCGGACTGTTCAACCCGACCACGTCCACCTGTTCGTCAGTAGCCCGCCGAAACATGCTCCGTCACTTCTCGCCAACTGGTTCAAAGGCATTTCCTCACGGAAATACAACCACCGCTACGCAGACAGAGAAGACGAAAAAATCGGGTGGGCACGAGGATACTATGCAGGGACAGCAGGAGGCGTCTCCAGCGAGACGGTCGAGAACTACATCCAGCGTCAACAGAACGCATGAGTTCTGTTTGGTACACGGGAAACGTTGTGCGTTTCTCAGGACGTCACGAGGAGGACGCCTCATGACTGAACTCACGAAAACGCTGGAACTAAAATTGGTTCAGCCGAACGGGCACAAGCGGAGAAAACTCCGTGAAACGCGGGAGGCGTACCAGCAGGCCCTCCACGATGCGTTCGACGCGGGCTGTACTACGCAGACTGAAGCGAACGATGTGGTGGTCAACTACGATCTGAGCGGATACGCGAAGAACGCGCTCAAAAAGTACGTTCCACAACTCACAACGACCTACGACGCGGGCGAACTTCACGACGACCATCCCGTTCGATTCACCAACGAAGGGCTACGACTCGACCACAAGCCTGAGAACGCTATCGAGTGGTACGTCAAGATTCCGCACCATGAGGACTACCACCTCTGGATGCCAGCTCAGCCAAACCCCGAACAGCGGAACTGGCTGGAGGCGTTGCACGCTGGCGACGCGGAGATGGGAGAGAGCCGGTTATTCGAGCGGGACGAAACGTGGTATCTCCATGTCACCGCCACTCGTAACGTGGGGGATAGCTCTGAGGTGGCCGCCGAAGCACGGACGCCAATTGGTGTCGATATTGGGGAAGCATCGCTCGTCACGGTGTGTCACCGGGACGACCACGGTTCCCCCACCGCCCCCAAACTGTGGGCTGAGGAAGGCAAGACCGTTCGTCGGCTCCGTAAGGCCTACTTCACCGCCACACGACGGCTCCAGGAGCGCGGAAGCGAGCGTATTGCGGAGTCTTACGGTGACGACCTGTGGACGCAGATTGACGATGTGTTCCACCGCGTCACCTGCGAAGTCGTGGAGTACGCCGAGTACGTCGAAAATCCCGTTCTATTACTGGAGGACCTGACCCACATACGGGAATCAATGGACTACGGCGAGTACATGAATCGTCGTCTCCACGGATGGGGGTTCGCCAAACTCCACGCACAAATACGCTACAAAGCCGTCGAGAAGGGTATCCCAGTCGAGATGGTGAATCCGCGCAATACCTCCAAAGAGTGCCACGCTTGCGGTGAGGTTGGATATCGCCCGCAACAGGCGACGTTCAAGTGTACGAACGACGACTGCTGGCTGGATGAGTACCAAGCAGACGTGAACGGAGCGGTGAACATCGCAGACCGCTACCTCAGCGGAGAGAGTCGTTCCAGAGAACACGAGAGCGACGATGACTCGGCTGAGGATGGGGCGCGTTTGACCGCGCCACAAGACAGCCAAGCCGATGCTGACACCCAGCAAGCGACGCTTGGAACGGATGCGTCTTGAAACCTGAGGGCTGACGCGCTCAGTCTGAAATCCCGTGATGGGATTCCCGCGTCTTTAGGCGCAAAGGTGGTCAACGTCCAGACGAACGATTTCAGGAGTGTGTTCACCGACGAAAGCGATCTCCATATGGATTTGGTCGATGCGAAATGCGCCACAGTTTATCATTCCGGTGCGGACGATCCAATTTCTTGGGACATTATGGACATGATCGGGAACCAAATCTGAGCGAACCGTTTAAGGTTAGTCTATAATTACAACTACACGTCCGTCAGGGGGACGGTATCTGAACCATGTCAGAAAAAGAACCGGATTTGTCCAAGACCCAGCGTGAAATTATTGAGGATCTACAGGCAGTTGCAGACACTCTGGACGACGCGCCGACTGCCAGTCAGTACAGAGAACACGGTGAGTTCACACCTGGAAAAGTTCAATACTGGTTCGATAGCTGGAACGACGGCTTAGAGAGCGCTGGGTTAGAGCCGAACCAACGGACGACAGAGAGTGACGAAGACGTTCTAACAGAACTCAAGTCCTGGGTCGAATCTTTAGATCAACCGCCAACGCAAGAGCTACTCGAGAGAGACGGTCCCTATAGCACGCACGTCTACATCCGAATCGCCGGTTCGTTCAATGAAGCGCTCAAAGCAGCAGGGGTCAAACCCAATCGAGAACGGCCGATACCCAAGGAATCTCTGAAAGCTGACTTTAAGCGGGTCGCTACCGATCTCGGCCACCTTCCGACGAGAAACGAGTACAACGAACACGGGAGGTACTCACCGACGCCATTCGAGAATAACTGGGGTTCTTGGTCAGAGGTGAAAGCCGCTATCGAAGTGCGAGGCGTAGACACGTAGTCAGTTTGTCTCTTTGTACCGTCGTTATGGGTTGTTCGTCTTCATAGTCCGGATAACACGGTCAGGAGCCGCAAGCATCGCTCTCGAGCGATCACTACGATTGTCTGTATATTCATAATCGGTCTGTGCCACCGCAAGAAGGCCAGTGGGCTGCGTTCGCGGTGTTATTATGAACTGTTGGAAGGACGTGCTACGTTGAGTGGGGCGATGACGAGAGGGGGTTCAGGGGCTCTATCCCCCAATCCGATGGTCGATCCGTTCTATGAAGTCCAACTATCTGCCCTCACGAAACGAAAACCACCAGGCGGCATCCGATTATGAGAGGATCTCCGGAGGATCATGGATATCTGAGAGAACAAGCCATATTTTCAAATCACGCTTCAGAGGACCACTATGGAAGACTCGCATGCTTTTCGTGGATTCAATCGAGCGATAGCCCGCCCGGCTAGGGCTGATTTGATTCTCAATCCCACCCATTCTTGCGGGCGATACAGCTAATTATGATTAGTTCATAACCCACCTAGATCGAGCAATAGTACGGATACACCACCTTCAACCGAGTATGGCGTGTATGAATTCTCAGCCCATGTGTGATCCGTTGAACCCCAGAAGTGCTGCGGAACAAGAATGATATCGAACACTGATAAAATAGATCATCTAGAGGGTTACAGACTGTTCGTCCTCTTCTATGTAGGTATTTTTAAGAGCCACTACGAGACTTTTGAGTGGATACGATACCCATACCAGCGAATAGGGCAGTCATACCCGAGCGTGATAAACAATAACAGACAACTATCATCACCACAAAGCATTTATAACGACAGAGTAACCATCGTAGTGTACCCCTACCCATGGTGGCAGCAACGAGTAACACAGTCCGGAACGACTTCCGGTCGCGTGCGAAAGGTGGTGTCGCCGTCTGATCGACAGACAAACGACTACAACCACAACACATGACAGACACAAACTCATATCGTGAAAAGGGACGCGCAGTGTTCCTGGCAGCGATGATGGTGCTTTCTGTGGTTGCTGGCTCCGCCGCGTTGGTGGGGACGGCAGCTGCGAATCACAGCCCTGACGACTCGGAGACTAACCTCAACGATACTCCGCGTCTCTACCAGGGGCAGACCGGTGTCGTATCGCTCAGTGACCGAGGACGGATCTGATGGGTCCCAGCACACGTTCGACGTCCGCGAGCAGTCGCTGACGGCCGAATTCGACGACTCCAGCGTCACGAACCTTGAGGGCACGTCGTCCGAGACGACCCTCAATATCGATTCCCCGCGAGCCTCGTTCCCGGTCCACATCAGCTCGGAAGATCTGGACACAGAGGAACTCGCAGATGTCTTCGACACTGATGTCCACGAAGACGACGATTACGTCGTTCTTCAGGACCGCGGCCAGAAGGACGCTGACTTCCAGGATCTCGAAGCTGGCGAATACAATATCACCGTCGAAGCTGGTGATACCACCGCGAGCGCAAACGCGATGATCGAAGTGACCGACGAAGAGGTCACTGCGGAATTCTCGCAGGGATCCTTCAACCCCACGCAGGGCAACGTTGGCGAGATCACCGTTGATCTCAAGAACACGGAAACTGGCTACGTGCGCGTCGGTGACGTCGAGGACGTCAACTACCAGACTCTCCTCAAAGTCACGGATGACAACGAGGACGGTGAAGTCACTCTTGAGATGGATACCCATCTCGCGGGCAACGTCAATGACGAGAACGAGGCCTGGAGTGCTGAGGACGACTCAGTCACAGTAATCGATGCCCGTACCGGTGACGGCCAGTACACCGATGAGAATGGTGCCGTCAATGATGGAGAAGATCACGAGCTCGACAGCCCGCTAACGGCTGACGACTACGAGATTGCCGTTGGTCTGGATGATACCAGCGACGATGAAATTGACGATGAAACGGATACGGCATTCCTGACCATCGGTGAGCGCAACGCACTTGACGAAGACTCCGCGAGCACGTGGACCGCGCCCGCTGCTGACGATGACCTTACCTCCGACGAGGCCGTCATCACGGAAACGGACTACATCGCGGAAGACGACCAGCTCCTCGTCACCGTCGACGCGGGCAGCACCTACGCCCTCTTCGAGGATGACGACGAGGTGCTCAGCGATCTTGAGGAAGACGGTCTGCGGATGGAACTGATCGAGCAGGACGTGCCTGCCAACTCCGACCCGACCGTCTGGTCGACCGACCATGACAGCGATAACGAGGACCTCGCAGTCGACCTCGTGAACACCAGCGAGTCCAACGGTGAACTGGTCCTTGGTGTCAACCTCGGTGATGACGTCGAGACTGGTGAAGACTACACGGTGAACTTCTCGGTCACCGAGAACAACCCGTATCTCAGTAACGACGACGACAGCACGGTCGAAAACGTCGAGACCGCGAGCACCGAGTTCACCTACGAGGAGCGCACCCTCGAATGGGACGACAGCGCCACGGAAGTCGCTGTCGGCTCCGAGGCTGAAGCCAGCGGGACGACCAACGTCGCCCCCGGCACGGAGGTCTTCACGCGCGCTCGCGCCTCCGGCCTCTTCACCGAATCCTCGACCGCAGTCGTCGAGGCCGGTGAGAACGGCGACAACACGTTCACTGGCACCTTCGACCTCGAGGGCGAGCCGGTCGACACCGAGTTCGACCTGACCGCCCAGGACAACAACGCTGACGGTAACGCCGCTGACGATGCGTCGATCACCTCGACGCTCGTCGAAGGCGACACCCCGCCCGAAGCTGAGACCGAGGTCTCCTTCGGAGAGGACAGCTACCCGGTCACTCAGGGCAACAGCACCGACGTCACGGTCGACGTGACGGCCGGCGCTGACGGCCTGGACACCGACGTGGCGCTCCTCCTCAACGGCGAGGAGGTCGGCACGCAGTCCACGGGCGCCCTCGACGCCGAGGGCTCCACGTCGCTGACCTACACCGTCGACGCCTCCGACCTCGAGACGGGCGACCACGACCTTGAGGTCAACGTCGACAACGCCTCCGACTCCGCGACGCTGACGGTCGAGGAGCCGGAGCAGAAGGGTGACGAATCCGGCGACGAGTCCGGTGACGAATCCGGCGACGAGTCCGGCGACGAGTCCGGTGACGAGTCCGGTGACGAATCCGGCGACGAGTCCGGTGACGAATCCGGCGACGAGTCCGGTGACGAATCCGGCGACGAGTCCGGTGACTCCAGCGACGGTCAGCCCGGCTTCGGTATCGCCGTGGCGATCGTCTCGCTGCTCGGCGCCGCCATGCTGGCGCTCCGCAAGCGCGAATAAACCACTCAGCCACCGCGGCTGACTCTCTTCCCGTTTCGACGGGATCCTTTTTTAGCACTCACGAACCGGTAGCCGATACTATCGACTTGCGTCGACAGGCAGAACGGCATTTCAGTTATAGACGACACTGTACTAGGACGGGAGCGTATTTGGTCGAATTGCGATTAACGGCCCATAGAATGGATCCCGCCCAAGCATCCGTATACCAATGTTCGAGAAGGTAAGTTAACTCGAACACGGACACCAGTATCCAGCGACACATCAGTTAATACCCGAGAGACTGTCACGTGAGAGGTCATGAACTAACGTAGGCAGCTGACCGCTGGAAATCACGTAGCTTCGTGGAGACAGCGTATCAGCAGAGCTCAAGGTCAGTTAAGCGACGATCCACGACGACGGGGAGAAGCGCCTGAGCGAGGCTGAGAGAAAGAGGAGTGGAGGCAGTCAGTTGGTAATAGGAAATCATATCGGAACAGACGGTTGCGCCGAACGAGATCGGCCAAGGCCTCTAACTGGACGAGCGGAGAGCAGATCCGAATACGAAAGTCCGGGAGACGATGTATAATCTCGGCGAAGAGCTGGCCGGCAGTCACCGTCATGACTAGAGTGGGTTTTTTGACTCCAAAGTATCGTTCCGGGCGATACTACCAGAAAAACTCCACAGAGATCGACGAGATTGGGAAGGATATCAGGCGATTCTGTTGTGAACTTGGTATCGGAGGCAAGTATCGGCTACGAATCAGTCCGGCCTATCGAGCTACTGCTTACAACCCACCTTCAGGTTGTAGATCAGGAACCAAATCGGGAGATCGTACTCCCCCAGCAAGCGGTCACGTCGGAGTTCACCAAAAGCCTGCTCGAAAAGGAGCTGTGGCGTGATTGAGTGGAGGAAATTGCAAAGATAGTACTCACGGCGAGAGTCCCTTCGAGAGGAATGTATTGACAACCACGGCAATTCGAATTGTCGGTCAGTCTTCCTGAATGAACTCCCCAGAACAGTCGTATTCGATGAGTTTGACCTCCCCGTTTATCCCCTTCTCACCGGTATAAGGGTCGACTCGCTCGTACATATAGTAGATCGAGACGGTGGTGACATCTGTTCGGTGTTGACTGTTCCACTGTCCACAGAGGTAATTCGCAAGATACGATTCGTGGTTCTCATTGCTACCCGACTGAACGTTTGTGAGATACTTCCGCCATCGGCCCGTCGAATACGAGTCATCGACGTTCTCCGGCCTATCCAGATCCACGCGTGACCGGTGTAACACGTCGACCTGCGAACCGTTCTCCAGTTCAGCCGGAGCGGCGAACCATCGGGTCGTTTGTATCGGGTTCGGCGCGAACATCTGCCAACTCTGTTCAGCATGGACCGTATCAAGAACTTGCTCACCTGGATCTGGGGCTTCGGTGTAGTCGACTGCCTGAGCGTTAGACATGATGACGAGGACAAGAAGGACGTACGGAATAGCGGTGAAGAATATCGTTCGTCCGCCACTGACAACTGCAGACGGGACTACGTCCAATTTAGACGATACAGGGACGTTCGGTAGGGATATTGACGCGTTGATCCGTTCTCGGCTGGATTGCAACAGATTGGGAAGGGCAGTGCTGGACGCCAAACTCTCCAGAGTGTCCCAGACAACAGGCGGATAAAACGGAAGCAGCGCAGCAACCACGACCAGCGGGAACAGCATAATCGGCATCATGACGAGCATCCCCAGATGCATCCCGACGAACAGAGTGGGGAGTATCGCTCTTGCACGACCGGTGATAATAAACAGTAGCGGCGAGGCGACAAGGAGTACGAGCCACAGATAGGTGCCCGCTTCAAGAAGCACGTGATACTCCGCGATGACGTTGCCCAGCAAAAATGTGAATTGATCCGCACTGAAGATGTAAACGAGGGCTTCTCCCTCCGTCCAGAGATCTCCCCTGAACTTGTGAATCGTGTTCGTTACATACATGAGAACGACCTGAAGCAACAGTGCCATCGTCGAAACAGAGGCAGTGGTCGTTCGATCCCCCATCGAGGGGGAAGCAGAAAGCGACCATCGTTCGTCCAGTGGGAGAAAGATCGCCCAGAGTAACAAGATGCGCAACAGGACATCACCGCCATTGATGACCATCGGATTCCGGATATGAAGAGAGATGAGTAGGAGCCAGGAGGCGATCGTCGCGATCCGCGTCCGGTAGCCGACGAGCAGAGCGAACGCGAACACACCAGCGATACAGAACAACGCGGTTTGCGCCCACGCTTCGCCCGAGACGGCGTGCAGCGAGTAGACGTCAGTGTAGTCCGAGAATAAGGCTTTCCGTGGGAGCACGCCGGCGTCAGTGTAGAACGCTCCCAGATTCCGAGAGCGCAGTACGAGGTCGGCGATCAGTAATAGCCCGAGCGAGATTCGAAACGCAGCGAGAGCTCGAAGATCGATCTCGAACCATCGACCTGTCACACGAGCAAACCAGTCAAACGCGTTTTCGAGGCTGTTCCGAACGCCTGTTGTGGGAAATCGTTGCGTCATGAGTTTTGCAAGTAGGATTGGCTTGCAGGGTGTCGTTAATATCAGGTCATAAACTTTCTGAATGCGCAAATACGCATTTTACCGACGACGGGCAGACATCGCCGTCGAATACTCGAAACGCTAAACTAACGCGGATGCCAAGTCAACCCGAACTGATGAGTACGGAGACTTCAGGGGACGGGCCGATAATCCTCTTCGACGGCGTTTGTAACCTCTGTAGTGGGTTCGTGAAGTTCGTCGTGCCGCGGGACCCCGAAGGAAAGTTCCGGTTCGCGTCGCTGCAGTCAGATATCGGCACGGCGTTGTTGGCGAAGCACGACCTTCCGACGGACGAACTCGAATCGATCGTCCTGATCGAGGGCGACGAGAGTTACGTGAAATCGTCCGCAGTCATTCGCATCGCGACGCTGCTCGGTGGCATCTACGCGCTTCTCTGGCCGTTTCAGTTTCTGCCGCGCTTCGTCCGGGATCGAGTGTACGACTTCGTCGCAGATCATCGCTACGAGTGGTTCGGGAAGAAAGACCAGTGTATGATCCCGGACGGGGACGTGCAGTCGCGGTTCGTCGAGTGATTCTTCGAGCGATCACGCCGCTGCCCGGATCGACTCGACCAGCAGCTCGACGCCCAACTGCAGCTCGCGCTCGGTAACGTCCAGCGGCGGTAGCACGCGCAACGTCGAGTGGCCACAGCCAAGCGTGAGCAGCCCGCGCCGAAGTGCCCGCCGGAGGACGGTCTCGCGCCGGTCAGCGGTGTCGAACTCGACGGCGAGCATCAACCCGCGCCCGCGCACGTCGACGACGCCCGGCAGTTCCTCGTCGGCCAGCAGCTCGTGGAACTGCGCGCCCCGGCGGACGGCGTTGTCCTGCAGGTCGTGTTCGCGGATCGCGTCGATCGTCAGGACGCCCTGGAGCGCCGCGAGCACGTCGCCGGCGCCCCACGTCGAGGAGAGTCGGCCGGTCTCCTCGGGGAACAGGTCGGCGCGGCCGATCGTGGCGCCGACGCGGAGTCCCTTCGCGCTGGCGACGACGTCCGGCGTCAGGTCGGTGTGGTCGACCGCCCAGAACTCGCCGGTGCGGCCGAGCCCCGACTGGATCTCGTCGGCGACGATCGCCACGTCGTAGTCCTCGCGAACGGCCGCCAGGTCGGCCAGGAACTCCTCGCTCGGGATGCGATAGCCGCCCTCGCCCTGGATCGGTTCGAGGATCACGAACGCGAGTTCTTCGGGATCGATCACGCCGCGCTGGGGGTGGAGCCGGTCTGCTAAGGCGTTACCGCCGGGGCCGTCGGTCTTCCAGCCGCAGGTGCACTCGCCGTCGCAGACGCAGTACGGCAGGCTCACGACGCCGGGGATTTCCGGGAACCCCTTGCGGTGCTTTGCCTTCGAGCGGTTCA
>SDGW01000995.1_pt1 | contig 11815 bp, 10 predicted proteins | sample 2873831 | NCBI WGS metagenome assembly SDGW01 (sample SAMN08132700, study PRJNA421101) | hypersaline lake metagenome | isolation source: celular fraction 0.22 microns magnesium sulfate-rich crust from ephemeral... | place: Spain: Penahueca Lagoon, Toledo | collected 2011-07
AAAGAGGGGTGAACCCCTACAAGGAGGGGCCGAAGGAAGACAGGGAACACACCAAGTGGATCGTCCACGCAGTCCCCGAGAACTTCAACCAGAGCTACCAGGACATGTCCCGCGCCGTAAGACTGGCGCAGAACATCAGAGCGAGGATGATGTGGGGAGTGGTCGACTCCGAGCGACAGGTCACTTACTACGAAGTCGAGAGGGTTACACCATAGGATTTCCGTATATGTTCATAGGGTGCTCTCCGTAGGCGACGGTGATGCGCTCTCCTTCCAGCCTGTCCTCTTCATTTACCATGTCTTCCTTTTCCAGCAACGTGTGAACGTTTCCGATACCTGGATTCTCCAGCTCTATCTCCAGAGGTTTTCTTTCACGGGTATCCGGTTCTATGTATGTTGCTGTGCCTTCGTAAAGGTCGTCAGGTGCTCTATCAGGAGCAATCCTTAGCTTATCTTCCTCTCCCCATTCTGACCAGACCTTTGGAGCGAAGTAACCTGGGCCGATGACGCCCTTTTCGTAACGGGTTTCGATGAAGTCGTTTGTAGGTGTAGAGATGTTGTTGTGTTCGTAAGACACGATCCCTTAATTACTCTGCGCAGATTTAAAAATCTTCACACTCCTAAGGGGTTGAACACGCTGTTGCGACGTGCGTACCTGTCCTGAAGTTTCCTTCCGTACCAGATACCTACTATCATGCCGGCGAGGTGTGCGGAAGATGCAAATCCTCCGATGACAGGGAGGTAGATTCCGAAGGTCTTGGCAAGCATGTTTACTCCCTCCAGTCCTGCGAAGATGTACAGCGCGGTCTTGATCTTCATCGGTATGAAGAAGTAGAGAAGCACTTCTGCCTGTGGGTACAGCATCGCTACAACTGCGAACGTCGCCACCACTGCTCCCGAAGCTCCCACGGCCGGGCTTAAAGCTGGAAGTCCATTAGTCATAGGTCCGTAGGCGTAGAATAGGAGGTTCCTGAACACGACGTAACCTATGCTTGCTATTAGTGCTGAGCCTATGTAGAACTTCAGAAGTCTTTTCGACCCTATCAGTCTCTCTGTCGGTGTTCCGAAGAAGTAGAACGTTACCATGTTTGCGAATATATGGAACATGCTTCCGTGCGCGAGAACCACTGTGAGGAGGGTCCAAGGCTGCTGTATCAGTGTCGAGGCAAGAAGAGATCCTCCGGCAGCGTTGTTCGTCGCCTGGAGAGCCGTCTCGGTGAGTGCTGGTGAGAGTACGATGAGGTTCTCGTAGAACGGAACCAGCATCTGTATGAAGAAGGAGAAAACCGTCACGGCGATGATCGCTAAAGTATAGTTGTTGGCGAGCGTCCGCTTCATCTCGTTCAGGAAGGTCGGCTTATGGTAGTTAGTAGTATTTGTTTCCGATGGAGCGGGTTTCTTGACCTCTTTCTCCTTGAACCATTTGTCGGATTCCTCCTTCTCTTTCTCGATCGACTCCTCTAATTTATCGCAGTCGTGGTTCTCAGGTAAGCGATGCTCTGAACAGAACTTTTCGCCGCAGTAACGGCATTCAAAGCTCATCGACTGCTTCCCGCATTTTGAACACTCGGCCATGGAAGAGTCTGCGGAGTCCTGTTTTATGAATATGGTTGCATCGATCTCTCGCGAGTTTTTCCGAAGTTGTCGTGAAAGATGCTAGAATAGAAAGAAGAAGTAAAAAGGCTGGAGGAATTTTCTGCCTGTCTCAGAGCCTGGAACCGAGCTCTTCTCTCAGTTCTTCGATCTCGACTCTTTCCTGTTCGGTCGAGTCCCTGTCCCTGATCGTGACGGTTCCGTCCTCCAGGGTCTCGTGGTCGACTGTTACACAGTAAGGCGTTCCGATCTCGTCCTGCCTCCTGTAACGTCTTCCGATCGCTCCGGAGTCGTCGTACTGGACAGAGAAACCTGCTTCACGTAGATCCTCGGCGACTTCCCGGGCTTTCTCTCCCATTCCGTCCTTGTCCATCAGAGGGAAGACTCCGACCTCGACGGGAGCGACTTCCGGCTCCAGTCTCAGAACGGTTCTCTCCTCGCCGTCGACCTCGTCTTCGTCGTACGCGTGGACAAGGAGCGTGTAGAAAAGTCTGTCGACACCGAAGGAAGGTTCGATTACGTGAGGAGTGATCTGTTCCCCTGTCTCCTTCACCTCTTTCCTCTCGAAACCGGTCTTCTCGACAGGAATAGTGTAAGTGCTTCCGTCGACGTCTACGTCCACATCCTCAGATTCCTCAAACTTCTCCGGGCTTTCTTCAGCCATCCTCTGAAGTTCTTCGACTATGTCTCCTGCTTCACTTCCGTATTCAGGTCCGAGATATCCCATGTCTGGGTTAACGGTGGTCTTCTCGACTACTTCAGGTTCGTCGTACTCCTTGAAAACGGAGAACTCCTCATCGGAGTACTCCTCGTGTTTGTCAAGGTCGTAGCTTCCTCTGTATGCGAATCCTGCCATCTCGATCCAGTCGCCGTTGACCTCGGACTCTGCGTCCCAGCAGTCGGAGGCATAGTGAGCTCTCTCGCCTGAGAGGTGCTGTCTGAAACGGAAACGTTCCATATCTACGCCGATTTTCTCGTACCATCTCTTCGCCAGTCCGAGGAAGTAGCCGATCCAGGGACTCATTATGACGCCTTCTTCCACGGCCTCTTCGACGGTCATCTCGAGGTATTCTTTCCCTTCTTCCTCCTGTTTGTCGGCAGGATAGAGCTTCAGTTCGACATCCGCAACCTTCTCCAGGTCAGGCTCGTCTTCTTCGGGATCGATGAAGTACTCCAGTTCAGCCTGAGTGAACTCACGAAGTCTTAGCAGTCCTCCTCTGGGGCTGATCTCGTTTCTGTAAGCCTTTCCGATCTGCGTGACTCCGAAAGGCAGCTGATTTCTTGCGTATTCCTTCAGACGTGGAAATTCGACGAAGATTCCCTGTGCTGTCTCCGTCCTGAGGTATCCTGGTGAGGAGTCGCCCGGTCCGATGTTGGTGCCGAACATCAGGTTGAACTCGTCGACCTCCTGTCCTTCAAGTGATGCGCCGCATGAAGGACACTGGATCCCGTTTTCCGATATCAGATCCATTACCTTCTCCGGCTCGAAGCTCTCCGCCTCCTCGATCTCAGTATTGTCTTCAATCAGATGATCTGCTCTGTGTGAGGCTTCGCATTCCTCACATACGACTATCATGTCGTCGAAGCCGTCTAAGTGGCCTGAAGCCTTGAAAACCGGTTCCGGCATGACGGTCGGTGCGTCGATCTCACGGTTCCCTTCTTTCAAGGTGAATCTTTCACGCCACTCGTCCTCTATCTTTTGTTTGAGAGCAGCGCCCTGAGGTCCGAAGGTGTAGAAACCTGCCGCACCTCCGTATGATTCACTTGACTGGAAGAAGAATCCTCTTCTCTTTGCTAGTCCTGAAAGCTTCTCTGTTAAATCTTTCATAAGGAATCACTTCGAGAAGAAATTTTTATAGCTGCAGCTGGAAGGTTTTGAGAAAAATTCGTTACGTTACCGAAGGACTGCCTTTGAAGACAGTCCAAAACGTCCACCCTTGGTTGACATAGGTATCAAGGAGAAGAGGGGAGAGAACTCTTTTATCTTTTCTTCCTGTTTCGCAGATGTTAAAAACAAGCGGTTTAAACCGGTTAAACAGGTATGAACACTCTTGAAGATCTGGAAGTCGAAGGGAAGAAGGTCGCGTTAAGAACAGATATCAACCTGCCTGTGGAGGACGGCGAGGTACAGGAGACGATACGTTTCCGGCGTTACATGGATACTGTAAAGGAACTGAATGAAAGAGGAGCGAAAACAGTGATAATCGCGCACCAGGGCAGACCGGCGAGGAACGACTTCCGATCTCTGAGCGAACACGCGGAGCTGCTTTCGGACAACCTCGGGAAAGAGGTCGAGTTCGTGCCCTCGTTCTTCGGACCGCAGCTCTCTGACACTTTAGAAGAGATGGGGAAAGGCGATGTGGCTCTTCTGGAGAACATCCGTTTCCTCTCCGAGGAGCTGAAGAACGTCAGCCCGGAGACTCATTCGAACGATATATTCGTCCAGGGTATGGCTGAAGAGTTCGATGTCTACGTCAACGACGCCTTCTCCGCAGCCCACCGTTCACATGGTTCGCTGGTAGGATTTACACCGGTCCTCGAATCCGCGGCAGGAAAGGTTATGTATGAGGAGCTGGAGAGCTGCAGGAAGGTACGTGACAGGCTGGATAATCCTGTACTGGTTCTGGGAGGCGAGAAGCCTTCGGACATAGTCGGCATGCTGGAAAACATGATCGAAACAGTGGATAAGGTCCTTCTCGGAGGTGTTCCCGGCGAACTCGCACTTATGGTCCAGGGCCACGACCTAGGGGAGAAGTCCGACTGGATAGAGGAGCACGGCTTCGACTCCGCAAGAGACGAGCTTGAAGAGTTACTTGAAGAACACGGGAACAAGATACTGGTTCCCGAGGACGTGACCTCCGACTCCGGAAACCATGAAGCCGGAGAAGTCCCTGAGAATGAGATGGTCTGGGACATAGGCGAGGCGACCAGAAGAAGGTATGCAGAGACTATCGAGAAGGCCGGTGCTGTCCTGATGAAAGGCCCTATGGGTGCTTTCGACCAGGGCTACGAGGAGGGGAGCAAAGCTGTGGTCGACGCTATGGTGATGAATACAGGATTCACCGTCCTCGGCGGAGGCCATACTTCCTCTCTCGTGCAGAGGTTCGGCCACGGCCTCGACGACTTCTCACACGTCTCCATAGCCGGCGGCGCTTTCGTCCGTTTCATGTCGGGAGAGGATCTTGCAGCGGTGGAGGCGCTGGAGAAGTATTCATAAATCTGGATATTTCTTTCCATACCTATGAGAGTCGAGAAACTAGGTGAAGGCGAAGCCGAGTACACAGTCGTAGGATCAATCCATGGAGACGAACCCTGCGGTAAGAAAGCTATCGAAAGGTTTCTGGAAGAGGACTGGGAAGTTGAGAAACCTGTAAAGTTCATAATCGCAAACGAGGAAGCTCTGGAAGAGAACGAAAGGTTCCTGGACGCGGACCTCAACAGGTCCTTCCCTGGAGATAAAGACAGTGAGAAACACGAGGAACGGCTTGCGGCGGAGATAATGGATGAAGTAGAGGGAACGAAAGTGCTCGACCTCCACACCACGAGGTCTTATCCTGAACCGTTCGCCACTTTCTCAAGACTGAACGAGACCACGAATTCGTTGATTGAGTCTGCGGGTGTCGAGAACGCCGTACTGTTCCCTGAGAGCTCCGGAACTCTCAACGAGAACGTCGACGGTATAGTGGTCGAAACAGGTTACCAGGGAAGCGAACAGGCAGTCGAGAACGGCTACGAGGTAATGATCAACTTCCTCGCCGCCGAAGGTGTCATAGACGCCGACTACGAGACCTCGACGCCGAACATCTTCAGGTACAGGGGAACGGTCGAAGGCGACTGGAAATTCCTGGCGGAGAACTTCGTGAAGGTCAGGAAAGGGGAGGTCTTCGCAGAGAACGGCGAGGAAAAGCTTGAGGCAGAGGAAGACTTCTATCCGGTACTGATGTCGACCGACGGCTACGAAGGTCAGCTCGGCTTCAAGGCACAGAAGGTCGAGGAATGATGCCTTCTTTTTTAACTCTTCCATCTCTCTTTTCTTACTGTATGACAACTTCGGGTGGACGTTTTTGGACTCTCCAGCAGAATGGCTTTTTCTAGCCGCTGCTCGTCTCTGAAGTTGCGAAGAAACCTTTCTACTTACTTCTCCATATCGTCGGTTCAGGAAAAGTCATGGCTCGCTTTCTGATATCTCCGTGTTTCTGAAAGATTTTCCCAAGTTCATAACTGCTTACAGACGTTTTGCTGCCTCTCTGAACTTTCTAGACGCCTAAAGGTTATTTAAGTCTTTTCTAGCATTGTTTGAACACGTGATTCAAATGGAAACTAAAGGATACTCTGAAGATCCATCGCAGAAGGGTGGATGTTTTTGGCGACTTTGAAGCAAAACCTGTAGTTAATGACTTTGATGTGCACAACCCGCTTGAGACCTATGATGTCTTCGACCGCGGGGCCGATAAAGAGCACGTGGCGACCGTCTACGTGGATGAGGCTGAAGGCCGGACAGAAGGTGTCGAACCTGACAGCCTCTACATCTCCGAGGTGCTCGAGGACGATCTGGGTATGGAGGACTACAATCACCTTGAAAGGATAGAGTCCGAGGTCTACACGGATATGGGGCTCGAGTACTCCGCAGACGTAGGTCTTGTCGAAGCGGTAGAAGATCACCTAGAGGAACAATCAGAAATTTGAACGACAGGGAAAAATAATTCAACAGAGGTTAACTGAAAATGGCAGATATTGACCCATGGGGCGACGTTGAGATAGGAGATTACAGGGAAAAGATGGAGAAGTTCGGCATCGAGCCGATTGAGGAGGTAGCTGACAGGATGCCGGACCACAGGTTCATCCGAAGAGGAATAGTGTTCGGCCACAGAGGTATGGATGATTTCCTGGACGCCAGGGATGAAGGCGACGACTTCGCCATGATGACAGGCATCATGCCTTCGGGAGTCTTCCACTTCGGCCATAAGTGCGTCGTCGACCAGATCAAGATGTACAGGGAGATGGGCGCACAGGTCACCATCGCCGCAGCGGACATCGAGGCATACAATACTAGAGACATGTCTCTCGAAGAGTCCAGAAAACTGGTCGTCGAGGAGTACCTGAGGAACTACGTCGCTCTCGGTATCGATCTCGAGGAGGTCGACTTCTACTTCCAGAGCCAGGCAGGGAACAACCACCTGACAAGGAGCAAGATGTTCGGCCGTTACCTCACGCAGAACCAGGTCGAGGCGACATACGGGAACGCCGATCCCGGCAAGATTTCTTCGGCTCTGACACAGTACGCGGACATACTGAGGCCTCAGTTCCCGGAGAACGGAGGCCCTAAACCCACGGTTGTTCCTGTCGGTGTCGACCAGGATCCGCACATAAGACTGACGAGAGATGTCGCCTCGAAGTACAGGGAGCAGGAGTTCGTCAAGCCTGCCTCCACTTACAACAAGTTCATGAGAGGTCTTCAGGGAGGGAAGATGAGCTCCTCCGACCCGAAGAGCTACATCGCACTGACTGACTCTGTTGAGGACGCGAAAAAGAAGATCGATCAGGCCAAGACAGGTGGAAAAGACACTCTGGAGGAACACAGGGAGAAAGGAGCTGATGTAGAAGAGGACATGGTCTTCGAGCTCCTGGCGTTCCACCTCATAAAGGACGATGAGGAGCTTGCCCGTATCCGCGAGGAGTACTCCTCGGGAGAGATGCTTTCCGGAGAACTGAAGCAGATCGCAAAGCAGAAGCTGGAGGAGTTCCTCGTCGAACACCAGAGGAAGAGAGAAGAAGCGGCTCCTGAGGTCGAGCAGTACATCGAGGAGAACTTCGAGTTCGACATCTGAAAAAAGGTTTAAACGACCTTTCTTCAGTTTACAGTATGCTCCCGGAGCTGATCTACAGAGAGGAGAGGAAGGAGGACTACTCCCTACTCATGGCTCTGGGAGCCGCATCCGGTTTCTTCGGTTTCACGGCGGCGAAACTAGTGTTCCCGTCCGAACTGGACATACTTGCCGTTGTATTCGCCGCGATGCCTCTCGTCTATCCTTTGACACAGTTCTTCCTGGAGGACGAGATGAACGGCAGGCCGCACATACCGGAGATACAGGCATACTCCGCCATATTCATAGGGGAGGTCATAGCGTTTCTCTCGCTCGGATACTTCTTTCCTGACGCGTTTTCCATACAGTCGACGCTTGTCGGAGCATCGGGTTACGCGACGGCTTCAGCATCATTCGCAGGTATCTTGGCGAACAACATGGTTGTTTTCCTGACAATACTGTTTATGGCAACTGCGATAGGTTCCGCAGGAGCTTTCATACTTACATGGAACGCGTCGGTGCTTGGTGTGTTCTTCGCATCGCTGATCTCATCGATATCCTCTCACGCAGGGCTGCTCAACTGTCGACCCACGCCTTCCCCGCTGTGCTACATGCCGCACGCCACATTCGAGATGACAGGTTTCATAATCGCAGGGATCTCGGGATCGCTTATATCCGCGGCGCTGTACAGAGAGCACTTCGACATGGAGACCTGGATTGACTACAGCAAGCTCGTAGCTATAGGGATCTTCTTCGTGGTTCTGGGAGCTTTCCTGGAGACTGCCTGATACATCGAACGATTATTAAATATCGGCGTCGAAACGAGGGGTATGAACGTTTCCGTATCTGAACGCCCGCCGAAGGGTGGATGTTTTTTCCTTAGGTAGAAGTTATTCTAACGTTCAAAACCTGTCAGGCGACCTGAATGGTCCCGCCGCTGAGATATTAAAGCTTAATTTTCGAGGTGTTTACCTGTGAAACTCTCAAAGCAGTCAGCAAAAGTTCTTGAAGAGCTCCAGACCGACAGTCCCAAAACAGTAAAGCAGTTCGAGGAGGACGGATACGACCAGTCCATGGTCAACAGGGCCGCACTCGAGCTAGAAGAGAAAGACCTCATCGGGATCGACGAAGAGGAAGAGATAGAACAGACATTGACGGACAAAGGCGAGAAAGTAGTTGAAAACGGATCTCCCGAGTACCAGCTGGTCCAGAGGCTTCAGGACGGACCGAAGGAGATGTCCGAACTCCAGGACCTCAACCTCGATGTAGCGCTGGGGAAGGCAAGAAAGAAGGGCTGGATAGGCATAGAGAAAGGAGAGGCTTTTCTCGAAAGCGATGGAAGGGACGTTGTTGCTGATACTGTGAGAGAAAGGCTGAAGAACCAGGACTTCGAGGACGAAGACGAGGAGAGAGGTCTCGTAAAGACAGAGACGGAGACGATAAGAGTCCTGGGCCTGACAGAGGAAGGAGAAGATATCGATCCGAGCGAGGTCGTCGAGGACTTCAACGTGGAGGCAAGGACCAAGACTCCGAGAACAGGTAAGAAGCATTTCTACAAGAACATCATAGACTACGCCCGTGAGAAATGGGTCGAGATGGGATTCGAGGAGATGAACGGGGACTTCGTGGTTCCATCGCTGCTCAACTTCGACGCACTGTACACTCCACAGGACCACCCGGCAAGAGAACTGCACGATACTTTCTTCCTGGAAACACCGGGAGAAACAGACCTATCTGACTACGAAGAGATAGCTGACAGGATCAAGCAGACACATGAAGACGGCTGGACAACAGGAAGCAAAGGCTGGAACTACGACTGGGAGGAAAAAGAGGCGTCCAAAAACGTCCTGAGAACACATACTACAGCAGTCTCGGCGAGAAAGCTCTCAGAACTTGAGGAAGACGACCTACCTAAGAAATACTTCACAGTATCAAAGAACTTCAGGAATGAAACGGTCGATAGAACCCACCTGGCAGGATTCATACAGACTGATGGCATTGTCGTGGGAGAGGACCTCAACTTCAGACATCTGAAGGGATACATATCCGAGTTCTTTGAGAAGATGGGCTACGAGGAGTTCCGTTTGATACCGGCATACTATCCGTACACGGAGATGAGCGTGGAGGTCCAGATATACGACGAAGAAGACGAGGAATGGCTGGGCCTCGGAGGAGCAGGGATGTTCCGGCCCGAAGTAGTCAAACCGCTCCTCGGTTTCGAGGCAAAAGTACTTGCCTGGGGGCTGGGAGTAGGAAGAATAGCGATGGGTGCAGCAGGACTAAGCGATGTCCGGGAGCTTTACAGGAACGACATCGAAATCCTCGAAGAAACACCTGTATGGAGGCCTGAGTAAAAATGCGAAATATGAAAATCGGAGTCCATGCGGAGCATGGTCTAACGGTTAACTTAAGGTGATAACCTAGTGGCACACATAGAGATAAACAAGAAAGAGTTCGACGAACTGGTAGGAGAAGAGATAAGCGAAGAAAAAATCGATGAAAAAGCCTCGCTCCTTGGAGCGCACTGGAACCACGTCGAGGGAGACAAGTGGGACGTGGAACTGTATCCGGACAGACCGGACCTGCTATCGGTCGAAGGGCTGGCGAGAGCGTACAGGGGTTTCTTTGAGATAGATGAAGGATTAGAAGTCTATCCAGCAGAGGAAGGAGACGTAGATGTAGAAGTAGACGGATCCGTGGGCGAGGTAAGACCTTACATCGGAGGAGCTGTGGTCAGAGACCTGGATATCAGCAAGAGGATGCTGAACGGTCTCATACAGCTACAGGAGAAGCTCCACGAAACGATGGGCAGAAGAAGGGATAAGCTCGCCATCGGACTCCACGACCTCTCGACGGTAGAAGCACCTTTCACCTACAAGGCTGTGGAGCCGGAGAAGGTGGAGTTCACACCTCTTGAATACGACAGGGAGATGCAGCTGGGAGAAATCCTGGATGAACACGAGAAAGGGCGGAAGTACTCGTGGATACTTGAAGACGAGGAAAAGTACCCTGTGATCGAGGACTCTGAAGGAAATATACTCAGCTTCCCGCCTATCATCAACAACCAGCTGACAGAGGTCCACACGGGAACTACAGATATCTTCATCGATGTGACAGGGAAAGACGAGGAAACCGTGAAGAAAGCTCTGAACATCCTCACGACAGCTCTGGCAGAAAGAGGCGGAGACATAGAGACGGTCACGGTCGGCGGAGAGAAGATGCCTGACCTCTCGAACGACAAGATGGAACTCGACATGAGCTACCTGAAAGAGGTCTCAGGTCTGATGCTTACACAGGCGGAAGCCGTCCACAGACTGGAGAAGATGAAGCTCGGAGCGGAAAAGAAAGGTGACGACCTGGAGGTCAAGGTTCCCAACTACAGGACCGATGTGATGCACCAGTACGACCTGATAGAGGAGATAGTGATCGCCCATGGCTACGACAACATCGAGCCCGAACTGCCTAACATCGACCTCATCGCAGAGCAGAAGGACATCGAGGAGCTGACCGATATAATCAGAGATACTTTAGTCGGTACAGGAGCCCTCGAGGCGCACACGTACATACTGTCCAGCAAGGAGAAGCTGTTCGGCAGGATGGATAGAGAGGAGGAAGAGATCGTCGAGATGTCGAACGCGTTGACAGAGGACTACTCCGCTGTGAGGAACTGGCTGCTTCCTTCACTGGTCGAGACGCTCGTGGAGAACAAGCACCACAGCTACCCTCAGAGCTTCTTCGAGGCAGAGGACGTTTCCGTGCTCGACGACTCCGCGACAGGGGCTTCGAACAGGAGGAAGCTGGCATACGTGACCTCGGACAACGACACCGACTTCACCGACGCACGTGAAGTGCTTCAGGTACTGGAAAGAGATCTAGGTGTAGAGTTCGAGGTGCTTGCCGATGAGAAGGAGTTCTTCGAATCCGGGAGATCGGCCGACGTCTTTATGGACGGGAACAAGATCGGTTTCATCGGAGAGCTCTCCGAATCGGTACTGGAGAACTGGGAGCTTGAGAGAGCGGTAGCCGGATTCGAGCTCGACCTCGAGAAAGTTATGGAACTGAAGTAGAAAAGAGAGGACGGCGTCGGCACTCAAGTGCGAATCTGACAGTTCGGAAGCCATTCTTCTAAATGGCTTGACCTGATCGAACCTGTCAAAGTTCGGTCCCGCAGGGTTCGTCATCCGCCGCCCTGTAATTTTATTCTTTCTCGAAGTCTTTCATTTCCTTCTGTTTTCCGTTCTTGACTTCGCTTTCTGTCGGGACAATCAGCCAGGCGATTAAGTAGAGTAGTGGTTCAACTCCTGAGAATATCAGCGCCAGCGTTACAAGTCTTACAAGAGTAGGGTCGAAATCGTATACTTCTGGGATGCCTCCACATACACCGCCGAGAATCCTGTCCGATTCGGAGCGGTAGAGTCT
>SDGW01000996.1_pt1 | contig 11812 bp, 16 predicted proteins | sample 2873831 | NCBI WGS metagenome assembly SDGW01 (sample SAMN08132700, study PRJNA421101) | hypersaline lake metagenome | isolation source: celular fraction 0.22 microns magnesium sulfate-rich crust from ephemeral... | place: Spain: Penahueca Lagoon, Toledo | collected 2011-07
GCACCGGCACGACGACCCACAGACTCCACGAGAGGCCCGCGAGCGCGCCGTAGAGGTCGCCGAGGAGACCGGCGAGCAACTGTTCGGGCGTCACGACGACCCCTCCTCGGCGACCGCCTCTCGTTCGCCACTATACGATTCGTCTACGTTCGACGGGGTGGCTCCGTCGCGGTCGCCGCGGCCGAAGTCGCCGACGTGTAGCGTCTCGTACCCCGCGCGCCACCCGACCACGAACGACGCACCGAACGAGAGGAGCGCGAGCACTCCTCTCGCGGGCGTCGGCGAACTTGTGATGAGGAGGTTCGCAAACGGCACCGCGAACACGAGCGCCGCGTACACGCGCACCGCTCGCTCGCGGTTACTCATTTCACCGTACTCACCCATAACCAGGCGTTCGGTGGTCTGTTCCGCCAGTTCTCCGAGTATGTCTTTGTTCAAATTCATGGATTGAAAGGTGCCGGTTAGGTGTAGTCCCTAACCGTACGTTTCACGAGCCGATACGCCAGGATTAGCAGGAACAGCACTCCCAGGCCGAACACCAACTTATCCAGAACGCCCGCCGGGAGCCAAGCCACTTCGGGCGCGATTCGTGCCCGGAGCGTCGAGAACATCGGGAGTAGCAGGTCGATGTTCGAAACGAACCACGACACCACGAGCCCGACGAACTCCCCGCTATTGAGCACGAGGTCGCCGACCGTTGCGAGCACGGTGCCGACCGCGCCTCCGTGTTTCACGTCAGCCATAGTATCCCCTTCCGTATCGCCACGATTGACGCCAGGAGCACAACCGCGACACCGAGATAGAGCCCGACGACGACGACCGGAGCGACCGGCCCGGCCGACGACGCGAGCCCGAGAATCGCGTTGTTCACTGTGAACGCGACACCGAACAAAGCTCCCGCGACGTACGAGAACGCGCCGACGACCGCTCCTCCAGCGGTCGAACCCGCGAGCCCGAACGAGTCGAACACCGCGGCGACCGCGCCCGACAGCGAGTTCCCCACCGAGACGACGCCCGCGATAAGCCACTCCACGACGACCGAGAGAATCCGCTCCTCCGGGCAGAAGACCCACGACGGAGCCCACGACGGAGCCGCACTCGGCACCGAACAACTACCCGGCAAGCGCATCCACCCCCTTCCGCACGAGCACGAAGAACAGGAGCAACACGACGCCGACCGCGGCGACCGACAGCACGTAGGTAAACGGCCCACTGTCGCGCACCGACGCCGCGAACTCCCACCACGCGCTCCGAGAGGCGACCGACGCAATGGTAAACTCCAGGTCTATCAGTGTGACGAGAAACGTGCGCACGCCTCCAAGCACGTCCGAGAGGAGGAAATCTCGCACTCCGTACAGGAGCGCGATAGCCCCCTCATAATAGGCGTAGAGAGGAGCCCCGACGAGGATTGAGCCAACGAGCCCCCATTTGACTCTCCCGCCGCGTGCGACCGTCACACCGCCGATGCGCGTCTTTGCCATTGTTATCTCCCTAACCGACCCGTAATGATGTTCCACGGCCGCCACTCCGACCGCCTGAGAAGCCACACCACGATAGCGAGCCCCGCCACGAACGCCGCGATACCGACCGCGTAGCCCAGTATCCCGAACCCTTCGACCGCCTCGGCCGAAGTCGCTCCTCCAGCGTCGATTATCTGGAGCCCTGACAGTATGGTCTCCTCAACGAACGTCGCCACACCGCCGTAGAGCGCCATGAACGGAGCCAAGAATGTATCGCCGAGGTCGTAGACGAATCCAATCAAGACCTCGAAAACCGCGTAGAACAGTCCCCCGACACCGTAGTCTTTCACGAGCACTCCGAGACCTCCGGAGCCGACGATGCCCGCAGCCGTTTTCATCCGTTTTGATGCCGTCGTGCTCGCCATGTCTACCACCAACCCTTAACGGACCCCATGATGAACCCCGCCACCGACGCGACACCGGCCGCGAGCCACCCGATGAGTCCGTCACCGCCGGAGCCGCGCCCGCGGCCACCGGCTCCACCGCCTCCCGAGGAGCCCGACGACTCGGCGTTCGTCCGGTCACTCCCGGTTAGCAAAACGTGCGTCTCGTAGCCGACGACCGTCCCCGTCGCGGCCGGGTCGGAGAGAGTGACCGTCGCTCCCTCGGCGTCGTACGCGCTCGTGTGCGTCGTCCACGACGTATCCTCGATGTCGGCGAACTCCGTGTCTCGAACCCCGCTCGCGGTCGCCACGCGCTTGTAGCGCGATTCAGGCAACGACACCATGTCTTTCAGGGCCGGAGACGACCACGAGAGGTCATAACCCGTTTCGAGTTCGACCTTCCCGCGTTGCTGGAGCACCGAATCGTAGCCCGGCCGGTCGGTCGCCTCCACGAACCGCCACTCGTGCGCCAGGTCTCCCTCCTCCAGCGTCACACGCATGGGGTACTGGAGGTCATAGAACACCGCTCCCTCCTCTAAGAACGCCTCCGAGAACGTCTCCAGGCCCGTCGCTTCGAAGGTGCCCGACGGTTCGTAGGTCTTCATGCGCTCCTCCGAGTCGGTCCCCTCGTTCGCCAGGTACGAGCCGTAGACCCACCGACTCATTTTCTCCACGTTCAACGCCGAGAACGTCAGGTCGGCGTCTGCCTCGGCGACCTCAACGACGACCTTCTGAATCGAGGCGAACGACCCGTCTCCGTTCGCGTTCGTCGTCAGGTCGCCGAGGCGTTGCTGGAGCACGAGCCCGTCACCGGTCGCCGTGGCGAGCACGTCGTCGTCGCTCGCGCTCTTGCTGGAGTCCACGAACACCTCTTTCCGGTCGCCGTCGTCGTCTACCACGGCCACCGTCACGCTCGCGGCCGACGCGAGCGAGTTCACGTTACCCACGACTTGCAGGAACCGCTTTGCCTCGTCGGAGTCGATAGTGGCGTTAAACTGCGAGAGGTCGAACGTCGCCGTCGCGGTCTCTCCGGAGGCCACCCCCGACGTAGAGATGTTCAGCGAGTGCACGTCGCGCCCTGGGTCCGAGACCGAAATCGTGCCGCTCGCCGAGTCCGACGTACTCCAGTGAGTCGCGTCGAGCGCCGACACCGGCACCTCCTCGGTACTGGAGTCGTTGTCGTCGTCGTACGTCGCTCCCCGCGGGAAAGCGTCGGCGTCAGGGAACGCGATTTTGTCCGCTCGCGCCGTGAGCACGTTCTCGGTGTCGTCGCGGTCTACGTGCCCGCCGAGGGTGTCTTTCTCGCCCGAGTCGTTCTCGTAGAACGCGAGCGCGTCGTCGTCTGTACCCCACGAAACCCGATGTTTCGCTTTCGTCAGGTCCGCGATGTAGTACGGCCCCTGCACGTACTCGGAGTCCCAGGCCAACCCGTCACGTCCGGAGGTCCACTCCGGCCCGTCGTCGGTCGTCGTCTCCTGGGCCGCGGCTCCTCCGGCTCCGGTCGCCGCGAGTGCCGCGGTCGCTCCGGCTCCCTGCACGAACCGCCTCCGGGTCAGGCTCGCGCACTCGGTACAGTTCTCGCTCGTTTCGGTCGTCGTCGGGTTCTCGGTCGTACTCATGGTTTCAGTCGCAGAGTCGTTGTTCGTCGCCTGTTCGGTCGTCTCGCCGGTCTCTCGCGGCCGGGTCATGCGGTCGCCTCCCGGCTCGCCGCGCGAATCTGGCGAGCCCTGGCCGCGTGCGTCGGGCAAAGCCGAGTCGTCACGCCTCCGACTCGCACCGTTACGGCGTCGTCTCCACACCGCTCCGGGTTGTCGTCGCTAAAATCAACGTGCTCACACCCGCCCGTCGCGTCAATTTCCTGTCTATGCTCGCTCTCGTGCCCGTCTCCGGGTGTCGTTGGCCTTTCCATGCTCAACCACTCGGGCGCGCGAGACGCGCGCCTTAGTTCCCTTCGAAGACCACCTACACAATAAGGGTTAGGTATTCAGTAAATCAGACTCCCGACACCACAACCCTCCCTTATCTCACTCTACGAGATAGCCTCCCGAACCCGGTTAACGACCTCCTAACACCACCTTCCCGACGTTCTACCTACCCAGGAGTCGAGAAGTGACGCCGATAAACACGATACCACGATACCGAACCCGTCAGAAAACAGAAACGCGAACCCTACTCGGTTAGTCTTCCGAATCCTGTCTTTCTGGTTCTGTTTTCATTGTTTCCTCAAAGCCGCTGGCGGGAATCGAACCCGCCGCGGCCTACTGCGCTTGTTCTCGGCCATCACTAACTACCAGTCGCGGGATTCTTCCGAACTGTGTTCGCTATTCATCGAACTCCACCTTTTCCAGTTTGACCGCCTTAGCCCTCTCGAAGTCGCAATTCGGGCAGATTGGTTCTTCTATCATGTATCCCTCACGCGGTTTCTCAAAGTCGCACTCGGGGCAACTGAAATAGAAGTTGCTTGATACGTCCTCGGAACTCATTTTCACCGCCTCCCGGCCCGGAGGTCGCTAAGGTACTGTCGCACCGTCGCCTCCGAGACGCCGAGTTTCGTGCCTATCCACGATTCGCGCTCGCGGTGTACGACTTTCAGAAACCCCGCGACGGCCGCTTTCCCGGCGACTGCAACCTCGGCCGGAACAGCGAGCGCGTCGTCGGCCCAAACCTCCCACTCGTCGGCGTCGTCGTTGTGTTTCCGCGGCTCCTCCAAACCCTCCGAGTCCATCGGGAGCACGTCGAAGTCAACTGCACCGGCCGAATCCAGCACGGCCGCGAGCGTCTTAGCGCGGTTCTCTCCACCGTAGACTCGGATACGGTCTCCCTTCATGCCATTCTGCACGTAGAACTTTTCAGTTTTCCCGAGACCGCCGCGGTCTATCTCTTTCTGCACTTTGAAACGTCCGTACTCCGTAACCTGGCTTTCTTGCGCCATATACGATACGTATAACTCCGACCACTTATAGTTTTATACATTCTGTATAACCTCGATTGAGAATATACGTTCTGTCTACGGACCTCCAGGTGCCTTCGGCCCGGTCGCGCCGACACCGGCCGAGTCCTGCCAATCTGTTAACAACTCCGGCGTCGACCGACGACCTATCAATCTCATTAGGTGTTTCGACGACAATCCTCGTGCGAACCCGACCTCGGCGCGAGTCCACGGGGTTCCACGCGAGCGCGAACGCTCGCCCAGTTCTGCACACACCCCGCGAACGACCGTGTGCACATTTGCCCGCTCGCGCCCGAGACCGCGCCCGCATTCCACCCCGCGAACCCGCGAGCGCGCCCGCTCTTTATATACCCCGTGCCGTTCAGTTAGTCGAAAAGACTAGTAATCGCGGGTGCGTGTGCACATCTATGCGCCTTCGCATGAACGACCGACGCGAGCGACGACTCGAAAACCTCGTAGAAGCCACCGACGAGAACACCAAATCGGGCGCGATAGACGCCGCGGCCGACTTCTACATCAAAATGAGAGGCGAAACCACGGCCGTACCGACCGGCGCGATAGAGCAACTGATGGAACGCGCCGACGAGACCGGGAGCGTCACGGCCGAGGAGGTCGCCGAGATACTGCACACCGACGAACTCCCCGTCGCGGCCCGCACTACCTGGCGCGTCGGTCTCGGTGCCGAGGAGGTCGCCGACCGATGAACGACACCCAACGACCGACCGGGCCAGAGTATCCATGCAGAAACGGGGAGTGCTTTCTAACCCGGCCGAGAACCACCGTTCACGAGTCGAAGCGAAAGACCCTCTATCGGTGCCCGGAGTGCCGGAGAACGCTACACGCCTCTTGGAGCGACGACGTATGAGCTACGAGCCGCTTTGCGCCGTGTGCGGTCGGAAAGTCTACCCTGGAGACGAACATCGGCGCGTCACGAGCGAGCCGCGCGGTGCCGGAGTAGACCCGCGCGACGAGGAGGAGTTCTATTTTCATCCCGAGTGCTACGCAAACACTACTGACGGGTGGGCTCGGCCGTAACTCGCCCGCGTAGTACCGCGCCCGCGAACTACTCCGACGACGACTCGTTCTCCTCCGGCTCGCGCTCCACGCGCTCCAGGAGGTCCGAGAACGAAAACTCGGTCTCGCCGGTCTCCTCGATGTGCTCCAGGGCCGCGTGCCCGAAGTCGGTCATGCGGTAGAGCCCCGAACGGTCGGTCGGCTCCAATCGCTCCAGTAACTCCAGTTGTACGAGTCGGCCCATTCGTTGCCCTACGTAGTCGGTTCCCCAGTTCTTCCCGTCCGGGTCGTCGGGGTTCTGGCCGAGGTATTCAGTATGTAGTAACCACCAGACACGAACAGGGTTGTGATTATCCCCGTCGCTTAATATCCTCAGTATCTCTACCTCAATCGGTTCGGTAACTCTCATTGGAAACTCACCGAACCTACTCGCCGACCTTTTGAATACTTTGTCTCATACCGCCACTATATCAAAACAATCTACATAACTTACCTCGGAAACCGAGACTACCCCAATAGCTCCGATACATTTAACTTCCGACGGTATGAGACACGGAGGTAACGAACGACACTCTACGCTACCGAACTAAAAGCAGTTCCGTGCGGCCCCCGATTCCACCTTGGCCGGGTGCGGGGGTTCGCACGTACGAGAACTCCGGGCCGGGCGCGCTCCAACGCGCCCGGCTTGTATCGTAACAATCGCTCGCTCCCGCTAAAAATCTTGCGGGAAAGCGGCCGAGTGTTGCGATATTGGCTTTTCCGGGTTCTCACGTTCGGAGCGAGCGGTGCGAGTCGTCGTTCGGAGAACCCGGCCGAGGAAAGCAAACCATGTCCGAAACGCAAACCTCGGAAACCGACGAATCGAACGCTAACAACACGACAGACGACGGGTTCCGACGTTGCCACAAACACGATTGTGACAAACGAGTGCTCGCGGTCGTCGTTCTCGGCCCTGGCACCGTTCGGGCGAGCCCGTGCGGCCACGAACAACCCCTCTCCGTCGTCTCCTCGGTGGGAGAGGAGCTCCCCGCGGGAGGGTCCGACCGATGAACCGCTCCGGTCTCGGTCGCTACGGTATCACCGCGCGCACGGTTCTACGCGAGCACGCGACGGACCACGACGACCTCCTCGTTTGCCCCGAGTGCGGGACGCCGGTCGGCGACTCGCTCCAGGGCCACGAGGTCGCACATCCCGAGGTCGTCTCCGAGCACGAGCCCGCGAGCGACGACGACACCCTCGTAGTCCACGGGTGGGAGTGCGACCGGCACTCGGGCTACTCGGTCGTCTGTCCGACGCCGGTCGGCTCCCGTGACGCCTCCGAGGTCGTTAATCCCGGTTGGGTCGGCGTTCGCGTTCGCATGGCCGACGGGTTCGTTCGCACGGTCGCCGTGCCGTCGAAAGAAGTCGAGACCGACGACACGGCCGCGAGCGGCACCGAGGAGGTCGGTTCTGCATGAGTACCGATACCCCGACCGACTCCACGAGCGACCAACTCTCGGGCGTCACGGGCTCCACCGACGCCACGTTCCCCGAACCCCGCGAGCACGGTGCCGCGGTGCAGAACGTCTTTAACGACCTCCCCCCGAGCAAACGCGACGAGAGAGGCTTAGACCGCGGAACTCTCTACGACCACGCCGTAGACTACTACCGCGAGCACATCGGAGACGAGTCGAACGAACCGCACGTCGCCGTCGAGAACTTCTCGGCCGATTGGCTCCCCGACGACGGGTTCTCCTACTGTCTCGTTCTCACGAGTTCGCTATGGAAAGCCGGTCTCGGCACCGGAGACGACTACCGCGCCTTCTACGAGCAACACATCAAACTACGGCGTAGAGACCCGGACGACGGGGGACTCTCGAAAGGCCCGCTCGCCCTGCACGTCGAAGTGATGCCCCAATTCAGGGACCTCGTGTACAAGAGCGGCGACCCTCTCGAATGCCCGTACGGAGAGGGTACGAGAGTCCAAGCCTGGAGTACCTGGGCCGAGTCAGGCCACGCCCTTGAACACCGGGCGTACGACGCGCTCCGTGCCGTCTACGGGGAGGAGACGTTCGACCTCGCCGACCGAAACCCCGACTCCCGACGACTCGCTAAGGCCGAGGCGCACCTCCGGCACCACGTAGACACCAAGAATCAAGCGGTAGAGACCATAGAACAGACGAAACAACTGATAGACTGGGGAGGCGAAAGCGAGATAGAATCGTACCAACGACGCGCACAAGCCGGGTGGGTAGAGGCGCGCGTGGAGTCCGACCGGTGGGACCTCCTCGGGTTCGAAGACCGTCGATTCTCCACGGAACTCAAGTGCTACCAACGGAGCGACTGGGCCGACCTCCCGACCGACGCCGCGGCACATCACCCCAAGCTGGAGGCGTCGTTCGCCGGAGTCGATTCGGGCGCGCTCCCCCACGTAGACGACTGGGATTCTGTCATGCGACACCTGCGTACCGTCGTCGCTACGCACGCGCATTGGGCCGGTATCGGCCGCGGCGACCTCGTGGCCGACGAGTATTTTGATGGAGCGGCCGCGCCGGAGTTCCGATACTCGCGGCCGACCGGTCGCCGAGAAATGCTCCTCGAACGGTACGAAGACCGTGCCACCGACATTTACCGGGAGGCTCTGAAAGAGACGACCACGGCCGTGTACGACCTCCTCTCGGTCGTCTCCGAACAAAACGGAGCGACGTACGACAAGCTGGAGGAGGAGACCGGTCTCGCACGGAGCACGGTTCGCTACCACGTCGCCCGGCTCGCCGAGGAGGGAGTCGTCTACCGGAGCGGGAACCCCGTGCTCGTGATTTTCACGAGTCAATACCTGCTGGAGAGGAGCCGCGAGATTCTGTCGGAGGTCTACCCCGACGACACCCGCGCCGACCGAGAGGAGCGCGCCGAGGAGCGCGAGCGCGAGCGCCGCGAGCGCCAGGAGGCGAACGACCCAGGCGTAGACGACGCCGACGAGACCGGCGACTCGGCCGAGTCTGACGCCGACGACGACCTCGGGTTCCGCTACCTGGCGCACCTGGCCGCGAACATCGGCGACCTCTCGATGCTCCACGCTAACGACGACCTCGGCGACCGCGACGTTCGGGTTCGCGCCGACTCGCTCCCGCCTGACCTCCGGTAGACTGGAGGTTCGGCCGGGCGAGCCCTTCTTTTCGTAGTGGCGACACTCTCGTTCTCACTCGTCAAACCCATACGATTCGTATATCTCCGGTCACACCCATACGATTCGTATAATCCCGACGACCATTTTCACTTTCGCCACGGTGTTACCGAGGGTGCCTTTCTTTGTTTCATCCCAGTTTTGCGCGCGTATAATGCGCGCCCGTGACGCGAGTACCGGCGCGAGCGCCCCCGAGCCGACCACTATTCGCCGGTCTCGGCCGTCGGCCCGGCCACCGAAGTTGCCAGGGACCCCTACGGTAGTGCCCCTAAGGGGGAGAGGGGAAGAACCGTGCGCGGCCGGGCAAAGTGCCCGGCCGCTCCCGCACCGCGAGACCGCACCCGCCGGTAGACGGCCGGAGGAGCACGAGCACAGGAGTAGGGCCGTCAGGTGGGAACCCGCTAACCATCGTTATCAGGTTCGCTTAGGGCTTGTGCGCCCGATGCGCGCGTGAGTCCTTTCTCCGAGTCAGGCAAATATAGAAAAGGGGTGTCTAATCGCGGGAGGGAGATAGGAAAACCATATTTTCGACTGGAGCCGTTTCAGGTGGAACCGGATTAGAGCCTCGCCCGGAGCCGAGAGACGCCGTAGCCCGCGAGCGCGACGACCGCGAACGCCGACGCCGCGAACTCCAGGCCATGCACGAGGTCGGCGAGTGCTCCTCCCTGGGCCACGAGCCACCGGCCGATGAGTGTCCGGTGGCACCCCGCCCGCGAGCACGTCTCTACGAGCCCGTGCGCGACGACGAACACGAGCACGAGCACGGCCAGGAGGAGACCCACGTACTCGCGGGCGCGCTCCCGGAGGCTCACTCGCACACCCCCGCGAGCGAGCCCGCACGAGCCCGGAGACGCGCCCGCCTCCGAACGCGCCCCGACGAACGCACTAACGACCGCACGGCCGCGAGCGACCGCGAGCGAGCCCGCACGAGCGCCCGCTCGCCCCGGCGCATTATGCGCCCCCGCTCGCGCCGACGACCGCACGGAACGCGCGGTCGAGTATGTCCACGACCGCGCCCGCGAGCGCCTGGAGCGCGCCCCCGTCTACCGCGAGCACGTCCGACGCGAGCCCGCCCGCGAGCACGACACCGACCGCGACGACCACGAACCCGAGGAGCCGCACGTACGCCGCGACTCGCTGGAGTCGGAGGAGCCACACTCCGACCGACACCACGCCCAGGGCCGGGCCGACCGTCGAGAGGTCGAACCCCGCCAGGAGCGAACCCAGGCCGAACATCGGTCTATTTCGCACCTCCACGAACCGGGAGCACGTATCGGTCCGCGCGCCCGAATCTCCGATAGAGCCCGTATACAACCAGGAGCCCCGCGACTCCGCCCGCGAGCCAAAGCGCCGGGCCGACCGTGCTCGCGGTCCCCAGGAACGCCGAGACCGGGCCGGAGACCGCGCCCGGCCGAAGCACCTCCAGAGCCCCGAGTCCGACGAGAACTCCCGCCACGGCGACCGCACGGAACGAGAGTGCAGTACGAGACGCGACGTACGCACCGAGGAGCACGACGACCGCGGCGACCACGATAACGACAATCGGGTTCGCCAGCGGTTCGTCTGTCACGCTCGATATGTCCACGCGACGACCGCTCCCTCCTCCACCCCCTCCGGACGAACTCGCGCTCGTGCCGTCAGACGACCGAATCTCGTAGAGCGTCGAGTCGTCGGAGACTTCGAACGAGACCGGCGACTGTGCCGTATCGCTCGCCACTACTTTGCCGTCGTCTACGTCGAGGAGGTCGTACTCGTCCCCCTCGGTCGTCTCGTAGTACGTCAACTGCACGGAGTCACCCGACACCTGGCCCGGCCGGAGTTCGAACCGCGGCGAGTCCGGGTCGGCGACCTCTACCACCACGTCGTTGCCCGGCTCCACCGCGAGCGGGAGCGTGCGCGCACTCACGGTACTGCCCGCGCTCGCGTTCGGCGCGTGCAGATATTGGCGCGCGCCCCCGCCAGATATGCGCGTGTGCGCCTCCACAGGCGTATATGAGGCGTTCGCCAGGTAGTGTACTCGGTCCGCCTCCGAGGTCCCCGACACGTCGATTCGGAAACCTGGGTCTTTCGAGGTTATCCTGAATCTCGTATCCAGGTCGTTCCCTTCCGTCGTCGGCTCTACCACCTGAATGCTCCCGTTCTCCACGACTACCTTACTTCCGTTCGCCACGACGCGCGTCGTCGCGCCGGAGTCGAGGTCGCCAAGCCCGACCTCCAACGTCGTATTCTCGAATTTCGAGTAAGTCGGAGAGGTCTCCGTGCCATTGATGAATACCCGGAGGTCACGGTTCTGCACGACGTTCCCCGCGAACGGTATACTCAGATTTGCGTCCGTCGCGCCGTACCCCCAGGTCCGAGTTACGTTGTATCGCTCCGACCAAGCCTCAGCGGTATAAGACACCGACCGGTCATGCCGGGCGGTATGAGAATACGTCAGATTCACAGTACCGCCCGCCAGCGAGACATTCACCCGATTAGTTCCGTTCCGAATCCAACTCTCATTTGTCGGGAGACTCGCCGTCTCGCCGTCATTCATCAACCCAGTGTGATTTGTCCAATGTCCGTTTACTTCGACACTCGGCGAGTCGGTTTGTCTGTTCTCTTTCGCCGCTATCTTCCAATCGAACCGGCCACCATCCGCCGATAGGTCCACTGACGACGCCGATTTGCTGATTTGGAACTCTTTTGTTTTCGTCTCTCCGTCCGCGAACCCTCCGAACGAGACAGAAGTTCCATCATCGGCGTTTGCAGTGACGCTATCCGGCGTTCCGTACACCTGCAC
>SDGW01001446.1_pt1 | contig 11791 bp, 5 predicted proteins | sample 2873831 | NCBI WGS metagenome assembly SDGW01 (sample SAMN08132700, study PRJNA421101) | hypersaline lake metagenome | isolation source: celular fraction 0.22 microns magnesium sulfate-rich crust from ephemeral... | place: Spain: Penahueca Lagoon, Toledo | collected 2011-07
CGACATGCCCAACGCAGAAGTTATGCGCGCATCAATGAAGTGTTAGACTTACCAAATCTAATCGAAATTCAGACCGCTTCTTATGATTGGTTCTTAGAAGAAGGTTTGAAAGAAATGTTCAAAGACATTTCACCAATCGAAGATTTCACAGGAAACCTTTCACTTGAATTTGTGGATTACACATTAGGAGAGCCGAAGTATCCTGTTGATGAATCAAAAGAGCGAGATGTCACTTATTCCGCTCCTCTTCGTGTAAAAGTTCGCTTGCTTAACAAAGAAACTGGCGAAGTGAAAGAGCAAGAAGTGTTTATGGGTGATTTCCCATTAATGACAGACACAGGTACCTTTATTATTAATGGTGCTGAACGTGTTATCGTTTCGCAGCTAGTTCGTTCACCAAGTGTGTACTTCAGCCCGAAGGTAGATAAAAACGGGAAAAAAGGGTACACAGCTACCGTTATTCCAAATCGCGGTGCTTGGCTAGAGTTCGAAACTGACGCGAAAGATGTTGCACACGTACGTATTGACCGTACTCGTAAGCTACCAATTACAGTACTTCTACGTGCATTAGGTTTCGGTACAGATCAGGAAATCATTGATCTTATTGGAGAGAATGAATTCCTTAAAAACACGCTTGAGAAAGATAATACTGAGAATAGCGAAAAAGCTCTATTAGAAATTTATGAGCGTCTACGTCCTGGTGAACCACCAACCGTAGAAAACGCGAAGAGCTTATTAGTTTCTCGATTCTTTGATCCGAAGCGCTATGACCTAGCACACGTTGGTCGTTACAAGATTAATAAAAAACTTCATTTACAAAATCGTCTATTTAACCAAGTTCTAGCTGAAACGCTAGTAGATCCAGAAACAGGAGAGGTGCTAGCGAATGAAGGCGATAAATTAGATCGTCGTTTGCTAGATAAAGTATTACCTTATCTATCTGGACAGGATGAGAACCTTGGTGAAGCTGAGATTGAACCACAAGACGGTGTATTAGATGAGTCTATTAAGATTCAATCGGTGAAAATCATTGACCCTACTGATCCTGAAGGCGAAAAGACGCTAAATGTAATCGGTAATGGCAATGTAGATAACGAAACGAAGAATATCACACCATCTGACATTATTTCTGCAGTAAGCTACTTCTTTAACTTATTGCACGATGTGGGTGGAACAGATGACATTGACCACTTAGGTAACCGTCGTCTTCGTTCTGTAGGTGAATTGCTTCAGAATCAATTCCGTATTGGGCTTTCCCGTATGGAACGTGTTGTACGTGAACGTATGTCGATCCAAGATACGGCATCCATCACACCGCAACAACTAATTAACATTCGTCCGGTTATTGCATCGATTAAAGAATTCTTTGGTAGCTCACAGCTATCTCAGTTCATGGACCAGACGAACCCGCTTGCAGAATTAACGCATAAGCGTCGTCTATCTGCTCTGGGACCTGGTGGTTTAACACGTGAACGTGCTGGTTTCGAAGTACGTGACGTACACTATTCACACTATGGACGTATGTGTCCGATCGAAACGCCGGAAGGGCCAAACATCGGCTTGATTAACTCTCTTTCAAGTTATGCGAAAGTAAATAAATTTGGTTTCATTGAGACACCTTTCCGTCGTGTGGATCCAGAAACCAATAAAGTAACACCACAAATCGATTACCTGACAGCTGATGAAGAGGACAACTATGTTGTTGCTCAGGCTAACGCAAAGTTAGAAGAAGATGGCTCCTTCACTGATGAAGAAGTAATCGCCCGTTTCCGTGGTGAAAACACTGCTGTAAAACGTGATCGTATCGATTATATTGACGTATCACCGAAGCAGGTTGTTTCAGCTGCGACAGCATGTATTCCATTCTTAGAGAACGATGACTCCAACCGTTCCCTAATGGGTGCGAACATGCAGCGTCAGGCGGTACCTTTGATGGAACCAGAATCGCCAACTGTTGGTACAGGAATGGAATATGTATCTGGTAAAGACTCAGGTGCTGCTGTTCTTGCTCGTCACGAAGGTGTTATCGAACGTGTGGATGCGAAAGAAGTACAAGTTCGCCGCATCTCTGTAGTAGATGGTAAAGAGGTACAAGGTGACCTTGATCGTTATCGTTTACAGAAATTTATTCGTTCCAACCAAGGAACTTGTTATAATCAAAAACCTATTGTCAGTGCGGGCGACCGTGTTGAACAAGGTGAAATTTTAGCTGATGGTCCTTCAATGGAAAAAGGTGAGCTTGCTCTAGGTAAAAACCCTCTTGTGGCATTCATGACATGGGATGGTTATAACTATGAGGATGCGATCATCATGAGTGAACGTCTTGTAAAAGATGACGTTTATACTTCTATTCATGTTGAAGAGTATGAATCAGAAGCACGCGATACCAAGTTAGGACCTGAAGAAATCACGCGTGATATTCCGAACGTAGGTGAAGAGGCTCTTAAGAACCTTGATGACCGTGGAATTATCCGTGTTGGTGCAGAAGTAACTGATGGAGATCTTCTTGTTGGTAAGGTGACGCCAAAAGGTGTAACAGAACTATCAGCTGAAGAACGTCTTCTACATGCAATCTTCGGTGAAAAAGCACGTGAGGTTCGTGATACGTCCTTACGCGTTCCACACGGAGCTGGTGGTATTGTACTAGATGTGAAGATCTTCAATCGTGAAGATGGCGATGAGCTTCCTCCAGGAGTTAACCAGCTTGTACGTGTTTATATCGTACAGAAGCGTAAGATCTCTGAAGGGGATAAGATGGCAGGACGTCACGGTAACAAAGGTGTTATCTCTCGTATTTTACCTGAAGAAGATATGCCATATTTACCAGACGGAACACCAATCGATCTAATGTTAAACCCATTAGGTGTACCATCACGTATGAACATCGGTCAGGTACTTGAAATGCACCTTGGTATGGCAGCTCGTGAGCTGGGTATCAAAGTTGCAACACCAGTATTCGACGGTGCTCGTGAGGAAGACGTTTGGGAGACAATAAAAGAAGCTGGAATGGCAAGAGACGCCAAAACCGTTCTATATGATGGACGTACAGGCGAACCATTCGATAACCGTGTATCTGTAGGTGTCATGTATATGATTAAACTTGCACACATGGTTGATGATAAACTTCACGCTCGTTCAACTGGACCTTATTCACTTGTTACACAGCAACCATTGGGTGGTAAAGCACAATTCGGTGGTCAGCGTTTCGGTGAGATGGAGGTATGGGCACTTGAAGCTTATGGTGCTGCATATACGCTACAAGAAATTCTGACAGTTAAATCCGATGACGTTGTTGGACGTGTGAAGACGTATGAATCGATCGTTAAAGGATCCAATGTTCCAGAACCAGGCGTACCTGAATCCTTCAAAGTATTAATTAAGGAACTTCAGAGCTTAGGTATGGATGTGAAGATGCTTTCCGCAGACGAATCAGAAATTGAAATGCGTGATATCGAAGAAGATGAAACTCAATCCGCTGACAACCTAAGCATCGAGGAAACTGAAAAAGAAGTTGAAGAATAAGCTTTAGATGTAGTACTTGTTGCTTTTTGGTAGAACCTGGATACTATAAGGGAGGTAGGCCCCTTGCTAGATGTTAATAATTTTGAATATATGAAGATCGGTTTAGCTTCTCCGGATAAGATTCGTTCTTGGTCTTACGGTGAGGTTAAAAAGCCAGAAACGATTAATTATCGTACGTTAAAGCCTGAAAAAGATGGACTGTTCTGTGAGCGTATCTTTGGACCTACAAAGGATTGGGAATGTCATTGTGGAAAATACAAGCGCGTGCGTTATAAAGGCATCGTTTGTGACCGCTGTGGCGTTGAAGTAACCAAGGCGAAAGTTCGCCGAGATCGTATGGGGCACTTAGAATTAGCTGCCCCTGTATCTCACATCTGGTACTTCAAAGGTATTCCAAGTCGTATGGGTCTTGTATTAGATATGTCTCCACGTGCGCTGGAAGAAGTTATTTACTTCGCAGCATACGTCGTGACAGATACAGGTGATACAGCACTTGAGAAAAAGCAGCTTCTTTCTGAAAAAGAATACCGTACGTACCGTGAAAAATACGGAAATACGTTCCATGCTGCTATGGGTGCTGAAGCGATTCGTAAACTTCTTCAAGGGATTGACCTTGAAGGCGAAGTAGACACATTGAAAGAAGAGCTTAAAACTGCACAAGGCCAACGCCGTACACGTGCTATTAAGCGCTTAGAGGTATTAGAGTCGTTCCGTGGATCAGGAAATGACCCATCATGGATGATCCTTGATGTTCTTCCTGTTATCCCACCAGAACTACGTCCAATGGTTCAATTAGATGGTGGACGTTTCGCAACTTCTGACTTAAACGATCTATACCGCCGTGTTATCAACCGTAACAACCGTTTGAAACGCTTGTTAGACCTTGGAGCTCCTACGATTATCGTTCAGAACGAAAAACGTATGCTTCAAGAAGCTGTTGACGCCCTTATCGATAATGGTCGTCGCGGTCGTCCTGTAACAGGACCAGGAAACCGTCCATTGAAGTCACTTTCACACATGCTGAAAGGTAAGCAAGGACGTTTCCGTCAAAACCTACTAGGTAAACGTGTTGACTATTCAGGCCGTTCCGTTATCGTTGTTGGACCAAGCTTGAAGATGTATCAAGCAGGTTTACCGAAGGAAATGGCACTAGAATTATTCAAACCATTTGTAATGAGAGAGCTTGTTGACCGAGGTCTTGCTCATAATATTAAATCTGCTAAACGTAAGATCGAGCGCATTCACCCAGAAGTTTGGGATGTTCTAGAAGAAGTCATTAAAGAGCACCCAGTTCTATTAAACCGTGCGCCTACCTTGCACCGACTAGGAATACAGGCGTTCGAACCCGTACTGGTTGAGGGGCGTGCAATTCGTCTGCACCCACTTGTTTGTACAGCCTATAACGCTGACTTCGACGGTGACCAAATGGCAGTGCACGTACCATTATCAGCAGAAGCTCAAGCAGAAGCTCGTATTTTAATGCTTGCTGCTCAAAACATCCTAAATCCTAAGGATGGTAAACCAGTTGTAACGCCTTCACAGGACATGGTATTAGGTAACTACTATCTAACACTTGAACGTGAAAACGCAATTGGGGAAGGTAAAGTCTTTAAGAATACTGATGAAGCACTTATTGCTTATCAGAACGGGTATGTACACCTACACACACGTGTTGCTGTATATGCCGGATCCTTACAGAACCAAACCTTCACACAAGAGCAAAATGAACAATTACTATTAACGACAGTTGGTAAGTTGATTTTCAATGAAATTCTTCCAGAGTCGTTCCCGTATATTAATGAACCAACGCAGGAGAACCTGGAAAAATACACTCCTGAAACGTACTTCATTCCTAGAGGAACAGATGTAAAAGAAGAAATTCAAAAACGCGAACTTGTTCAACCGTTCAAGAAAGGTATCCTTGGTGATATCATCGCTGAAGTGTTCAAACGCTTCAAGATCAGTGAAACATCCAAGATGCTAGACCGTATGAAGGATCTAGGCTTTGCTTACTCCACGAAAGCCGGTATCACAGTTGGTGTATCTGACATCGTTGTATTACCTGAAAAGCAAGAGATCCTTGAAGAGTCACAAGAGAAAGTCGACAAAGTTATGAAGCAATTCCGTCGTGGTTTAATTACGGATGATGAACGCTATGACCGCGTTATTGCAATTTGGTCTGCGGCTAAAGACGATATTCAAGAGCGCTTGATGAAGTCCTTAGACCCAACTAACCCAATCTTCATGATGAGTGACTCAGGTGCACGTGGTAACGCATCAAACTTCACGCAGTTAGCAGGTATGCGTGGTCTGATGGCAAACCCATCTGGTAAGATCATTGAACTACCGATCAAATCCAGCTTCCGTGAAGGTCTAACAGTACTAGAGTACTTTATCTCTACACACGGTGCGCGTAAAGGTCTTGCCGATACAGCACTTAAGACTGCCGATTCAGGTTATCTAACACGTCGACTGGTTGACGTTGCACAGGACGTTATTGTCCGTGAAGATGACTGTGGTACAGATCGTGGCTTAGAGGTAGCATCTCTAACTGAAGGAACTGAGATGATTGAACCTATCATCGATCGACTTGTCGGACGTATTGCATTCAAGACGATTCGTCATCCTGAATCAGGTGAAATTATGGCGAAGCCTAACGAATTAATTACTGAAGATAAAGCGAAAGAAATTGTTGATGCAGGTGTTGAAAAAGCTGTTATCCGTTCTGTCTTCACTTGTTCTACACGCCACGGCGTATGTAAGAAGTGTTATGGACGTAACTTAGCAACAGGATCTGAAGTAGAAGTAGGAGAAGCTGTTGGTATTATTGCAGCCCAGTCAATTGGTGAGCCTGGTACACAGCTTACAATGCGTACATTCCACACGGGTGGTGTTGCAGGAGATGACATCACACAGGGTCTTCCGCGTATCCAGGAGCTATTTGAGGCACGTAATCCAAAAGGTCAGGCTGTTATCAGTGAAATCTACGGTACTGTTGAAGACGTTTCTGAGGTAAAAGATAAGCTTGAAATCACTGTTCAAGGTGAGGTTGAAAAGCGTAGTTACACTGCACAATATGGAGCTCGCATGAAAGTTTCAGTTGGTGACTCTGTTATTGCAGGTGACGCCCTTACTGAAGGTTCAATCGACCCGAAAGATTTACTGAAGATTCAAGGTATGGAAGGTGTAGAAGCCTACCTACTAAAAGAAGTACAAAAAGTATATCGTATGCAGGGTGTTGAAATCGGAGATAAACACGTAGAGGTAATGGTTCGCCAGATGCTACGTAAGATCCGAGTTCACGATGCAGGTGATACAGATGTCCTACCAGGTTCCTTACTTGAAATTCACCAGTTCAAAGAAGCGAACCAACAAGCACTTCTTGCTGGAGATCAACCTGCTATTGGTCGTCCTGTATTGCTTGGTATTACGAAAGCATCCCTTGAAACAGATTCCTTCTTATCTGCTGCATCCTTCCAGGAGACGACTCGTGTCCTAACAGATGCTGCAATCAAAGGTAAGCGTGATGAACTTCTAGGGTTGAAAGAGAACGTTATTATTGGTAAGCTAGTTCCTGCTGGTACAGGTATGCCGAGATACCGTAGTATCCAGCCTGATTCAGATGAATTAACTGAAGATATGAAAACAGCTCCAGAGCAACCAGAAGAAATCACACAGTCTTAATTGTGAAAAGATAAGAGGCAAGTGATAAGAAAGGAAGCATCTTGATAAAAAATCACATCATAACGTTGACATCCCATCGAGTGAGTGATAATATATTCAAGGTGCTTCCATTTATCCTTGTTACTTTGGAGGATATAGTTTAGATGTCTTATGAAAAAGTAGCACAGGCTAAACCGAATTTAGTTATCGGAACAAAGCAAGCCATGAAAGCAATGAGACATGGCACAGTAGATGAAGTTATCATTGCTGACGATGCTGATCAGCAAGTAACTGTTAAAGTGCTGCGGCTCGCTCATGAGTTAGCAACTCCTGTATCGCAAGTAGATTCTAAGGAGAAGCTTGGAAAAGCCTGCGGTATAGATGTGGGAGCAGCTGTAGTGGCGATAAAGCAATAAAGTTTTGGCGTTTTGCAACAGGCATTCGCGAAAGCTTTGTTTTTTGCCTGTTTATGAACCACCTGGATGTGTGGTTTTACTGAAACGAATTTTGAAGGGAGGATAACAGAATGCCTACTATTAACCAATTAGTACGTAAAGGACGCGTTTCTAAGACGACTAAATCTGACTCACCAGCGTTGAACAAAGGTTACAATAGCTTTAAAAAGCAATTTACTGACCTTTCTTCTCCACAAAAACGTGGTGTCTGCACACGTGTAGGTACACTAACACCGAAGAAGCCAAACTCTGCACTTCGTAAATATGCACGTGTACGTCTTACAAACAGCATCGAAGTAACTGCGTATATCCCTGGTATTGGCCACAACCTACAAGAGCACAGCGTTGTTCTTATCCGTGGCGGTCGTGTAAAGGACTTACCAGGTGTTCGTTACCACATCGTACGTGGTGCGCTAGATACAGCAGGTGTTGAAGGCCGTGCGCAAGGTCGTTCTAAGTACGGAACGAAAAAGCCTAAGAAAAAATAATGTAAGTTTACTTGCATTTAAAGAACCGTTAATAACGAAAGTATAAACTGAAAGGGGGAGACCATATGCCACGTAAAGGACCAGTACCAAAGCGTGATGTATTGCCGGACCCAATGTACAACTCTAAGCTTGTAACTCGCCTTATCAACCAAATCATGGTTGACGGTAAGCGCGGTAAAGCTCAGAAAATTCTATATAGCGCATTCGAACTTGTTCAAGAACGTAGCGGTAACGATGCTATGGAAACATTCGAACAAGCACTTAAAAACGTAATGCCAGTACTAGAGGTTAGAGCACGTCGTGTAGGTGGATCTAACTATCAAGTACCAGTAGAAGTACGTCCGGAACGTCGTCAAGCACTAGGACTTCGTTGGGTAGTAAACTATTCCCGTCTTCGCGGTGAGAAGACAATGGAAGAACGTTTAGCTAACGAAATTCTTGATGCAGCGAATAACACTGGCGCAGCTGTTAAGAAGCGCGAAGATGTTCACAAGATGGCGGAAGCGAACAAAGCATTCGCTCACTACCGTTGGTAATCAAAAACAATATAACTTAAGCAATAGGAAGGAGAAAGATTCATGCCTAGAGAGTTCTCCTTGGAAAAGACACGTAATATCGGCATCATGGCTCACATCGATGCCGGTAAAACAACTGCTACAGAGCGTATTCTTTTCTATACAGGACGCATTCACAAAATTGGTGAAACGCACGAAGGCGCTTCCCAAATGGACTGGATGAGCCAGGAGCAGGAACGCGGAGAACCTCAGACAGAAACAGTATGGCGTCAGGCAACAACTTACGGTGTTCCACGTATTGTTTTCATTAACAAGATGGACAAAGTAGGCGCTGACTATCTATATTCTGTTTCTACTCTAAATGATCGATTAGGTGCTAACGCTCACCCAATTCAGCTTCCTATTGGTGCTGAAGATGAGTTTGAAGGCATTATTGATCTAATTGGAATGCAAGCATTCTATTACCTTGATGACCTTGGAACACGTGCTGAATCACGTGAAATTCCTGATGAATACAAGGAACAAGCAGAAGAATATCGCCTAAAGCTTATCGAAGCTGTTGCTGAATCAGATGAAGAGCTTATGATGCGTTACCTAGAGGGAGAAGAATTTACAAATGAAGAGCTTATGGAAGCAATCCGTACAGCTACATTGAACGTAGACTTCTACCCTGTACTATGTGGTTCTGCCTTCAAAAACAAAGGTGTTCAGCTATTAGTTGATGCGGTAATTGATTACCTACCATCACCATTAGATGTACCTCCAATCGAAGGTCACGTACCACGTACGGAAGAAGAAATTGTTCGTAAAGCGGACGACAGCGAGCCATTCTCTGCTCTTGCCTTTAAGGTTATGACAGACCCTTATGTTGGTAAGTTGACATTCTTCCGTGTGTACTCTGGTATCCTAAACTCAGGTTCTTATGTTAAGAACTCAACAAAAGATAAGCGTGAGCGTGTAGGTCGTATCCTACAAATGCACGCAAACTCTCGTGAAGAGATCTCTCACGTATATGCGGGTGATATCGCTGCTGGTGTTGGTCTTAAAGATACAGCAACAGGTGATACATTATGTGATGAAAAGAGCCTTGTTATCCTTGAATCTATGGAATTCCCTGAGCCAGTCATCTCTGTTGCAATTGAACCAAAATCAAAAGCAGACCAAGATAAAATGGCTGTAGCTCTAGCGAAACTTGCTGAAGAGGATCCAACATTTAAAACTGAAACAAACGTTGAGACTGGCCAAACGATCATTTCTGGTATGGGTGAACTTCACCTAGATGTTATCGTTGACCGTCTGAAGCGTGAGTTCAAAGTTGAAGCAAATATTGGTAGCCCTCAAGTTGCATATCGTGAAACCTTCCGTGGTTCTGCGCAAGTTGAAGGTAAATTCGTACGTCAGTCTGGTGGTCGTGGACAATACGGTCACGTATGGGTTGAGTTCGAACCAAACGAAGAAGGCGCTGGCTTTGAATTTGAAAATAAAATTGTTGGTGGTGTAATCCCTCGTGAATACATCAACTCTGTACAACAAGGTATTGAAGAAGCTATGGAAAACGGAGTTGTTGCTGGGTATCCTTTAATTGATATTAAAGCAAAATTATTCGATGGTTCTTACCACGATGTTGACTCCAGTGAAATGGCTTATAAAGTGGCTGCTTCTATGGCACTTAAAGATGCGAAAAACAAGTGTAAACCTGTACTTCTTGAACCTATGATGAAGGTTGAAATTGTTATTCCTGAAGAGTATATGGGAGATATCATGGGTGACGTAACAGCACGTCGTGGACGTGTAGATGGTATGGATACTCGTGGTTCATCACAGCTTGTAAAAGCATTCGTACCTTTATCTGAAATGTTTGGTTATGCTACAAGTCTACGTTCTAACACGCAAGGTCGTGGAACGTACACAATGCACTTCTCACACTATGATGAAGTACCAAAGAGCATTTCTGATGAAATTGTTAAGAAAAATGCTGGCCAATAATTGATTTTTTAATCATCATCAAGTATAACTTGTATTGTAGGCGTAGATGCATATGAGGTGCTTGACACCTCTTGTGCTTCTATGACACAAATAAATTACTAAAAATACATTTCTTATATTTAAAGGAGGAAGTTTTCATGTCTAAGGAAAAATTCGACCGCTCCAAGTCCCACGTTAACATTGGGACTATCGGACACGTTGACCATGGAAAAACTACATTAACAGCAGCAATCACAACTAGCCTGCACGCTCGTTCAGGATCTGGTGAAGCAAGAGCATATGACACGATCGATAATGCTCCAGAAGAGCGCGAGCGTGGAATCACAATCTCAACTGCACACGTTGAGTATGAAACAGAAAACCGTCACTATGCACACGTTGACTGTCCAGGTCACGCTGACTACGTTAAGAACATGATCACTGGTGCAGCACAAATGGACGGTGCGATCCTTGTTGTATCTGCGGCTGATGGCCCAATGCCACAAACTCGTGAGCACATCCTACTTTCTCGTCAGGTTGGAGTACCTGCAATCGTAGTATTCCTAAACAAAGTTGACATGGTAGACGACGAAGAGCTTCTTGAACTAGTTGAAATGGAAGTTCGCGATCTTCTATCTGAATATGAATTCCCTGGTGACGATGTACCAGTTGTTTCAGGTTCTGCTCTTAAAGCTCTTGAAGGCGAAGAAGAGTATGTAAACAAAATTTATGAACTAATGGACGAGGTAGACGCTTACATCCCAACACCTGAGCGTGACCACGACAAGCCATTCATGATGCCAGTTGAGGACGTATTCTCAATCACTGGTCGTGGTACAGTTGCAACAGGCCGTGTTGAGCGTGGATCAGTTAAAGTCGGTGACGATATCGAAATCATCGGTATGGCTGAAGAATCATCCAAGACTACTATTACAGGTGTAGAAATGTTCCGTAAGCTTCTTGACTATGCAGAAGCTGGCGACAACATTGGTGCGCTACTACGTGGTGTGAACCGTGATGACATCAACCGTGGTCAAGTACTAGCTAAGCCTGGTACTATCAATCCACACCGTAAGTACAAAGCTGAGGTTTATGTACTTTCTAAAGAAGAAGGTGGACGTCATACTCCATTCTTCAACAACTACCGCCCACAGTTCTACTTCCGTACTACGGACGTAACTGG
>SDGW01000997.1_pt1 | contig 11789 bp, 9 predicted proteins | sample 2873831 | NCBI WGS metagenome assembly SDGW01 (sample SAMN08132700, study PRJNA421101) | hypersaline lake metagenome | isolation source: celular fraction 0.22 microns magnesium sulfate-rich crust from ephemeral... | place: Spain: Penahueca Lagoon, Toledo | collected 2011-07
CTGTTAATATATATATTGAAAGGGCTTACATAATAAACCATTACATCTTAAGAATCCTGGTTTTATTGGTTTAAGGGGGGAAAGATTCCTTGAGCCATCTATTTATAAATAAAAAGGAGGATGAAAGACCATGAAAAAGAAACTTTCTATTTTATTATCACTTGTTTTTGCCATGATTTTAGTTGTAGCTAGCGCGTGTAGTAATGACACGAGTCAAGAAGCTGGCGGTGAAGGACACGATTCGTCACAGAATACAAGTCAAAATGATGAAGGTTCAAATGACTCAGCAAATGAGGAACCTACTGAAATTACATTTTGGACCATGCAATTGAAGCCAACCTTTACAGATTACATCAGTGGGGTAATCGAAGACTTTGAAAAAGAAAACCCAAATATTAAAGTTAATTGGAAGGACATCCCTTGGGGAGATATGGAGAAGAAAATCCTATCTGCAGTAGCTTCTCAGACAGCTCCGGATGTTGCGAACTTAAATCCACAGTTTGCGGCTAAGTTAGCTGAGCTTGATGCACTAGTAAATATGGATGACGCCGTATCTGAAGAGGTTAAGGATAAATACTTTGATATGGTTTGGCAGTCTAACGAGTTTGGTGGAGAAACGTTTGGTATCCCTTGGTACCTATCTTCTCAGGTAAGTATGTATAACAGTAATATCTTCCAAGAAGCTGGCCTTTCAGATCAAGATGTACCTGGAACATATGAAGAAGTTTTAAACGTATCGAAGGTCATTAAGCAAGAGACAGGTAAATATGCGTTTTTCCCTCCTTTAGATGGAAGTCACCTGTTAGAAACTATGGTTCAAATGGGAGTCGACCTGACTAACGAAGATCAAACAAAAGCAACCTTTAATACAGCAGAAAGTAAAGAAGCATTTCAATTTTTCGTAGATATGTATAAAAATGAATTAATCCCTAGAGAAGTATTAACAGAAGGACATAACAAAGCCGTTGACATGTACCAAGCAGGTCAGCTAGCTATTTTAGCCTCAGGGCCACAGTTCTTAGGAAAAGTAAAAGAGAATGCACCGGATGTCTATGAAGCTACCAAAATTGCTCCAATCATTACGGGTGAAACAGGATTGAAAAACGTAGCAGCTATGAACCTAGTTGTCCCTAAACAAAGTGAGGCACAGGACGCTGCGGTTAAGTTTTCAGTATTTATGACGAACGCTAAAAACCAGGTTAAATTCGATAAGATTGTACCAATTCTACCATCCATTGAAACGGCTCTAGAAGATCCGTATTTCAACGAGTTACCTGAAGATGCAACTCCAATGGATAAAGCTAGAATTGTATCTGCAAAGCAGCTGCCAGATTCTAAAGTTCTTGTACCTCCAATGAAAAACTATTCCGAGCTACAAAAAGCTATGAATCAAGCGTTACAATCTGCGATGCTTGAAAAACAATCGGTTGATGAAGCGTTAAATGAAGCAGAGCAAAAATGGAATAACATACTGAACAAGAAATAACCCATAGGGAGGAAGGTAAAGTCCCTTCCTCCCCTTTTATACTTATACAAAAAACAGGCAGCCATGGCATATGCCAGAATTGAGCTGCCTTTAAAATTCTTAACTTAGGTATCAATCTCATAATTTTAAACGCTCAAATAAATGGTGGTGAAGATATGAAAGAGGAGTCGAAAACGTTCTTTGATCAAACAAAAGGGAATCTTATTGTTTCCTGTCAGGCTCTCGAGGATGAGCCTCTTCACGGCCCTCAATATATGACAAAGATGGCCATAGCAGCATATGAAGGTGGTGCTGTGGGGCTAAGGGTCAATGGAAGAAAAGATATCCAAGCAATTAAACAAGAGGTGGATCTCCCTATCATTGGCCTTGTTAAACAAGATTATAAAGATAGTGAAATTTTTATTACACCTACAAAAAAAGAAGTTGATGAGCTATTAGAAGCAGGAGCCGATGTCATTGCAATGGATGCAACGCAACGTACTAGACCACACGGGGAGTTATTAAATGAACTCATCCATTATATACAAGCAAATGACAGACTGGTCATGGCTGATATTTCAACTAAAGAAGAAGGAATTACTGCTGAGAAGCTAGGTGTTGACTGTATAAGCACGACTTTGTCAGGTTACACCCCCTACTCCCCTAAACAAGAATCCCCTGACTTCAAGCTTATAGAAGACTTAGTGAAAGAAGTAGATATCCCCGTATTAGCAGAGGGACGTATTTGGTCAATAGATGATGCGACAAAGGCACTTTCTTTAGGGGCACATGCCGTTGTAATTGGATCAGCCATTACAAGACCTCAATTAATCACGAAACATTTCTTTGAAGGGATCAAAAAAGGAGGAAAACCCTATGAATCAACCACCACAGATTAAAGGTAAGTTAACAGGATTAATTAATAGCTATTATCCTTCTCTAACCAAATCGGAGCAAAAAGTTGCTAAGAAGGTTTTAAATGATTTAGAAGCTGTGTTGTATAGTTCTGTAACAGATTTAGCGGATCAGTCAGAAGTTGGTGAGACGACAGCGCTTCGATTTTGTAGAAAGATTGGTTTCCGCGGATATCAAGAGTTTAAGTTAGCCATTGCCAAGGACCTCTCTAATCCGACCAATGGCAATGAAGAAGCCCATACCCAACCAATTAGCTTACATGAATCGATTGCCCACCATACGAAAGATTCAATTGATGAAACAATGCAAATGGTGGATGAAGCTATATTAGAAAAAAGCATCGATTTAATCGATCAGGCTTCCAACGTTTATTTCTTTGGAGTGGGAACATCTGGGTTGACCGCTCTCGATGCAAAAAACCGCTTTCTAAGGATCGGGAAAAAGACGGACGCCATAGTGGATCCTCATATTCAATCCATGTTCGCCTCGACAGTACAAGAAGGAGACGTTGTTATCGGCATATCTGTTAGTGGGAGTACAAAGGATACGATCGATTCACTCTCAATAGCAAAAGAAAATGGTGCACAAGTTATTGCGATGACCCATTACGCTCGTTCGCCAATCACCAAACTTGCAAACGAGGTTTTGATCACCGGAGGAAAAGAGTCCCCCTTAGAAGGTGGGTCTCTCGGGGCGAAGATTTCACAATTATACCTGATTGACCTTCTTTGTACAGGGTTAGCCCTTCGTCATAAAGAAGAATCCCTACAAATGAAGCAAAAAACGGCTCAATCTGTTGTAGATAAAATTTACTAAACACCTTAAAGCAAAATGGAGGTGAGTCAGGTGCAGGTAATTGGATTAGATATAGGAGGTACATCAGTAAAAGGAATGATCGTTACATCCTCAGGGAGCATTCAAGCTGAGTTTAAACAGCATACGAACATTCTTGAAGGTCGTGAAGGGATTTTACAATCTGCTTTTTCAGTGGTTGATACTCTATTATCTAAGATTGGACACAACGAACAATCCCCTGTGATTCAAGGAATTGGAATAGGAAGCGCAGGTAGAATTGACCCTGTAAGTGGCAACGTTGTATTTGCTACAGAAAACTTACCAGGCTGGCAAGGGACACAACTTAAACAGACTTTTGAGGAGCGTTATCGTTTACCGGTTTCTGTTGACAATGATGCAAACACAGCCTTGGTTGGAGAGTTATGGAGAAATACATCTATTTCTTTAAATAAAAAGCAAGGTGTCGTTATGCTGACACTCGGCACAGGTGTTGGTGGAGCAAATGTTATGAACGGTCAGCTTGTCACTGGGTCTCACTATCAAGGTGGAGAATGGGGGCATATTATTCTTGTTCCAGGTGGCCGGGAGTGTAACTGTGGAAAATATGGGTGTTTGGAACAATACCTTTCCGGCACAGCACTCATTACAGCGGTCAATAAAGCAACAGGAAGAAGTTATACAAACGGATCATCTATCTTTGAGGACTTTACGAAACAAGACAAGACGGTTGAACCCATTATCCATCAATTCATTTATTATCTAGCTATAATGCTTGAGAACATCTCAACAAGCATTGATCCGAAGTATATTTTGTTAGGTGGTGGTGTCCTTGATTCGAAAGATCATTGGTGGCATTTGCTCGAACAACAACTACATACCTTCGAAACGAAAGCACAAGTTCTTCCAGCTATGGTAAAAAATCAAGCCGGCATGTACGGAGCTGCAAGCCAAATCATAAATATTTTGAGAGAAAAGAAGGTGAGCATTGATGAAACAACGTAAATTCACACCATATCTCTTTTTGATACCCGGCTGTCTAATCTTAGGTGCATTTATTTTTTATCCGATGCTCCAGGCGATATGGCTAAGCTTTACAGACTATAATATGGTGCAACAAAACCCTAACTTTGTTGGTGTTGAAAACTACAAAAATTTATTCCAAGATGAATTATTTTGGCAAGTGTTATGGCAGACCATTCTTTACCTAGTGATCGTCGTTCCAGCGCTTGTGTTTCTACCAATCTTTTTAGCTATTCTTGTGAATCAAGAGATTAAGGGTATTTCCTTTTTCCGGTCTGCCTATTATGTTCCGGTTGTGACCTCTATGGTTGTAGTCGGAATTGCATGGAAATGGATGTATGCGGATAAAGGGATCCTTAATTACATTCTGGATACATTCGGTTTTATAGATGAACCCGTACATTGGTTAACCTCTACATCGACAGCGCTGTTTGCCGTTATGGCTGTAACGGTTTGGAAAGGTATGGGGTATTACATGGTTATTTATTTGGCAGGTCTTCAAGCGATTCCTGATGATTTATATGAAGCAGCACGCATTGATGGGGCAAGTAAATGGAAGCAGATCATCCATATTACGATACCTTTATTAATGCCATCTATTATGATCGTAACCATTATGTCCTCTATTGCGGCAATGAAGGTGTTTGAAGAAATCTATGTTATGACCAGTGGTGGTCCTTTGAACAGCTCCTCTACCCTCGTATTTTATATTTATGAACAGGCATTTGAGAACTTGGAGATGGGGTATGCGAGTGCAGCTGGCGTTATTTTATTTGTCATCACGCTTATCTTCTCTATCATCAATATTACATTTATGAATAAAAAAGAAGCGGCAATGAAGGGGTGATCCGTATGAATACTCAAACAGAACAAATTCCAGAAGACCCTAAACCAAATAAGATGAGACCAAATCCGAATGACCCTAAGCAAGATCCAACCATGTTTACAAAAAAGAAACCAGTATCTATGAAAGTGATTATCCAAAAAATTGCAACTTATATCATTTTAATTCTAGTAACGTTACTTATGGTAGGACCATTCTTATGGTTGCTCTCTACATCAATGAAATCTGGCGGGGAGAATATTTTCCAATACCCCCCTAAGCTAATCCCTGAAAAACCGACCTTAAAATATTACGCTGAAGTGATGGAGTACTTTCCTTTTTGGCGTTATTTATTGAACAGTACCATTGTTGCTGTCTTAACAGTTGGATTTAACATGCTATTTTGTTCACTTGCAGCGTATCCATTAGCACGCATGAATTTTCGAGGGAAAAATATGGTGTTTATATTAATCATTAGCACGATGATGATCCCATTCCAACTTCTTATGATTCCGATTTACATTTTAGCTTTAAATTTAGGTCTTCAGAATACATACATGGGGCTTGTTCTTCCTCATGCTACAACAGCATTTGGTATTTTCATCATGCGACAAGCTTTTCTCACCATCCCATATACGTTGGATGAGTCCGCACGAATGGATGGGGCAAATGCATTTCAAATATGGTTACGCATTCTAATGCCGCTTGTAAAACCCTCTCTCGTAACCATGGCGATTTTTACATTTATGATGGCATGGGGGGACTTCTTATGGCCTTTAATTATTACAAATGATCAAAGCATGTACACCCTACCACTTGGGGTTCAGGCTTTACAAGGTAATTTTTCAGGTAACTGGCGAACGATCGCTGCCGGCTCAATCATTTCTATACTACCTATTATTATTATATTTGCCATTTTGCAGCGACAGTTTATTTCAGGTGCGATGAAAGGAGCGGTTAAGGGATGACGGAAAAACGCTATACCTGCCATATTGTCTTCCAAACGCATTGGGACCGCGAATGGTATTTACCTTTTGAGGTATTCCGCCACCGTCTCATGCAAGTTATGAAGCGAGTTGTAAGCGGTTTAGAATCTGGAGAGTTAAAGCAATTTGTATTGGATGGACAAATGGCTGCACTGGAAGACTACTTTGAAGTATGTTCAGATAGCATGAGAAATCGTGTCGAGACGCTTATAAAGGAAGAAAAAATCATCATTGGCCCATGGTATGTCTTGGCAGATGAGTTTCTCGTTTCAGGAGAATCCCTTTATCGAAACCTGGAGCTTGGATTGAAACTAGCAAGTGAATACAATCATTCACAATCTGTAGGTTATCTCCCAGATACCTTTGGGCATGTTGGGCAAATGCCACAACTCCTTCAATCCTTTGGTTTGGATAATGCCATACTATGGCGCGGAGTGAAACCAGATCATTCTGAATTATGGTGGGAAGCCCCTGATGGAACACAGGTATTCTCTGTGTTCCTGCCAGAGGGTTATTATCAGCCTTTATTAAATGGCGATGATACTCATAAACAAATGGACACTTATCTAAAAAAGGTCACTCCTTTTGCTACCACTTCACATGTATTATTAACGAACGGTGGAGACCACATTATGCCAGAACATAAACGAATGGATGAAGAACTTAATTCTCTCGAAGTTGAAGATGTTGAGTTTAAACAATCCAACTTTGAAACCTACATTGAGGAATTAAAAAAAGAAACAGCAGAGCTTGATACCTATTATGGCGAAATGCGCTCCAATGCACATATTTATGTACTACCTAACGTTCTTTCTACTCGTACCTATTTGAAAGAACAAAATCAACGGATTGAGGATGAGCTAACAGGTTATGTAGAACCCTTACAAGCGCTTTGTCAGCCGGATTTTGAACAGAGGTATATGCAAGACACATGGAAATTGTTACTTCAAAATCATCCCCATGACAGTATTTGTGGCTGTAGTATTGATGAAGTCCATCGGGAAATGGAGACACGTACAATGAAGCTTGAACAGCGTATCCAGATGCTACAAGAGGAAGCTCTTGATGCCGCAGGGTATTTAGATGTTTCAAATACAGGTAATGGGAATCAAAAACCATTCGATGACATGAGCAAGTTTACTGTTTTCAATCCCCATCCTTATCCTTATACAGGATGGATTTCAGGTAACCTTTTTGTAACCGAAGAAATAGAATTTATGCTAGAAGACCGATCTGGAAAATTGTACACGCCTGTTGTGAAAAACAAATATCAAGACCGTTATTTTGCATCCCCTGTTGATGCATTCCCGGAATTCAAAGATGTGACCTATTATGATATCGCCTTCTATGTTGAAGATCTACCTTCTATATCTTTAAGTACGTTTAACGTTATAGAAGGCACACAGGATCAGTTACAGAATAAACAAACCACTTCCATAGAAAATGAATATATGCATTTAACCGTACGATCAGATGGAAGTTTTCAAGTGAAAGATCTCCAATCAGGTGAAGAGCATCGTCATGTTCATCAAGTATATAGTTCTCTTGATGCTGGAGATGAGTATAATTATTCTCCTCCAGAACATGATCACATCACTTATGCTGAGTTAAAAGGCTCACCAGAAACAAATGTGTCCCAAGGAATGCAAGTTATGCGTTATGAAATTGCACTTAATCAGCCTTCTGGGTTAAATGAAGAACGAACAGGACCAGATGCTGAGACCGTCACGACATCACTCACGGTTGAAATAACGCTCTACTCAAATGATCCATTAGCTTATGTACAGACGGATATAGATAATCAAGCTAAGGATCAACGCTTGCGTATTCGTTTCCCTCAAAAGCAGACGATTGAGCATACGTTCAGTGATACAGCATTTGAAATAAAGAAACGACCTGCTCAAAAAGCAGAACAGTTGGAAGCACCGAAGCATACGGAAGTTCCTGTAGTGGTCGAACCTTCACATTCCATGATTCAAGCAAACCAATTTTGCTTTCTCCATCGTGGATTACAGGAGTACCAGGTTACACAGGACGATGCGATTGAAGTCACGCTTATTCGAAGTGTCGGATGGCTCTCCCGAGACGATTTGCGCACACGTGGCGGCGGAGCAGGACCATCCATGAGAACAGAGGAAGCACAATGCATACGAAATCATACCTTCTCTTATGCATTTGGAATTCATGGAAATAAGGTTTCCGATACACTTCGACAGGCTCGAAGCTTCCGAGTCCCACCTCGTATAAACCGCGGGTATGGTTCGTCTAAAAGTGGCAGTTTGTTAAACATTCATAATGATGAGGTTCAATGGAGTTCTATTCGTCCAATTGACCGAGGAATGGAAGTACGACTATGGAACCCTACTACAAGAGATCAAGCGATTCACTTTGATAGCGATCGAAATATTGATTCCATTTTAAAGACTTGCACCACGGGGCATAAGCAGGTAGAAAACGAACAAGATGCTATTAAGCAAAGCCAAATTGTAACCTATCAGATCTTTTGGAAGGAAAGTGGTGAAACAGAATGAGCGGGAAATTAGCTGTCTTACCTATTGATGCACGCCCCGTCACACGGGATTTGCCTCAACAGTTAGCGAAAATGGCTGGATGGCAAGTCATACTACCTGACCGTGATCAACTAGGTTTTTTAAAACAGCCCGCCGATCGGAAGACGATCGCAAATTGGTTAAGGAAGCATGCACCTGATGTAGATGGGTTTATTTTGTCTGCTGATATGCTTGGATATGGAGGGCTTGTCCCCTCTCGCATCAACACAGAGTCTGTGGCTGCAATTCAAGAACAACTTAACATTATTAAAGACATTCGTAACCAATACCCTCACAAGAAACTCATGCTGTTTAGTGCGACGATGCGCATTTCAAACAACTATATAAATGAAGAAGAAAAGGAATATTGGAAGGATTATGGCGAAGAGCTATGGGCTTACTCTTACCACTCCCACCGATACGAAAAAACGAATGATACGGAAAGTCTTACTTATATCAAAAAGTTAGAAAACAAGATTCCTTCTCCTATACAGGAAGACTATATAAAGACACGTCAGCGTAATTTCGAGGTAAACCAATACTTAATGCAAATGGTTGAGGAGAATTTTATCGACCTCCTGGTTTATCCTCAAGATGACACCAGTGAATATGGAATGAATATTCGTGAGCAGGAATATCTTCAAACCGAAATGACTAAGCGTGGGTTGTTTGATCAAGTACTCATTTATCCTGGGGCTGATGAGGTTGCCAGTACCCTAACAGCACGTATGATCTATACTTTAGAAGGGGTTACCGCTCCTGGATTCTTCCCGATGTATAGCGGAGAACGAGGATCTTTAACACCAGCCATGTATGAAGACCGTCCTATCTGTGAATCTGTTAAGGGACAAATCTATGCTTTTGGGAGCCATTCCGTTGATCAGCTTTCCGATGCAGATATTATTTTAGCTGTTAATGTACCTGGTAAACGCCAAGGCGATCTTGCCTTACATCTACATACTTCAGAAGTGGACACAAATGATCGAAATCTTGGTGAATGGCTGAAACGCATTCAGTTTCATCAAAGTAAAGAAAGACCTGTTGCTATAGCTGATGTGGCCTATGCAAATGGTGCGGATCCAGCATTGGTCCCTCAACTGCTTCACCGTTGTTCTTTTTTAAGCTTATACGGATTTGCTGGATGGAATACAGCAGGAAACACTTTGGGGACAGTGGTTGCACAAGCTGCCCTTAAGCTGTTGGCTGAGAAGAAAGGCTTGAGCAATCAAGTTGAGATTGAATGGAATCAATCTTTATTACTTCGTTTGCTTGATGACTACCTTTACCAGAGTGTTGTCAGAGATCATATACGTGCCCAAATAGATGAAACTACGAGTTCACCACAACAGTTACGGCAATTAGCGGATCAAATCTTCAGAAAATATGCCGATGACTTCCTATCTCTCTATCAATTAAATGCTTCTATTTCAAAATTGTATATGCCATGGGATCGTACATTTGAAATCGGTATTGAGTTAAGTAACAGAGGTGATCAGGAATGAGAAAGTTAATCGGAGTCGATTTAGGAGGGACCAATCTAAGAGTAGCGGTAATCTGGGATGATGGTACGATTATTGACCATCTCTCCTCCCCTACTCTTTCCGAGCGGGGCCCACGACCTGTGATCTCAGATATGATTAAAATGATCAACACCTTAAAGGAAAAGTACGGAGAAATTGAGACAGTTGGAATGGGCTCTCCTGGTCCACTTGACCCGTTTCAAGGCATTGTGAAGAATCCTCCAAATCTACCTGGGTGGACGGATATCCCCCTTAAGCAAATGGTGGCTGAGGAAGTCGATTTACCAGTAGTCATCAATAACGATGCGAATGCGGCAGGATTAGCTGAAGCACAATTTGGTGCAGGAGTTGGATATAAAAGCACCTTTTATATCACATGGAGTACAGGTATCGGAGGCGGCTTTATCGTAGACGGGAAGATTCTCCAAGGAGAAACCGGATTAGCTGGGGAAATCGGCAATATGATTGTGGCTCCTAATGGAAAAAAACATTCAAACATGAACCCTGGAGCACTGGAAGCTATGGCAAGTGGTACCGCGATTGGAGCAGAAGGCAAACGTCAGCTTGGTACAGAAGGCGGCGCGGAACAAGTATTGGAGCTGGCTCGGAAAGGAAATTCTACTGCTCAAGCCATTATTGATGAAGCAATCCATTACCTTGCTATTGGAATTGCAAATATCGCTTTAACTGTAGATCCAGCTCTATTTGTAATCGGTGGTGGTGTTATGAATGCTTCAGACATACTCCTTACTCCTCTCCAACAAAAGATGACAAACTTTTTATATGAAGGCCAAACGATCACCATTAAACAAGCTGAGCTTGATCAGCAATCCGGAATTATAGGAGCAGCTCTATTACCTTTATCTACATAAGGAGGATTTGATGATAAAAGAAATTCAAAAGGATATTGTTATTATTGGTGGCGGAATTGGCGGGTGCACAGCAGCCTTATCAGCAGCAAAAATGGGGAAACATGTTGTGATGACTGAAGAAACTCCCTGGATTGGAGGACAACTGACAAGTCAAGGGGTACCTCCTGATGAGCACCCTTGGATTGAAGAATTCGGTTGTTCGCAAACCTACCGCGAATTTCGCAACCGCGTTCGCAATTATTACCGAGACCATTATCCGATGTCAACGGAAGCTAGAAAAAAAGAGCACTTGAATCCTGGAAATGCGTGGGTGAGTCGCATAGCTCATGAACCCCGAGTAGCTCTGCGTATTTTATATGACATGCTTGGACCTTATATAAGTAATGGACGTATTGAAATATTACTAAACCATCAGGCCATTCAAGTTAAAACTGACCTAGATCGGATTCAGAATGTAACGGTTCAGGAAAAGCGTACAGGTAAAGAAATCACCCTACATGGACACTATTTTTTAGATGCTACAGAATGTGGTGATTTACTCCCTCTAGCTGGTGCGGAACATACAACAGGTGCAGAAAGCAAAGAGGAGACGGGAGAATTACATGCCCTTGAGAAAAAGCTTCCACAGGATATGCAGTCCATCACTCATGTGTTTGCCGTTGATTATTGTGAAGGAGAAGATCATACCATTGATAAGCCTGAGCAATATGACTTTTGGAAAGAATACCAAGCTCCATTTTTAAAACACAAACAGTTAAGTTGGGGAGCTCCTGATGCACATAGCGGAGATACGATCTCTTTTCCGATGTTTTCTAATGAAGATAGGCTAGGCTTGTGGGATTAC
>SDGW01000998.1_pt1 | contig 11789 bp, 18 predicted proteins | sample 2873831 | NCBI WGS metagenome assembly SDGW01 (sample SAMN08132700, study PRJNA421101) | hypersaline lake metagenome | isolation source: celular fraction 0.22 microns magnesium sulfate-rich crust from ephemeral... | place: Spain: Penahueca Lagoon, Toledo | collected 2011-07
GTTTATAATATTTTCTTTCAAGTTAGTCGGTATGAGCTATTACAAATATGCACGGGAGCAGTACGACCAGCCCAAAGAGAATCTGGACGAACTCTGGCAGGACAGACTAGTAAAATGGAGAGATGAAGAGACAGTTGTTAAAGTAGATAATCCAACAAGAGTTCCAAAGGCCAGAACTCAGGGATACAAGGCAAAAGAAGGATTTACGGTTGTACGTTCCCGGATCAACAAGGGAGCAAGCAAGAAAGAGAAGCTGAAAGCAGGAAGAAGACCGAAGAGAGCAGGACAGAAAAGGTTCTCACCTTCCAAGTCCAAACAGGTTATTGCTGAAGGACGAGCTTCCAAGAAATACGATAACCTGGAAGTACTTGACTCCTACTGGGTAGCTGAAGACGGAAACTACAAATGGTTCGAAGTCATCATGGTCGACCCGGAACACCCGCAGATCCAGAGCGACGACGATATCAACTGGATCACAGACGAAAGAAACAGGGTGGAAAGAGGGCTAACACCGGCATCCAAGGAATCCAGAGGACTGGACAACAAAGGTAAAGGTGCCGAGAAGGTAAGACCTTCCAAGGCAGCCAACCAGTAAACCTCCTTCTTTCAAATAATATCTTCTATACTCCAGCAATCATCTGAATCGGCAGATATCCAGCTTTCTCCACCGATTTCTAGATCATACATGACTATTTCCTCACCATCCTCACTAACCGTATAATCTAGATCATAGTCCTCGCTTTCCCCGAAGCTCATACAACATCAGTGAAGAACACATAATTTATTTCTTCAGGTGAAACCAGAAACATGCCTCAGTTCTACGACCTCTGCATGAGAGAAACATCAACAGAAATGAAAGAGTTTGCGGAAGAACTTGGATGGACATCCACTAACTGTGAGTTCAGTACCGTTTTCCTTGAAGCAGATGAATGGGGAGAACTCAAGAAAAAGATAGGTAGAGAAAGAGAAAAAGCCGACGTACTAGTCTTCAAAGGCGGAAACGCAGAACTCAATAGAAAAGCGGCAGAGGACTCGCGCCTAGATATAATTTTACATCCCGAAAAAGACAGAAAGGACTCCGGTATTGATCACGTAATTGCGGAGAAGGCCGCAGAGAACAGAGTAGCGATCGGCTTTGATTTCCAGCAGCTAAGAAAATCAGGGAAAACCAGGAGTCATATCCTGAAGCACTGGAGTAAGAACCTTATGCTCTGCGAAAAGTACGATGTACCATATATCATAACTTCAGGCGCACGGGAAAGGTTCGATCTCCGGGCGCCAAGAGATCTTGCTTCAATCATAGACTCGCTAGGCTACGACGGGAAAAAAGCAGTTGCAGATTACCCTCAGAAAATCCTGAAAAGATCGGAGAAAGTTGATGAAGAAGGTTTTGTAAGACCTGGCACAGAGGTGGCTGAGGAATGAGCGATGAGATTAACAGACTTCCTCCAAGCCTCAGAGAAAAACAGAGATACATGAAGTTCAGCATCCACGCTGAAGAAAATATCGAACTGGGGGAAGCAGTAAGCGCGATCTGGGGTTCAGCACTGAACTATCTAGGAGAAAAAGGATGCTCGGAATCTAATTTCTGGGTCATAGGCAACCGGTTTAACAGAGAAAAGCAGGAAGGTATTTTGAGAGTCAGACGTGAAAGAGAGAGCGATCTAAGAGCTGCATTATCTCTAGTTGAAGAATTCGGAAGTAAAAAAGGATTTCTGAAGATAGAAAAAACTTCTGGGAGTATTAAAAAACTCAGAAATGATTAAAAACACCGAAGTGCTTTTTCAAAGCCTTTCAAAGCTCCTGAATGTTAGAAGCCAACTCCAAGAAACCCAGAAAGCTTAGAGATGTAAATAAAAACAGATAGAATCCCTACACCGGTATACGCTTCGACACTTGCAGAGAAATCTCCTTCCAGCTCTTCTCTTTCATTACGCCGTTCTTTAAATACAGTTCTATTTTTATAGTGTTTCTAAATCATTCCTCGGCATAGGTTTCAAGCTCTGTATCCGTACCCTTTAAAAGAGTTTATTTTTAAATGTTGGTCTAAGTGGTTTAAAAACCATATTTATACTCAAAGGTGAACTCAACAATGGCTGAAGAAGGATTTGGAGAAGACGACAACATCAAAATTGAGAACGTTGTAGCATCTACAACACTCGACCGCAGAATGCCTCTAGACAGGATAGCAATCTACCTAGAGAACACAGAGTACGAACCGGAACAGTTCCCAGGACTCGTATACAGGCTGGAAGACCCGAAAGCCGCAGCACTGCTGTTCGGCTCAGGAAAGGTAGTATGTACAGGAACTCAGAGCCCGACAATGGCGAAAGACGCAGTACACAAGATTATCGACGAGCTGCGTGAAGCAGACGTCGAGATCGGCACAAAGCCAGACATCACAGTCCAGAACATGGTCGCATCAAGCGAACTAGGAAAGACATTGAACCTGAACAGGATTGCATTCGAACTCGTCGGAACAGAGTACGAACCAGAACAGTTCCCAGGACTCGTATACAGAATTGACGATCCAAAGGTAGTGTTCCTACTGTTCTCCTCAGGCAGAATCGTCTGCACAGGAGGAAGAACCTACGACGACGTAAGAAACGGAATCGAGACACTCAGAGAGAACCTCGAAGAAATCGGGGCTCTCTAACATATTTTCCTTTTTCTCTTTGTTTTAATTACACGATAACCTCTATTGTGATCCATCCGATAGAAAACTAGAGGATTCAGCAATTGATTTTCCTGCAGCCATAATGTCGGCTTTATTATGTTCTAAATAGATGCGTCCGGGAGAATAGTTCTCATTAGGCAGCCTTCCATCAACTTCTTTAGAAGGCCATCCCTCAGTTCCTGCTTCACGAACCCTCTGTTCTCCCTTCTTTGCCTCAGCTAGCTCCGGTATCTCACCAGACCTCATATTTTCACTCAAATAGCCCGATAATCTGTCCATCTGATCCCTGAGTTGGGTTGCCTCCATCGCTAGATCCGTTGCGAGGACTCTCATTGCATGATCTGGATCACCATAGTCAAGATCACGACACTCTAGTTCATTCGCAACTGTATTCGGAAGTTGTTCTTTCTCATAAAGATTCTCACCTATGAACCTCTCGTATACATCAACACCATCCTCTATATAATCAGATTTAGCCAGTAACTGGTCAATATCGGCAGGAGGTTTGGAGCCATCAATCATAATACATTGTTACCACTCAGCAATTATAAACCTAATGATGTGTTTAACACCGCTCTAGAAAGCCAGTTCAGTCTTCTAGAATAGAAAGAGCTCTTACACCCGCTTCCCGAAGGTTCTCCGGCATATCGAAGCTTTCATCCTCCAGCTCTTCCTCTGTAAACCATCTCAGGCCGTCATGTTCATGAGAGTGCGTTGCCTCGTTTTCCTCTTCGACTGTAGCAAGAAACTGGAAATCGCAATGATAATGGTCGTCTTCAATTGGATGCAGGTTGATGTTGAACGGCCGCGGCAGGTTATCTGTTTCATCAAGACTGTCTTCAGGTGTGAAATCCTCCACAAATTCGATTTCAACCCCTGTCTCCTCTCTTGTTTCTCTCACTGCTGCTTCATCCGGCGTTTCATCTTCCTCTACATGACCTCCTGGCTGTAGCCACATACCAAGCTTCGAATGGTTCATCAGCAGAAGTTTTTTATCTCTAATAATGAATGCGCTGGCAGTAAAATCTCTATCTGCATCTTCGGGAACTCTCATACTCTCTACTTCACACCGAGAATTTCTAAGGCTTTCCTGTTGCCGGGAAAAGTCTCAAGTTCGGACAGCTCCTTCGCTTCAATCCATCTGTGATCTACATGCTCCCTGCTCAACTCGAAATCAGTGTCTGCGGCTTCTACCAGAAACGGATGAGTTTTCACAGCACCATAATCTGAGCTCCATTCGAAGGCATCTGCCTCTTCAGATATTTCGCCTTCAAGACCTGTCTCCTCTTCCAGTTCTCTGAGAACACATTCTTCAGGATCCTCATCTTCAAGTCGGCCTCCAGAAAACTCCCATTTACCGGGATAAAAAAACCCCCATCTTCCGCCCTTTTCAGGACCAGAAATTTTCCTAGATCTGGATTATAGACGACAGCACAAACTCCTTCGTGTTCAGGCATCAGCTCCAGTCAATCTCTCCGACCTTGTTCTCGATTCTTTTAGCCATCTCAATATCTTTCTCGGTTACACCGTCTTCTTCATGACTCCAGAGGTCGATTTCAACGGCTCCGTACTCGACTTTGACTTCCGGATGGTGGAACTCTTCTTCCGCTATCGAAAATACTGAGTTAGCGAAGAAAACAGCATCTCTGTAGTTATCAAATTCTACTCTTGTAGTTAGTCTTCCCACGGAGAGGCTCCATATCTGCATTTCTTCAAGTTTCTCTTCTATTTCATCTTCAGTAAGTACGGTGTCGGACATAGGATTTTATTGAGTGTACCTAGCCTTTTGACTTTTACTGAACAAGTTAACATTATGGAGTACGGGGAGGCAGTTAATGAGTTTGAGGAGTTTTTCTCCGAGAAATATCACAAAGACGTAGCCGCAGCAGTTCAAGATGGAGAGAGCTCCGTAATCGTTGACTTCATGGACATGGATCCTTTTAACCCGGAACTGGGAGATTATCTCAGAGAGGAACCTGAAAGTGCGATCAACGCAGCTGAGGAAGGGGTTCTTGGAGTAGATATTGTTTCTGACGAAGAGCTTGAGATACGTTTCACGAACATGCCGGAGGAAGATTTCGTACTCCTGAGAAATATGCGTTCCGACCATATCGGAAAGTTCATCCCTATCGAAGGAATGATCAAAAGAGCCTCCCAGGTAAAACCAGAGATCACGAAAGGAATATTTGAATGCTCTCAGTGCGGCGACCGGTACGAGAAAGAACAGGACTCCAGCGAACTCAAGTCACCTTACAAATGCGACTGCGGCTCCAGAAAGTTCGAAGTCGTTGAGAAAGTCATGACCGACACGCAGACCATCACTGTGGAGGAGAACCCGGATTCAAGAGAAGGTTCTCAGGAGCCGTCGACACTGAAGATCAGGCTTGAAGGAGACCTTGTCGACCCGGACTTCCAGAAAAAAGTTATCCCCGGTAACGTCGCGGAAATAACAGGTATTATACGGGAACGGCCGTTCAAGAAGAATTCGAAGAAGTTCGACATGTATATGGAAGCCAACTACCTCGAGCCGACACAGCAGGAGTTCGAGGAACTTACTCTCAGCGAGGAAGAGATAGAACAGATAGAGGAGATGGCGGAGAACCCGGAAATATTTGATAGGATCGCAGGATCGATCGCACCATCAATCTACGGCCACCACCAGATCAAGAAAGCTATCGCACTCCAGATATTCGGAGGAGTGAAGAAATCACGTGAGGACGGGATAAAATCCAGGGGAGACATCCACATGCTCCTTATTGGTGAGCCAGGAACAGGTAAATCACAGATGCTTAAATTCACGGGAGAGCTGGCGCCGAAAGGACGTTACGTGGTCGGTAAATCCTCAACAGGAGCTGGTCTTACAGCCGCAGTTGTAAGAGATGAACAGACCGGAGAGTTCGAGCTTGAGGCAGGAGCAGTCGTCCTCGCGAACAAAGGTACTGCAGTTATCGACGAAATCGACAAGATGTCCGAAGAAGACCGATCCTCACTGCACGAAGCCATGGAACAGCAGCAAATTTCTGTCTCCAAGGCAAACATCCAGGCGACACTGAACGCACAGACCTCGATTCTAGCCGCAGGAAACCCTAAGTTCGGACGTTTCGACCCTTATGAACCGATTCCGCAGCAGATCAACATTGGAGACACACTGCTTTCCAGGTTCGACTTCATCTTCCCTGTAAAGGACGAGCCGGACGAAGACAAAGACACCAAGCTTTCCTCACAGGTGCTTCAGAACCACATTGAACCTGAGGAAACTGACGCTGAGATCGAGCAGGAGATGCTGAGAAAATATATTGCATACGCGAAGAAAAATTACAGACCGCAGCTCACTCAGGATGCCGCAGATGCCATACAGGAGTTCTATGTGAGTATGCGTTCCAGCGGAGCAGGGGAAGACAATGACGGAGTCCCTATCACTGCGAGACAGCTGGAAGCACTTGTACGTGTAGCAGAAGCTTCAGCTCGCGCCGAACTGCAGGAAAAGGTACGTGTCAAGGACGCTGAAAGAGCTATCGACATCCTGACATACTGTCTGGAACAGGTAGGTGTGGACCCTGAAACAGGAGAGTTCGACATCGACCGCATGGAGTCAGGTACCACAAGCTCTCAGAGAAACCGGCTTCAGTCCGTGAAAAAGATCATCCAGGCTGAAGGCGGAGATGAAGCAGTCGAGATAGAGGACGTAATAGAGAAAGCCGAAGAACAGGGAGTCGACAGAGAACAGGCCGAAGAAGTAATTGAAAGACTGAAACGGGAAGGAGAACTGTTTGAACCACAGCAAGGGAAAATTCAGAAAATATGAGTGTTGAAACTGAAAAAGTACAAAAGAGTTAATTGAAACGTAGATACTATGCCACAACAGAAAAGACAGACCGCAAAACTAGCAACCGCAGAAGAACTTAACTCAGGAAAATACTTCCAGAAAGAAGGATTCACACCAAACTACCTTCTCACACCACAGGGACGAAGATTCTCAAGATCAAGGATCGTCGCAACAATCGTAGACAAGTTCATCAACGACGATGAAACATACGGATCAATTACATTAGACGACGGAACAGATACTATCCAGATTAAGTTCTTCAACGAACTCGAAATGATGGAAGACTTCGAGATCGGAGACATCGTAGAAGCAATTGGGAAAGTAAGAGAGTACCAGGGACAGATCTACATGAACGCGGAGATCCTCGTCGACAGAGACGTAGAAAAAGAACTTCTCCATGAAGTCCAGCACAAGAAAGTTCTCGAAGAATGGAAACAGATCAGAGACACTGTGGCGCAGCTCAACGACTCCGGAAAAGATCAGGAAGAAATCGAGAAAGAAATGGCCGGGAAACTTGACGAAGACGAAGTCGACTCACTTCTACAGAGCTTCGGAGAACAGTTCGACAACGAGAACGCAGAAGACAAAGAAAACATGGAAAGAGACGTCATCGAAGCAGTAGAGAAACTGGACGACGGAGAAGACGGAGCCGACTACGCAGACATCGCAGAAGAAGTTGACGCACCAGAAGACGAGCTTGAGGATACAATTAACTCATTGCTTTCCGAAGGAACATTCTACGAACCACAGCCAGGGAAGATCAAGAAACTCTAGCTCCACCAGTATCCTTCGTAAAAGAAGCGGAGATAGATTCCAAATAGCAGTAGGAAGCTTCCTACTGTTAAATTTCTCGAATTAAATTCTGTCAGATACCCAAAGAGGAGAATCAAAGCTCCGCTTATCATAGATAAGTAAGCTGTCTTCCTCTTGGAAAACAATTCCCCAATCGCAGATGCTTCAACCAGTTCTAAAACCAAATCCAGCACGTCTTCCACCATAGAAAAGATATTTTCACAGTAAATTGAAATATTTGCTAGCAGCAATAAAGGCAAGCTCCCGACCTAGTTTCCTTAACACCTCAAGTTAAGAATAATCTTTGAGAAACTGAAGATTATGGATCAGTTAAAGAAAGAGTTACAGAAGTTGGAGAAGATAGAAAACGAAGAGGAGCAGGAGCTGAAGGAATTTCTTGAGAAACTGGCACAGCAGGAAGAACATAGAAAGACTGTCCAGAAAGTTTACCGGGATGTTGAGAATTTTATAGAGCTCAACCGCGAAGTTATAGAGCTCACTGAGCTTTTGGCAGAGGATCCAGAGAACTTTCTGGAGATATACAGAAAACTGAAATCCCTGATAAGCAAACATGAGGAGCTGGAGGAAAATCTTATTCAGGAGCTCAAGCAGCTTGGAATTCCTGAAAAGAAACTCGAAATACTATATGAGACTGACCAGAAACTAGAGAATATTGATGAAGAAGTGGTTGAAGAGATAGGGAATAGGAGAAGCGAGCAAGCAGAAAGAATACTCAATAATAGGCCGACAATCTACTTTGAATCAAAGGCCTTGGAAACGTTTCTATCAGCAGTTAGACGTGAACAGACAGAGGGTGGAGCTGAAGTTCCAGGAGTATTTGGTTTCGAGAAGTTCAAGGACGGCTACAGGCTGAAAAAATTCTTGGAGCTGGAGAACACAGATCCAGGTTATGCAACCTTCGGCCTTAACGAACAGGTACAATACGTTATCGATAATTTTGGAAACGAGAGAAATATAATTATAGCGCATTCACATCCTGTAGGAGATTTCAGCCATTCCGGTACTGACAAAGATCTCATCAGGAAAGCAAACAATATAGGCGTGATTGGGGTTCCGTACGGCAACAAAGTATTTCCGGTTCCAGAAGCACTGGAGGATGACTGGATTAACCTCCCTTCCCAAATAGCAGAAAACGGCAAAGTTCTTTCAAGTAAAGAAATAAAGGAACAATTCCCTGAAGTAGCAGAGTATAACCAGGCCTTGAAGAAAGCGATTTCCGAAGGAAACGAAGACATGTGGCCAAACTTTCTCTAAACCAGACAACGAATAAGAAACTTTCCTGCCAATTGTAGGCTATGACTGATTACGAAGATTTACTGGAAAAGGGTATGGAAGAGGCTGAGGATGTCTCTGAAGGAGACCGTTTCGAGGTTCCTGAAGCCGACACTAGAAAAGAAGGTTCGAAGACGATTATCCCTAACTTCTCTGAGATTGCGGAAGCATTTGGAAGGGATGAGAAACATGTTTCCAAGTATATTCAGAACGAGCTTGGTACCGCTGGACATATTGAAGGGAAAGAGCTTGTCCTGAACGGAGAGTTCCGTAGAGGGAATGTTCAGGGCAAGGTTCACCAGTACGCTGACGACTATGTTTTCTGTCCGGAATGTGAAAGACCGGATACAGAGATTGTGAAGGAGAAAGGCGTCGAGATCCTCAAATGCCAGGCCTGTGGAGCCAGAAATCCGCTGTAAACCCTTCTTCTTTCCTTGTATCTTCTTGTAACCGCGCTTTTGCATTAATTCCGCTGAAGCTAAATTAAAACCATCCCGGTGCCATAGTTCGGTTGAGGGGATGGGAAGTGGTAGAAGTATATCTTTCTGACGGAAGAATATGGTATTTCCAGGATTATCTTGACGACAGATTTGAAAATACAGTTGCATTCGAGGACCGCTCTGATCCCCGGGAGCAGAACTCTTCAGTCTCCGAGAAAGACAGTGCCGACGTTGACTCTCCCTATCTGGGCGATATGGGAGAGTACGCTCTGTCAACTATGATGCCTCACGGAACTGTTGTTTCGCGAGATAACATCGTTACGGAAGACTATGAAAAAAACTATGATGGACTGCTTCAGAGAATTCTTGGAAGACGCAGTAGCGAACTTGATAACTCCAGAGCTGACAACTTCGAAGAAGCATTCCGTAAAAAATACCGGAATATGGACGATGTCAATATAGCGTTTGTGGATCAGAACGCAGGGCTTTTCAATAGAAACTCTATGCGCCCATATTCTATCTTTGAAGGCGCAGACCTCATGGTTTTTGCTTATACAGGAAGGATCGACGACTCATATGAAAAAATGGAAACAGTAAGAGATGAGGTTACCTCGGACCTTGAAAAGCTCGCCGATAAGCTTCTGGAAGAGTACTGATTTAAAGCCGAGAACTACAGAAAAACATCTCCTTTAAAAAAGTTACTGCTTAAGCCAAGAATAGGTGTAGAGATGGCAGGTTGATCCCTGTGATCTTCTTTGAGGTGTAACTTACAATGGCAGACCAACCACAGATGGACGCACAGCAAGCAATGCAGATGATGCAGCAAAAACTCGGCAACCTAGAGCTTACAGTTCACGCTCTTCTATCAGTTCTAGAAGAAAAAGATGTCGTTGACCAGGAAACAATCAACGAAGAAGCTCAGAGCATTGTCGAAGAGATGCAGGAACAGCAGGCTCAGATGGATCCAGAAGATCTTGAAGACCAGCTTGAAGACGACGAATAAAAAGCGTCCCTTGAAGAACTCGACAACTTCCGGGAAAGGAAAACCCTTCCAGGTTTTCTGACCCGACCACTTTATTTAATTTCTATCTCTGCCCAAAAATTTCTATGGACGACATAGGAATTATGGAGTTAGTGTTCTACGGACTAATGATCGTCTTCGGAGTTTTCCTACCTGTTCTTAGCATATTAATAGTTGGGTTTCTCGAAATGGACTACAGCTACCTTAGTGTTACCCTTGCTATGCTTCCCGGATTCTTCGTCGGCCTGTTCTTAGTACTATACTCTCTTGCAAGGCTGTGGAAAGAAATACTTTAGTCTCCTCTATACTTCTGACAGAACTCACATTCACAGTTATCTTTCGTAGCTGTGCATTCTTCTCTACCGTGTTCAATCAGCAAACGGTGGAAGCCATATTTTATCTCGTCAGGGACCTTTTTCTCAAGAATATTATGCGTCTTAGTCCTCGAAGAACCTTCAGGCACCAGCCCATACCTGTTCGCAAGCCTGTGTACATGCGTGTCAACCGGGATTGTCGGCTTCTTGAAATGGAACCCTAGTATTACTGAAGCAGTTTTAGGTCCGATACCAGGTATATCCGTCAGCCATTTCTTACCCTCTTCTAAGCTATATTCGTCGAGGAATTCAATACTGTAATTACCGGCTTCCGAAGAACCCCCATCTTCTTCCCTTGTAATCTTCAATGCTTCCTGGATTCTCTCCGCTTTGGTGGGTCCAAGACCGGCGATTCTGATGGTGTCGATAAGCTCGTCTCTGTCAGCGTTTTCAATCGCCTCGTAGTCCTCTCCATACTTCTCCTTCAGCTTCTTGAACGCTTTGTCTCTGTTTATATCGTTCGTGTTCTGGGAGAGAATGGTCTCGATAAGGTAATCGATTCCGGACATCTCAGAAGGGTCCGGCGCAGGACCGTACTTCTCCTTCAGTTTCTGGTACATCTCCCTTATTTTCTGTTCTTCCGACTCTTTCATGTATTCCAGTAGAAGTAGTGATCATTAAATTAGCTTTCCAGTGCTAAAACCTGGCTACCTGGAACTGGTAGAACTGCTCCGGCTTCCTCCGATTCGGATCAAAACCTCCTAGATGCTGACCTGGAAGTTCCTTACAGAGCCTTTGGTCGCCGAGAAGATAGACGCTCTCCTCATCATACTCTTCTAGAACTTCCTTAACGTTCTCTAAATGAGCCTCTATCTGTTCCTCACGCTTCCTCTCGAACCGTCCCTGTGAGAAACCTCCTTTGGAGTGTTCTCTATCGACTCTGGACTTCACACGTTCTACCTCTTCGTACTCTCCGTTTTCTTCTCTATAAACCTTGGTCTCACCGACTGAAACCAGAACCCAGTGTTTCTTAGACTCGATAAATCCAAGCACCGTATCTGTTTCAAAGCCGTAGGACAGCTCGAATCTTGAATCGAAAAACGGAGGCATCTTGACAACCCAGCTGCCCATATCCGGGTCCAGAAAGCCTATGAACCCGTCCAATTTCTCAAGCCGAGAGTACTGTTTGCCAGATACCGAGTTTTTCAGACCGGAAACATCATTTACCTGTTCTATTTTACCTGGAGAAAAGACTGTTACCATATCTTTTTCTTCCGAATCCAGAGTATCAAGCTTGTTTAACAGACTGTATGCTTCTTCAAAACCAGGTTTCTGAAACCTGAGATCCTCCTTTCCTTCAGGTTCGTCGTCAGTCTCCTGATTTGATTCCAGCTGTTCTAACTTATCCTTTAACCTGTTCAGTTCC
>SDGW01000999.1_pt1 | contig 11785 bp, 15 predicted proteins | sample 2873831 | NCBI WGS metagenome assembly SDGW01 (sample SAMN08132700, study PRJNA421101) | hypersaline lake metagenome | isolation source: celular fraction 0.22 microns magnesium sulfate-rich crust from ephemeral... | place: Spain: Penahueca Lagoon, Toledo | collected 2011-07
CGAACCGGCCTGTGACTCGGCGCCGCTCTCCTGGTGCTCGGTTGAGGTCCGGACGTAGCTGGCATATCGGGTCATCTGAGGTCGATTCAGCCTACAGCCCGTTGGTACATAAAGTTCGGTCTTTCTCTACGGTCTGTAGGTAGCCATGTGTCTATCTACAGGGCAAGAACGAAAACTGGCACGTCTGGGTACAGATCCGCCTATCGGTTTGTGTCACCGGATGGATTATTACGGTAGAGGAACAATACGTGGCATATGAAACGAGTCAGCGAAGGCAGGTTCGACGAGTCCGACCTCGACGGCGGGTTCGCAGTTCTACTTCAAGAGCACGAAATTGAGGATCTACAGAACGATGAACGGGTTACAATCTTTATCGAGGAGGAAGATGGGACTGTTCGAGAGATGTGGATCAACACTCCTGAAACAGTCGAAAGGGAATAGCCCGTAGATCGCTCGTTTATCTTCTTCCGGTAAAACAGAACCGCCGCTACTGACGAACTCTCGCGAGCACCGCATCGGCTGTGCTCTCGGCGACGCCGTGGATCGCGGTGAGGTCCTCACGGTCAGCGCGCCGGAGCTCGTCCAGCGACTCGAACCGCCGGGCGATCTCCTCGGACTTCCCCTCGCCCACATCGTTCACCTGCTCGACGACCTCGCGGATCTGGTCGTTCCGATCGTCGAGGTGGAACCCCAGCCGATGCTCCAACTCCTGCTCGTCGATCAGGTCGGCGTCGTAGTCACGGTGGGCCTGCTCGACCGGCGTGATGTTCTCGCCGCGCTGCTCGAGGACGGCGACGGTCAGGATGATCGTGATGACGCCGGCGCCGACGATCTCGATACAGCTCATCGGCCCGGACCAGTTCCTCGGCGTCCTTTTCCCACCCTCGACGTCGACAAACCGGGCCCATACCCCCATCCTCGGGCGAGATTCTGGGCTTTCATAGGAATCAGATCTGGGTTGGTGATGCGACCCCACCAACTACGCGCGCACTATAGGTCATGCATCCTGCCGCGCCCCCGGGCCTGATGATGATGTGATTTTCACTCTGGGTCGATCTCTTCCCACGGCGTCTCAAGTGCGGCCTGACCGACCGGAGTGAGGACGTACTCGTGACCGCGTTTCGCCATGCAGGCACCGAGTTCGTCGTCGTCACTGGCGTAGTTCTGGATAGAACTCTCGGAGGCGTTGGAACGCATCTCCATATCGCTGTAACTGCTGACTGGATGATCACGAACTGCCTTGAGGACGCTCTGCATCCGCTCCCGCTTCTCCTTCTTCGTGAAAGCCCACGGTTCCAGAAGTTCAGGAACGTCGTACTCCTCCATCGCATCGTCGACGCGCTCCTGCTTCGCCTCTTCTACGTCCCGAATCGTCGTCGTGCGCTCGGCGCGGAGTTCGGAGACGTCCCGCATCGAGAGGTCACACTTGACCGGGTACTCCCGACGTTTCTGAAGGACATCGCGAACGAGTTCCTCGTCGACATCGTCGCGCTCGGTGCCGTCCGGAAAGTCCCGATCGAGCAGGTACCAGTCCGAATAGTAATCGCGGATGGTTGGTTTCTCCGACGAATCATGTATCGATATATCGTTTACTTCGACCCACCACTCGACGTCTTCGTGGCGACTGAGCCAGTGATCGCGTGGATCCTCTCGAACACGAGCTCCCCACGCGAGGCCGTAGCGATCGAGCCAGCCGCGGTCCTTGTCGGAGAGCCCGCAGCGGGCGCCGCCGAACTGGACCGGCCAGCGTTTCCAACTCGGCGTATGGATCAGTCCCTGCCCGGCGTCGAAACCCTTGATCACCTCCTCACCGCTCTTCATCTTGTTTCCGACGTCGTCGATGTTGATGCTCTCCTTCAGCGTCTTGATCCCCTCGTCCTCATTGCTGAGGACGATCTTGTTCCTCATGTTCACCCGGATCTGCCGGCGAACGTCGTTCACCTTCTGCGTCGAACCCACCATCAGGATCCCGCGGCTCCCACCCTGCGATGCGATATCGAAGATGGTCTGGGCCGTCGATCGGCGCTCGGCGCTGTACTTCATGTTCTGAGGCTGGCTCGGCGCGACGTTCTTCAGCTCCCGAATCTCCAAGCAGACTCGAGGGACGTTCTTGTGTTCGTCGGCGGCCCGCCAGATCAACTGCATCCAGAGGTCCATGATCACGTAATGCAGCGCGCCGTGGCCACCGCCGAGGAAGTTGCAGTTCAGCGCTGCCACGCGATCCTGGGCCTTCAGCTCCTCGGCCATGTCGATGTTCGTCTCGGCGCCGACGTCCTCGATGAGGCCGTCGCCGGCGTACTGGGCCAGCGTGTTCGCAGCCTGCTGGAGCGTCTCGTCTTCCTCCATCCGGTAGCTGATGTCCTGGAGGCTCTCGTCGTCGGCGTTCTGCATCGTCACCGTCGCCTCCTTCTCGCCGGCCATCTCCTGCAGTTCATCGACGAGCTGGTCGACGGTTCCCGACCCCGCCCGGGCGGCGTCGAGCGCGCGGTTGATCCGGCGCTCGGTGGAGCCGCTCGCTGTCGTCTTCCCTGCGAGCCGGAGGATGATCTCCGGCGTCAGCTCACCGACGCCGATCGTGAACAGCCGGAAGTTGCCCGGGAGCTTGTCCGGGACGCCCGGCATCGCGGGGACGTAGACTCGCGTGTCGTACGCCTTGGGCTCCTGTCCCAGCCGCTCGAGGCTGCGTCGGATCGCGTCCTCGTCGTTCGGGATCGCGATCATCGGCAGTTCGTTCCGGCCGTCATCGAGGATGCTCACCCACTTGTAGCCGTGCTGGTCCTTGAGGTTCCCACAGATCCGGGCGTTCGTCGAGTCCTTCCCCTGACGCGGCGACGCCGTCGTCAGGATGTGGTCGCACGCCTCGTGCGGGATGGACTCGGCCATGAACTCGATCGAGGCCGTCGAGTCCTTCCGCATCCGCTTGCGGCCGATCGGGAGAACCTCTTCCTCGTCAACGAGCGAACTGAAGCCCTTCTTGTCGATGTGCTCCAGCGTGATCGGCGCGTAGTCGGTCTTGTCTGTCGCCGCCGAGAGGTAGTCCTGCGCCTTCGCGACCTCGAGCAGCACCGGGTACTCGTCCTCAGGATCGGGGCGGCGACCACGCGTTCGGAGCCGGTGGATCCGCGAGAACTGGCTGGCCGCCCAGCTCGGGAGCTCGTCGCCGCGAAGCACCTGCTTCCGATCCGGGTCGAGCCAGAGCATCCAGTGTGCCCGCGAGAGGAGTTCCTCGGGGTCGTCGTCGGACCGTCCGACCAGCGCGTCCTCGGCGTCGCTGATCAGCGAACGAACCTCGGCCTCGATCTGCAGGTTCTCCTGATAGAGCCGCTGCTCGACGCGCTCCTTCAGGAGGTTCTCGGCCGCGGTCGCCGTGTCGGTTCGGTCGCGGGTCTGAATCTCGGAGTAGCGGTCACTCATCAGTACCACCCACCGTCGGCCGCCCATTCGGCGAGCCGGTCGTTCTTCTCCGTCCTGTCGTAGCCGTCGTAGTCGCTGTCTCGCTGCGGCGGTCCGAGGTCCTCGGCCATCTCTCGCGGGACGTGCCACGAGACCTGTCCCATCGGCGTCTCGATCCAGACGATCGCCCACTCGTCGTCGGCGTCGGGGGCGGGTTTCCAGCCGGTTGGTGCACCGGTGGTCTGCGCGATCGCGCAGGCCAGCAGGTTTCGGTCCTCGTAGACGTCGTCGAGTTCTTTCTCAGTCATCGGTGTAGATTAGCACGTCTTTCATCGTTGTTCTCGCGCTACGTTCAGTCTGCAGTCGAGACAGTAGCGGCCGACCTCCGGGAGCAGGTATTTCTTGCACCGACCACCTTCCAGCCGGAGATATCCGGTTTCCCTCGGTGATCCACAGAAGTCACACCTGCCGTCATCAGGCGGGAGGCGGTGGGCCACCGGCATCACCGATATCGCCCACCAGTCGAGAACTGTCTCTACAACACTGCTGGTGCCGCTAGTCATCGGCAGGGAGTCGGAAGCCGCGGGTCAGTTCGTCCGGCTCGACACTCGGCAGTTCGTACCGATCGGGCATCTGGCGGATCGGGAAGCGGTCGGAGAAGCTCGCTCGGAGCTTCGCGACATCCGGCGGAAGCGTCTCCGTCCGAGCTCGCACGGCGGTCACCTCACGATCGCCGTCCGGAGCGCGGATCTCGAACTCGTGCTCAACGAGCGTGTTCGGCACGAGTTCCTCGTAGCACTCGGCGACGAGGTCTGGGTCGTAGCCCATCCCGACGTACCGGAGGCCCTGCCACGCGTATCGACGATCGTGTTCGACGACGCGCTGGGCGAGCACCTCCTTCGGGAGCATCCCGTCCTCGGAGTCCAGCACCGTGTTCGTGAGTTGGTCCATCACCGCCGGCTTCTCCATGTTCTCGCGCCAGCCAGCGAAGTTCAGGATGTAGCGATCGAGGCACCACGCGTAGCGTTCCTCGATCGCCGGCGACGGGTGGTAGCCGTAAGAGCGCTCAAGCGCCCGCGTCGCGAGCGTGTCGATCAGCTCCTCGCGGTCGGTCGAGGCGTAGGTCCGGCCAGCGAGGAAGCCCATGTGGACCGTCATCCCCTCGGCGTCGACGGTCTTCACGAGCACGGCGATCTCCTCCCACGTCTCACCGCCACGCTCTTGACGGAGGTCGCGGAGTCGGCGGGTTCGGAGCCACTGGTCGCCCTCGTAGACGCCGAGACCGACTAGCAGCGCGGCGGCAAGCAGTGACGGGTAGAGCCACCACTGCCCCCAGAACTGCACGAGGATGAGCTCGAGGACGAACACGATCCCCGTCGGCACGAGCAGCTTCCAGACCACGTCGTCAGTCCGAAGCCCGGTCGCGAGATCCATCCGCCAGAGCTTGAACCGCTCCGCGTTGCTCGGGCCGTCCTCGGCGGCGGCCTCGTCGTCGGTCGTCGCCGGTGGGTCGGCCTCGTCGACCGGGACCGGAAGTGCCATCGCCCCCGCGGGCTCGTCGTCGACGGCGGCGCGGTCATCGCCGTCGAAGGAGATGCGATCGTCGTTGCCGCCGAACGCCTCACGGATGCGCTTGCGGGCGTCCTCGAGCGCGTCCTCGCCGAGGATGATGGCGCGGTTGGTGCCGTCGGCCGTACGGATCTCGTCGGCCATCCGCGCGATGGTCCGCGGCTCGTGGCCGGTCTCGCGAGCAGCCCTCGCGATGCGGGCCTTCCGGATGCCCCAGATGGTCCCGCGCCCGAACACGAGCGCCGCGAAGACGTAGCCCCAGCCCGAGGTCGCCCACGCGAGCATGGCCGAGAGCAGCGGCGCACTCGACGCCGAGACCTCCACCTCCGCCTGCGTCATGAAGAAGACGCCCGCGCCGGCGACGGCCGCGAGCGTGAACACTACGGCCAGCAGCGCCTTCGACGCCGGCGACGCCGTCCGGATACCGGTCACGCTGTTCCAGAGCTTCTTCGGAACTCGGAACGGCAGGAGCACGATCCGGAGCAAGAGCCGGAGGAACCCCTTCACGAACGAAACGGCGCTGTCGATCAGCCCCATCAGTCATCCCCTCCGACGCCGCCCGTGTTGCTCGGGCCGAACGTCATCTGGTCCTCTTCGTCGATCTCGTCGATGAGCTGGGCCACGTCGTCGCGAGCGTCGCGGTAGAGGTGGCCGAGGTTGTGCTTCGTCTCCATGTGCTCCAGCGTCGCCTTCACCTCGCCGAGCGCCTGCTTCGCGGTCGGGATGCGGTTCCCGCGGAGCACGGGTTCAAGCCACGAGTCTTCGAGGCTGCCCTTGTCGAGATCGGCGACGCCCTCGTGCACCTGCTCGAGGCCGTCCTCGGTCTGTCGGTGGGCGCCGAACGCAGCCATCCGGGCGAGTTGGCCGGCGCTGCGAACGCCGTGGCCGTCACGCCAGTAGACCGCGTTCGACCCGACCTGCGGGACTTCCTCGAGCGGCACCTCGTCGGCGGTCTGCTTGGACTCCTGGTAGGCGAGCTCGAGCTCGCGACGCTTCCGCTCGGCGCGGCCAACATCGTTCTGGAGTGCCTCGAGGAGGCCGCCCCAGCGCTTCTGAATCCACTTCGCGACCAGCGCGATCACGCCGAGGAACAGCAACCAGAACAGCCAGTTCATCGACGCCGCGATCGCGAGGCCCATCAACTGAGCCGCGGACTGCGTGAGGAACCCGTCGATCAGGTCCGCTCGCTCGTTGACCCAGTCGAGGTAGGCGAGCATCTCGTCGGGCGAGGTTCCGTAGCCGTGCTGCTCGGCGATCTCACGGAGTTCCTCGACGACCGGGGCGTACTCCTCAAGCTCCGACGCGCCGACCGAGACGCCCGTCTGTCGCGCGTACAGGTCGACCTCCTTCGTCGATCCGTCGGCGAAGAAGAGTTCGAGCGTGTAGAGGCTGCTCTCGCCCGGCGGCGCTGCGTCATCCGCGTAGGAGACCTTCACCTGCGTCCCACCGGGCATCACCTGCGCCTCGGCAGGCTGCTGGCTGATCCGCGCCGCGTCGACCTCGCGAGAGAGGGTGAACACGGCGAACGGGCCGGTCGTCTCGAAGGCCGAGTCCGACTCCCGAACGCTCACTGCGAGGAACGGCTCGTCGAACTTCTCCGGCGTGATCCGGACCTGCGAGGCCGCCGTCGGGCCGGCAGAGCCGTTCGGGCTCGCCGGCGTCGACGTCGTGTTGTTCGCGGTCGGTGTCGGCGTCGCCGTCTGCTGCTGGGCGACTGGGTCGGCGGCGACAGCGCCCACCGGCACCATCGCCATCGACAGCACCAGCACGAGCGCGAGGAAGAGGTGTCGACGCATCAGTTATCGACCTCCGAGCCGTTCTGGGCTACCTCACGCTGGTCCTTCGGCATACGCTGTGCCGTCCGATCGGTACGAATCTCGACGTTCTTCTGTCCCATCTGTACGTGGTCCATGATATCGATGATCTTCTCGAGCGCCTCTTCGTGAGATGTCGTCTCCTGCGTCTCAAGCCGGCGCTGAAGCTCTCCGAGCTGTGTCTGTATCTCGCCCATGACGGCGTCTTTCGTGTCGATGCGGCTCTCCAGCTTCTCCATCCGCTCACGCTGCTGGAGGTGCGTCTGGTACGGCAGTTCGATCGGCGTTCGGTAACGGTAGTCGGCGGCGTTCGAGACGCCCTTGGTGACGATCCGCTCTTGAGTCCGGATCAGATGGTGGTCCTCGTCGAGTCGGACCGCGTGTTCGGGAATCTCGTGGGCGACGATGTCGCTGAGGATACCTCGCTCCGCGCGGAGCTCGCGATCGTGCGCGACCAGCTTCCGCCGGCCGAACAGCCCGAGGATGCGAGCCGGGAAGTGCTCGTAGACGACGAGGTTCCCGTCCTTGTTCGTCGTCGTCTCGGAGGGGTCGTAGTAGACGGTCTCGGAGCCTTCCTCCGCGCCGTCGTTGTCCTCGTAGACGACCTCGATCTCGCCGCGCTGGGAGTCCTTCTTCCCGCGGTAGGCGACGCCGCCGGCGATGGCGACCGTCGCGATCGCACCCGCCTCGAGGTAGTTCGAGTACGGCACCTCGGCCGGCGCCCCGTTCTTGAGGCTGAAGTACGCGAACACGCCCGTCGCGAGCACGAGAACACCCAGCGAGACGGCGAGCACCTTCGCTGGGAGCGTCAGCGTCTTGTGTTTCTTCAGCAGGGAGACTGAGTAGTCCCCCTCGCGTCGGGACTCCTGTTTCACTCGGTCGGTGCCGCTCTCTGGGTTCTCGCGATCGTCGCCGAAGACGTTCCAGCGGTCCAGAGCGCCGAGGATGAGCAGGACGATGACGACGGCGATGACGCCGACGAGCAGGACGTTGACCATCTAGCGGCCCTCCTGCGTCGCCTCTGCCTCGACGCGAGCGCCCTCGTCGGCCTCTCCGGTGAAGCCGATGGTGACGTCGCTCTCCTCGAGAAGATCGAGCCCGCGCTCTTGGAGCGCCTGATACTGTTCGACGTGATCCGAGAGGGCACCAGTGATCTGGTGACAGCCGACCTCTTCGGCGTAGCGACGGTAGGCCCGCCGCTTGTCGCTCGTTCCCGAGTCGGCGTGTTCGGTCTGCAGCTGCTCGCGCCGTCGACGCTCGACCGGATCGACGAACACCGGACAGCGAGTCCCGTAGTGCGAGCAGCCCTGACACGAGTCGGGGAAGTTCTCGGTCCCGTCGCCGTCGACGCGCCGCATCGCGAACTCTCCCATCCCCTCCTCATCGTCCGGCTTCTGACGGACGGTACTGAGGTGGTGGTCGACGATGTCGAGGACGTCTCCGCCGGGGAGCTTGGCCACGTCGCGGAGCCACTGGTAGATGCGGCCCTTCAGGTCGCGGTTCTCGACGAACTGGACTTCTTCGCGTAGTTCTGCGGACAGCCACGAGATGCTGTCGGGACGGTACTGTCGCTGGTCGGTGGTTTGAGGCATGGTGATCTGGTCGGTTAGTCGTCGGTGTCGAGGACGTCGGCGAGGTCGTCGACGGTCGGTGCTGCGTCAGGGTCGAGCAGGAGCAGTCCCACGCCGTCGAGGCGCCGCACCTCGAACTCGTCGCCGGGGTTGAACACGCAGTCGCGGCTGACTTCGTGCGGGATGTAGAACTGGATCTGCCCGACCCCGACCTCGGTTACGGTGTTGGTGCCCCGGCACATCTTGGCGGTAGGGCCGCTGTATCGGTTGGTCGCGTTACAACGCTCGCGCCATCAAAAAAGGCGGACCGCGAGGTCCGCCGGTTGGCGACTCGGTTCATCCGGCGATCTTCTTCCGGATGCTGGTGGTTTCGTCGAGGTTCTTCGCGTGCGTGCTCCCGAGGAACACTGCGACGATGATGACCAGTCCACCGAGAATGATCAGCGGCCATGCGCCCGTCATCAGGAGGAACAGGCCGATGAGCGCGGTCGATCCGTTTCGGAGCAGCCCGAAGCTCGCGACGGCTACGTCGCCGCCGCTCGAGAACTTCGAGAACAGCCAGAGCCCGATCGCCACCGACACCAGTAGCGCGATCGCGATCGTGACGAACTCGGCCATCTACTTCCGCCCCCAGTCTCGGCCGTCCTTCCCGCCGTTCAGCGTACTGTTCACGTCGAGGCGTCCCGCCTTCTTCCCCACGTTCTGCTGTTCGTAGATCCGGAAGCCAGCTCGGCCGCCGTAGAACAGCGTCAGGATACCTGCCGCGATGGCTGCGGCGACGATGAAGCCGCTCATCACCGACAGCGCGGGCAGGAACGCGAGGAGTGCGAGGCCCCAGGCTACGCGTTCGAAGTTGCTAGTCATGATCTTGTGAGTTCAGTCGAAGAGTCCGTCGAGGAAGCTGTCGAGGACGTCCGTTCCCGCCTCCCACGACTCCCACTGGTGAGTCATCTTGTCCCACTGCGTCGGCCGTGCGGTGAACCGTACCTCCGCATCCGGATCGTTGAAGACGAACTGGAGGCGGTGATCGCCGACATCACGGTAGAACACGGCCTCCTGTGAGTCGGTCGAGACCGGCCGCCAGCTCGTCTCGTTGCTCGTCCGGTACATCGCCTGCCAGTCCTCGACAACCTTCCCCGTCGACTCGTTCTGGAGCGAGACGGTGATGGTCTCCGTCGAGTTGGCCGCCGAGAACCGGTAGGTCCGCTTCTCGAGGTCCTCCTCCTCACCGAAGGAGATGTTCGATATCGAGTCCCACCAGTCCCCGCCCGTGTCCTTGACCTCGCCGGTCCAAGATAGGCTCTTCACGCGGATCGTCGACGGTGCGAACGTCGCCGTCTCGCCGGGGCCGAGCGTGAACTCGACCTGCGTGAACGTCTCGTCGCGGTCGAAGTCGCGGACAGCGTGCCACCCGGCGGTGGCGTTACCGTCGTTGCTGTCCACGTCTCCGAGCTCGGCTGGCGAGACGATCTTCGGGGCGATGTTGACGTGGAACTCCACGCAGTAGCCGTTCGGGTTGCTGGCGTTGATCCGCAGGAACCCGGTCGCCTGCTCGACGCGCACCTCGGTGTTCTGAGCCGAGGCGGTTGCCGAGCCGTTGGCCGCGGCGTCGACGGTCTCGTTATCGAACCGGAACGCGTCGTAGACCGCGCGGTTCGAGCAGTCTTCTTGCGTCTGCGCCGTCGTCGCTGCGGTCGCCGGTGCCGCACCCAGCGGGACCGTGAGCGTCGCCACGAGGAGCACGATCGCCAATGAGATCGTCCTCGAGGAGGCCGTCATCGGAACCGACCTCCGCGCTCTTCGAGCTCCTCGTAGGCCTGCTCGCCGGCCTCGCCACTGTACATCTTGTACGCCTTCTCCCGGATCGTGTTCATCGGGAGAACGACGTAGAGCATCTGTGCGAGGAGCACGCTGGCCAGCAGGGCGACGACGATCGCGTCGGCGGTGAACGACAGCGCCACCGCGACGAGGAACAGGCCGATGAACACGGCTCGCGAGCTCCACCGGAACGCCGATCGGACCGTCACGTCCTCACGCTCAGGCAGATCGACCGACCGCAGCCGGCGACGGATGTCCGGCATGGTCAGTCCCTCTTCCAGCGCGGGAGGTCGTAGTCCCTCTTAATCGGGAGTGCAGCCATCCACTCGCTGTACTCTTCGTCGACTGCAGGCACGAGCCGAGCAACGCCAATCGCTCCGAGCCCGAGGACGACCGCGACTGTTCCGATCAGCAGCCCGCCGGTGAGGAACGTCGCGAGGAGCGCGAAGCCGACGATGGAAATTGAGGCGCCGATCTGTTGCCACGGTGTGGTTGAACGGATACCCAGCAGCTTCGGGATCATCTCGATAGTCCACTGGATCATGTCCCGGATGCTCGGCGGGAGCAGCCGATCGAACGTGAGATAGTTCCACGCTCGACCGAGGTTCCGCCGTGTCCCGGACACCTGCCGTCGGAGAAACCCACCGAAGCGCCTCGTTCCCGACGCGGCAACTCGCAAGCCACTGCCGATGGCACCCCTCACGGACCGCCAACTGGCGCTGAGTCTGTCGATCATGATTCTGTCTCTGTGGAGTTCCACATCGAACTCTCCGGCGCGCCGTACTTCGCGAGGTAGCTCGCTTTATCGGCTGCCGAGAGGTCCTCGTTCGGCTCCGCGTGGTCATCGACGAACTCCGCCAGCTCGTCGCCGGCGTTCCGCGACTGGTACCAGTCGAGCGAGATCCACTGATCGGCCGTCCGGTTGGTCGTCTCGAACTCCGATGGAGTCAGCACGCGGGCGTTCGTCCACGAGCCGTTCTCCACGTCCGAGACCACGTAGCGAGAGACGTTGCCGTCCTCGCGGTCGCTGAAGTGGAGAACGAACACGTCGTGGTTCGTGTCGGCCGTGAGCCGCTCGCTCGCGAAGGCCTCGAGGCTCTCGTTGTTCTCGTTGAACTCGGTCTCGAAGTCCTCCGCGTAGGCACCGGCGTCGTTCTCGTCGCCGGTGTAGGCCGCGATCGTCCGCGAGATGCCGCTGGTCGCGCCGGCGATCCACACGCCGGCGCTCTTGAGGAGCCCGTCGTCATCGTCGTCGGCCACGAGATCGTCGAAGAACGCGCCATCGTCGTCGGACTGGGCGGCGACGCCCATCGACCCGGCGCCGATGGCCGCTGTCACGACGAGCAGCGCGAGGAACAGTCGACGGATCATGCGGCGATGGCCTCCGTGAACAGGGCTCCACACGACGGGCACTCGAACCGAGTGCCGCGCTGGGTCGGAGCCGGGGCGACCGCGTCTCCGCAGTCGTGATCGGTAGTCGGTGCTCGTAGTCGATCGGCTAGCTGGAGCATCTGTTCACCTCAGGACCCGCTGCCGGGCTCGACCGGCGGTGCGGCATGGCTACCGAAGCGGGTTATCGTCTGGGTAGGGGTTTTGGGCGGTCAGAAGGCGGTTCGTGAG
>SDGW01001454.1_pt1 | contig 11780 bp, 14 predicted proteins | sample 2873831 | NCBI WGS metagenome assembly SDGW01 (sample SAMN08132700, study PRJNA421101) | hypersaline lake metagenome | isolation source: celular fraction 0.22 microns magnesium sulfate-rich crust from ephemeral... | place: Spain: Penahueca Lagoon, Toledo | collected 2011-07
CTACTTTAACAGCTCCATTAGCTAGAAACTTCATAGGAGTTAATGGAGCTCCTGCTATTAGTAGTAGTCCAATAAGAAGTACAATAGAAATAACGACAATTGTTGAACTCAAAAGAAACCCTCCTTTGCTTGTCCTTTTAGTGCATTTTATGAACAAACAAGGAGGAAAAGAACTTCTATTATTAACGAGCACTCAAGTTTCTGTGACGAGCCTCTCTTAATAGATAAAAATATTTGCACTCTGCTATCATAAGATCATTCGCACCTGTCGAACTCATGTCCACACTGTGTTTCATGATCTTTCTAAGCGTTGCAACCTCTTCTTTTAGGCGTTGAAGGTCCTGAAGAAGTCTTTGGTCATACTCTTCTTTTTTCACTTTCTTTCTACCAAACATCCTGCAACACCTTCTTCTATAATTCCCTTCTGCCTTCTAAAGCTTTGGACAAGGTCACTTCATCTGCGTACTCAAGATCTCCGCCTACAGGTAATCCATGAGCAATACGTGATATACGAATTCCAGCAGGCTTTACCAATCTTGATATATACATGGCTGTTGCTTCACCTTCAATATTCGGATTAGTCGCCACAATAAGCTCTTCTACCCCTTCATCTTTCAAGCGGTTAATTAAGCTTGATATATTGATGTCTTCTGGCCCAACTCCGTCCATAGGTGATATTGCCCCATGCAAAACGTGATACCTTCCACTGAAATCTTTCATTTTTTCCATTGCAATAACATCTTTCGGATCCTGGACTACACAAATGGCCGAGCTATCACGCTCTTCATCCTGACAAATTGCACATGGATCTTGATCAGTAATATGACCACATGTTGAACAGTGTGTGAGTTCGCGCTTAGCATTTACGAGAGATTTTGCAAAATCCAGCACATCATCTTCTTCCATCTCTAACACAAAAAAGGCCAGGCGTGCAGCCGTCTTTGGGCCTATCCCTGGCAATTTTGTAAAACTATCGATCAATTTGGAAATGGGTTCTGGATAATACATTTGGTTACCCCCTACATTCCCGGGATGTTCATCCCTTTAGTGAATTCTCCCATTGTATCGTTTGTTTTATCTTCTACTTGCTTGATTACATCATTTGTCGCAGTAAGGATAAGGTCTTGTAGCATATCTACATCGTCAGGGTCTACGACATCTTCTTGAATTTGAACATCTGTGATTTGTTTTTTACCGTTAGCAACAACTTTTACCATTCCGCCACCGGCTGTTGATTCGAACGTCATTTCGTGAAGCTCTTCTTGTGCTTTCTCCATTTTCTTTTGCATCTTTTGCATTTGTTTCATCATATTATTCATGTTTCCGTTTCCCATACCACCCTTCATGGCAGTACCTCCTTTATTCATCTTGAATTTCTAATAAATCTTCACCAACAAGTTTGCGTGCCTCTGCAATGAGAGGATCTTCTTGAGGTTCAGCTTCTTCATCATCTTGAGGTTGATCTTGTTGACGTTGCTTTTGAACATACTCTTCTCTTAGCTCCTGCCAATCCGCTTCAGGGATCGGGATGATTTGAACCTCTTTCCCTAAATAATCAGCTAATAACTGTTGAATAATTTGCTGATTTTCAAGAGCTAAAGAGCAATGAATTTCATATTTAAACGATAACACAATAGCATGGTCCGATGCAGCGCGAGGTTTGCTGTTCATTAATCTTGCATGTGCAGGGGGGCTATTTTGCTTTAATGATTCCATAAAACTAGCCCACTGCGTTTGGACAGCCTTTAGGTCTTGTTTCGATGCTTCACTTAATACATGACGGATCCGCTCATAAGGAACTTTATATTGATTCCTTCTCGTTCTTTGCTGCGGACGTTTTTGCTCTGGTTGTGACTGCATCGCATTAGCTGGAGCCTGTTGTAAATTAGAGAGTTTTTTCTCAAGCTCATCAACTTTTTTCTGTAGCTTTTGTACAGATTCAGGCTCTATTGCTGTTGAAGGTGATGTCGCTGATTGGATATCGCAAATGTTCAACATAGCAATTTCAATAAAGACTTTTGGACTTGTTGTCCACTTCATTTCCTGCTGACATTGATTTAATGTTGAAATTGTTTGCTGAATCCAGTTCGCTTGCAATTCTTGGCTGAGTTGCTGAAACGCATTATCAGGGATGGCCCGTTCTAATATCCCCTCTAAGCCAGGCGCACTTTGATATAACAATAGATCACGCAAGTAATAAATTAAATCAAAAATAAAGCGCCCCGGATCTTTCCCTTCTTGAATGAGAGAATCAACAAATTGCAAGGCGTCTTGAACCTCATTCTGTTGTAAGGCTTGAACAACACCCGCTAACTTTTGTTGAGAAACCGACCCCGTAACAGCTAACACATCTTCAATAGTGACTTCATCTTCACTATAAGATATCGCTTGATCCAGTAAGCTTAAGGAGTCCCTCATCCCGCCCTCAGCTGACAGAGCTACGGCTTCAAGTGCATCTTTTGAAACAGGGATATTTTCTTGTTGTGCAATATACTCCATTCGCTCGACCATAGAACGTTGTGAAATGCGTTTAAAATCAAAACGCTGACAACGCGAGATGATCGTAAGTGGGATTTTATGTGGCTCTGTCGTTGCCAGGATAAAAATCACATGCTTTGGCGGCTCTTCTAACGTTTTCAATAAGGCGTTAAAAGCACCAATCGAGAGCATATGCACCTCATCGACAATGTAGACCTTATATTGGACTGCACTGGGTGCGTACTTAACCTTGTCACGTATATCCCGAATTTGTTCCACTCCATTGTTAGAGGCTGCATCAATTTCAATAACATCGGATACCGATCCATCTTGAATACCAACGCAAGCTGAACATTCATTACAAGGTTCTTTAACAGGGCCGCGTTCACAGTTAACAGTCTTCGAGAAGATCTTCGCCGCACTCGTTTTCCCTGTACCTCGAGGTCCTGAGAACAAATAGGCATGAGAAAACTTTTCTTGTACGATCGCATTTTGAAGTGTACGCGTGATATGTGATTGTCCGACAACATCAGAAAAGTTCCTTGGTCGCCATACGCGATATAATGCCTGATAACTCATTGTCCTCGTTCTCCTTTTTGGTTTCTTCCTAATTATACCGAAAAAAAGCCCTGGTTTTCAAAAAAATCTTCTAGTAATAAGAAAAAAACTCACCTTAATCAGGTGAGTTCTTTTTATGTATGAGCCGTGCACCCACCTTCGATGAGGTGGCCCCGAGCGTTACTCAAGGTCATGGCTCGACCCAGGCGACCCTGCAACACATCAGAATGACCGCTTACTGCTGCTTCCTTGAAGCCACTCACCTCGGGCGGGGATTCGGCCTCGCTATAGCGGATTGCGAGTACAGGGCACCGCTACCTCCCCACTTAGCACGGCAAGACTGTTATCAACTTGTTTAGCTCATCTACTAACGATGTGCAATACCTAGTATAGCGATTGTAGAATGAAAATGCAATATCAAATGACTGTTAATGTTTCCCATAACTTCATCATTTATTTTGCTTCTTTTCTTCTCTAAGCTTTCGGAAAAAGCTAGTTAGCATTTGTCGGCACGGTTCATAGAGCACTTCAGAAATGACCTCAGATTGATGGTTAAATCGATCATCCTGAAGAATGTTCATAAGCGAACCTGTACAACCCGCTTTGGGATCATAAGCTCCAAACACAACAGTCGGAATTCTAGATTGAAGAATAGCACCCGCACACATCGGGCACGGTTCAAGGGTAACGTAGAGTGTACATTCCTCCAAACGCCAACTTCCTACCACGTCATTTGCTTTTTCTATGGCGATAAACTCCGCATGAGAAGAAGTTTTTTGACTAGACTCTCTTAGGTTGTGCCCTACCGCTATGACTTCTCCATCTTTTACAATTACTGCTCCAATAGGTACTTCCCCAATATTTTCTGCTTTTTTGGCTTCCTCGATCGCTAATCTCATGCATTCTTCATGATTCATTTCATCACTTCACTTTATTCAGTTTAATTTTACACAAGGTGAAACACTATAATAATGAAAGGAGACAGCATACATGCATCCCCAAAATCAAACCGCTGTATTAATCGTTGATATGATCAATGACTTCCAATTCTCACATGGAGAAGCGCTTTTAGCTCAAACGAAAAAAATGCTCCCAAATATCATTCAATTAAAACAGTATGCTAAAGATCATCACTTTCCTATTATTTATGTGAATGATCATTATAATCTCTGGCGAGCGGATTTACAACGCATCTATAAAAAGTGCCTAAATGACCAGAATCAAGATCTCCTTGATCAAATTGTTCCACATGAAACAGATTACTTTTTAATTAAACCAAAACACTCCGCTTTTCATCAAACAGCACTTCAAGCTTTGTTGTATGAACTAGGAATAAAGCATCTTATTATTACGGGAATTGCCGGGAATATATGTGTGTTGTTTACGGCTAATGATGCGTATATGAGAGAATACACGTTATCTGTCCCTAAAGACGGTATTGCTTCAAATGATGACCAAGATAATACTTATTCGCTTAGGATGATGCAAAATGTGCTAAAAGCAGATGTAACACCTATATCACACTTCCAATAGCATACTCCCCCCTCCCCCTTCATATGTTTGTAAAGTATATCGAAAAATGAGGGGGGACATATGTGCAGGTTCATATCGTAAAAGATGGAGAGAGCATATATAGCATCGCGAACAAATATAGCGTTAAGATGGATGAAATCATTACGGCAAATAAAATAAAAGACCACGTTAAGTTAGTAAATGGACAAGCGTTGGTTATTCCAGTTAATGGGGAGTATTATTTTGTTAGACGGGAAGATAGTCTTGAATCAATTGCAAGCAAATTTGGTCTTACAGTTCATGAACTCGCAAATATCAATCAATTTCCAATCGGTGACCCACTGCCAGTAGGTCTACGGCTCTATATCCCATCACAGTTTGAATAGAGTTCGAACCCAATCGCTCTTAGTATACATATCATTAGTAGTTAACTGTTAGTCACCATGAGTAAAAGGAAAAGTTTTTCACAATATAAGAATAGCTCGAAAAATAGGAGGTCTTCTTATCATGGTTGTACTCAAATCTCTCGTCATGGTGATAGCAGGGATATTCTTGCTACGTATCGCAGGCAGAAAATCCATCTCTCAAATGTCACTAGCTCAAACGGTCATTATGATTTCAATAGGATCCATCATCATTCAACCAATTATTGAAACCAGCATTATACGCACAATAATTGCTGCTGGCGTTTTTATTATTGCCCTTATGGTAATGGAACAATTACAGATCAAATCTAATAAGATGGAGAAACTCATAACAGGAAAGTCTCGTGTCGTTGTTCAAGATGGTGAAATACAAGTGGACCAACTAAAAAAACTTCGCCTTTCAGTTGATCAGCTGGAGATGTTTATCCGCCAACAAGGAATCACGAACTTCTCGGATATCAAAACGGCCACAATTGAGCCTAACGGACAAATGGGATATGAATTAAAAGAGGAGGCAAAGCCACTAACCATAGGAGAATTTAAAAAGCTTGTTCACCCCTCGATGCTAAAACAACCCTCTGGCCTTCCACCTCAGCCAAACCAAATAGATGAACAAAATATTTTTCAAGAAATCCAAAAAGGAAAGAAAGAAAACCCAAATCAGCCGCTTCAGTAAATCTGAAGCGGTGTTTTTTTATACGCTTAATTTGAAATGAATGTCACTTTACGATTGTGAAGCGCACTGTCTTTCCAGGCTTGCGTAAAACCGATCTCTTCAATTTGATCGTGTCTAAATCGTCTAAATGGAATGTCGACTTGGAAGGATGATTCGAATGGAAAAGGGTCTAATACTACCGTGTCTTCTCCATGCCAATGAGCTATAATTCCATCTGGCGCAAAAGCAAATTGTTGAGGAAAACCATCCCGAAACCAAGAAAGTTCATGCTCTTTGTTAACACCTTGCTCATTCATACAACAATATAAAGATAGGTTGTCCCAAAACTGAAGAAGATCAAAATGAACCTTTATCGCTTTATCACCTACCTTCTCATCTAGTTCAATTTTTAACTTCTTTTGTCTCTTTTCTTCGTAGTCGATAAAGGATTGAATTGCCTGATCTTTAGATTTTTCCGGAAAAAAGGAGCGGTAATGAAGACTACATAACAATGCCCCATACTTTGAGCGGTCTTCAACCTGGTTTACCCCCTCTTGATAACGAAGCATCTTTTCATTCATTGGATAATCTGTAAACGCATAAGGTTGTTGTTTGTCCTCGTTCCATAATGGCAGTTGGTCAAGTGGTATCCATGCCCGGTCATGCTGAGCCACAGCATATTCAACTTGTTCTCGAATGTGTTCTCCTATAAATGCATCAACTCTCCAATATTTCGCCATAACGCCAGATACAAGTGCGTGATGATGTTGCTCAAAAAGAAGCATGCCTTGTTTGGTATTTAAAACGATCATAAACGTCACCTCTCTCCATAACTTCTCCTTGTTCGCACCCCATTCCTTCTCTACTAACAGAAAAACACAAGCCCAACTCTCTTTATTGAGAGATGGGCTTATAAACATTGTATAGGTTACTGACCTAACACCTTAAGTGATTCATGAATAAACGCTGGTATATCATCAGGTTGGCGACTCGTTACCAATTGATTTCGGCACACGACAACCTCTTGATCCTTAAAGTTTACACCAGCATACTCCATATCAACAGCAATGGATGTAAAACCAGTCGCAGTTCTTCCCTCTAACGTTTTAGCCGTGATCAGAAGTTGAGGTCCATGACAAATCGCAAAGACAGGCTTGTGTTCATCCATGAAATGCTTCGCAAACGAGACAAAACGACTATCAGCACGTAATTGGTCTGGAGAGAACCCACCTGGAATAAGCAATGCATCAAAGTCCTCAGGCTTCACGTCATCAATGCCTTTATCAATCGTCTCTACAGCATCCCCTTGTTTCCCTACAACTGTGGTTCCGGCTTCTTTTTCAATCGTTACAACTTCATTACCAGCATCACGGAAAGCATTTACTGGTTCTGTGTATTCAACATCTTCAAAAAGATCGGTCATTAAGCAAGCAATCTTACTCATTCCATCATCTCCTTTAAAATATTGATGCACTTAGTTTCATTCCCGTTCATTATACTTATAAACTTGCGAGTGTCTTACCTGTCATCCTCCATACGGAACTGCTGAAAAATTGTATCATGTCCTTCTTCATATACAGTTCGCCCTGCAATATAATTGATCATTTTAACATTACGGCTCACAGATAGCCCCAGGTTATTTGCACCTGTGCCATGTGCATGAGAGATATTGGTTGTTGTGAAGATTTGATTTGGACGATCATCCTGAAATGCAATTTGGCAGTCCTTTGAAACTTGAAAATGCCCCTCACCTTCCCAGACTATGTTATCCTCAAACCGCTCCATAAACCAATCTGGGATATTCGGTTTATAACCTGTCGCGAGTACAACCTTTTCAGTTTTATGGGTGAACGTTTCTCCTGTCTGCCATTGATGGCACGTTAATGAATAACCCCGGTTTCGCTGACGCTCAATTCCTTTAACTTCAGTGAGCGGTTGAATGGTTACATTCTTCTTTTTCCCTCCAACTGTTCCTTGATAAAGGAGATCATAGATTTCACTTAAAGTGGAAGGATCGACCCCATTTTGTAAAGTTTGAAGCTTTGGTAAAGCATTCATACGCTGTTCATAAGACAGCGATTGAAAATAATTCACATAATCAGGGGAGAAGAATTCCTGAGGTAATTTGGCTGTATCCAACTGAAATATACCGGCAGATCTGGTGAACCAACTTATATAAAAGTCATATTCGTATTGTTGATGTAATAAATCTGTGACGATTTCAGCTGCACTCTGGCCAGAACCTATTACTGTGATATGGTTTGACTTAAGCAGCTGCTCCTTTTCATAAAGATAACGACTCGTGTGAACCACATCTTCATTAGGGAGGTCCCTCGCATTGTCTAAAACAAGAGGCTTGCTTCCTGTACCAAGGACAACATGCTTCGCGTAGTAAAATTGTTTCTCGTCTGTTTCCTTATCCAAGACAACAACCTGATAACATCGCTCCCCATCCTGTTCAACATCGACAACATCAACAACTCTGCACCCGAAATACAGCCCATCTAGTTGGTTTGCCACCCACTGCAAATAGTCATTATATTCAGGTCGTGGTATCTCTAGTTTTTGAAAAAAGAAAAACGAATACATTCGACCGTGCTTATGTAAGTAGTTTAAAAATGAGTATGGACTAGTCGGATCGGCAAACGTAACCAAATCTGCTATAAACGGCACTTGTAAATCTGTACCTTCAATTAACATTCCCGGATGCCACTGCAATCGAGGTGTTTCATCAAAAAATAATGCATCTAGTGCATCTGTTCGATCTGTTAAAGCCGCTAAACTTAAATTGAAAGGGCCTATCCCTACACCGATAAAATCATGAACCTTTTTATTCATTCTCCGCACTTCCTTTTAAGAGTTTCCTTATTATGTTCCCTCAAAATCTAGAGAATAAAACAAAAAGAGTGAAGCCTACTGTCGACTCCACTCTTTCGATATATTTTAAATCACCAATGCCTATGAAGACCCTTAACTTCACTAAGAAAGAGGTGGATCCCCCTCTCTCTTTTAGAGAACTTGAAACGATTGAAAAATATTTTTCTTTGAAAGCCGGTAAACGTCTCTTCCCATTAAGTGATTAATGATGACTTTATTCCTGTGTACGGCTAGTCCGAGATTAGTAGATCCAACACCGTGTGTATGAGAGATTCCACTATGGACATAGATTTCGTTTGGAGTAGATTCAGAAGTTTTCAAGCGATAGTCTGCTTCGACTTTATAGCGTCCTTCCTCATCCCACTCTAAATAGGAACCTAAACCATAGATGAATTCAGGTACATTTGGGCGATAGCCTGTCGCCATAATGACGACCTCACTGTTATGCGTAAAGCGTTCATCTGACTGCCATTGTCGGCACTCAAGTGTGTATTCCTGCCCATTTGCATTAAGCTTTATGTTGTTGAGCTCTGATAAAACCTGAAGACCAACGTCTGGCTCCTCATCTCCAATTGAATACTCATATAATAAATTATAAATATCCGTTATGGTGTGGTTGCTAATTCCTTTATAGTACAAACCTTGCGTAGCGAAAATCTCATCTTTTTTCTCTTGAGATAAACTATAAAAGTAATTCACATAATCAGGTGAAAAATGCTCTAGATTTAATTTGGATTCTTCCATAGACGCAAAACCTGAAGAGCGTGTAATCCAATCCAGCTTATAACCACAATCACGTTGTTCTTTCAATAACTCCCGGAATGTTTCAGCTGCACTTTGACCAGAACCTACAACCGTAATCGATTTTGCCTTACGACAACGATCTTGATGGTCTATGAATTGAGATGTATGGAAGACATCACTTTCTGGTAAGTTTTGTGCAGAGTCTGGCATCGTTGGCGACGTTCCCGTTCCTAACATTATATGTCGAGAAAGGCATGTCTTTTTTTGTCCCGTATCAAGATCCATGACCTCTACTTCGAAGTAAGAACCATTGTCCTTAACATGACGTACGTTCGTAACCCTTTTACCAAAACGACAACTGTTTAACTGTCCAGCTACCCATTGACAGTAGTCATTGTATTCACGTCGTGGAATATCTAAGCGTTGTAAAAAATAAAATTGATACATGCGGTCATGCTCATTAATATAATTTAAAAAGCTATAATGACTTTTTGGATTCGCCATCGTGACCAAATCCGCTAAAAATGGCACCTGCATTTTCGTTCCTTCAATTAACATACCCGGATGCCAATCAAATTTAGGAGTCTGCTCAAAAAAGAGCGAATCCACCTCATCCTGCTCATCTAGTAAAGCAGCTAAACTAAGATTAAAAGGACCTATCCCCACTCCGATTAAATCGCACATTTCGCTTCCTTCTTTCATCGTTTCACTTCCCCTAATGTTTTCACTATATCGATTTCTACAATTATCGTATCACAATGTTATGAAAACCTTAACATTAGCAGAGTGAAGGGATAAAGCAGTAAAATGACTGCACGTTTATTTGTCATACCATTATGATTCAGGATGCCAGTTCCTTAACTTTTAACTCCATGATATTGAAAGAACGCCAGCTATCATATACGGATAGTTTATGGCTTAGCCACCGCTGTTTTCGATTTAACAAAAAATCCTCTCTACCTTAGGAGAGTCAGGGTCTCGTTCATACAAATCAAGAAGCCCATTTACCCCTGTGTAAGTTAAAGAGTTATGGTACATAACATCAATTTCCTCAGAATCTTCGTAGCGTGCTAAATTTCGACGACACCCCATTGCTCTACATTTAAGATGTTTAAGGCTGCATAAAAAAGTAATCCCGAAATGATATAAAAGAGGGGGATTCTTTTATTACTTAACATAGCCCCAAAATAAAAAAGACTACCAACTCAGAGGTTAGCAGCCTTTTCACTTTCAATTATTCTTCTAGTGTGGACGTATCTCCTGTTGGAAGACCAAGCTCCCAAGATTTTAGAAGACGACGCATGATTTTACCACTACGTGTTTTTGGAATCTTATCAGCAACTTCAATTTCACGGGGGGCAGCATGAGCACTTAAACCTTTTTTCACGAATTGACGAATATCCTCTAGTAATTCATCTGACTTGTTATATCCATCATTCAACGTAATGAACGCTTTAATGATCTCGCCGCGCTCTGGATCAGGTTTACCGATTACTCCAGCTTCAGCTACAGCATCATGCTCGATCAATTTTGATTCGACTTCAAATGGTCCAACACGTTCACCGGACGTATTAATGACGTCATCCAGGCGACCCTGGAACCAGAAGTAGCCCTCTTCGTCTTTATAAGCACTATCTCCTGAAACGTACCAACCGTTTAGGAAGTAGCTCTCATATTTTTCAGGGCGTTTCCAAATGGCACGCATCATGGATGGCCATGGTGCTTTGATGGCTAAATTCCCCATTTGGTTTGGAGGAAGTTCATTAGCTTCATTATCAATAATAGAAGCAGTAACCCCTGGGAGTGGTTTACCCATTGAGCCTGGCTTCATATCAAGAGCCGGATAGTTACAAATAAGCTGTGCACCAGTTTCAGTCATCCACCATGTGTCATGAATGCGTAGCTTGAAGGCATCCATCCCCCATGCAATAACCTCTGGGTTTAATGGTTCACCAACACTTAATACGTGGCGCAGGTTCGAAATGTCGAATGGTTTAACTGCATCTCCCCCAGCACTCATTAATTTGCGGAAGGCTGTTGGAGCAGAATACCAAACTGTAACCTTATAATCCTGCAAAGTTTTATACCAGTTTTCAGGGCTAAATCGTCCGCCAACGATAACATTTGTCACACCGTTCAACCACGGACCAAAAATACCATAGCTTGTTCCGGTTACCCAGCCTGGGTCAGCTGTACACCAATAGATGTCATCTTTTTGCAGATCAAGCACCCACTTACCTGTTTGATAATGCTGAAGCATAGCATTATGAACATGATAAACACCCTTTGGCTTTCCTGTTGAACCAGACGTATAGTGGAGAAGCATACCATCTTCTAAATCCACCCATTCAATATCAAAACTCTTGGATGCCTGTTCCATTTCTTTATAAAAATCTATATACTCACTTGAGTCGTTTTCCCCAACAAGTACAATTTTCTCAAGGTTTGGAAGCTCACTTACCGGAACTCGTTCTAAAAGTTCAGGTGTTGTGATCAGCATTTTCGCTTCACTATCTTCTAAACGGTCGCGT
>SDGW01001552.1_pt1 | contig 11773 bp, 12 predicted proteins | sample 2873831 | NCBI WGS metagenome assembly SDGW01 (sample SAMN08132700, study PRJNA421101) | hypersaline lake metagenome | isolation source: celular fraction 0.22 microns magnesium sulfate-rich crust from ephemeral... | place: Spain: Penahueca Lagoon, Toledo | collected 2011-07
TTAGATGAGATCACAGACCCACGCGGCATGATTGGGGTTCGTCTAGAAATGGAAGGAACCATCATAACGTGTTCTAAAACGGTCTTACATAACATCTTAAAATGTGTGGAGCGAGCAAACCTTGAAGTCTTAGATATTTGCTTGCAACCACTAGCTTCTGGATCTGTAGCTCTTTCAAAAGATGAAAAGAACTTGGGTGTTGCATTAATTGATATTGGCGGAGGGTGTACAACCATTTCCGTCTTTGAACAAGGAACATTACAAGGAACAAGTGTCGTACCTCTTGGTGGAGATAACATTACCAAAGATTTATCGATTGGGATGCGCACGTCTACAGAAGAAGCTGAAGATATAAAACGCAACTATGGTCATGCATTCTTTGATGAAGCTCAAGAAGATGAATCCTTTGACGTCTCTATCATTGGTAGTGATAGGAAACAATCATTTAACCAATTGCAATTATCTGATATGATTGAAGCAAGGTTAGAGGAGATTTATGCATTTATAGAACAAGAAATTCGTCGAATGGGATATCGTGAACTCCCAGGTGGCATGGTCTTAACTGGTGGCGTGTTGAGCATGCCTGGCTGTTTAGACCTTGCACAAGATGTATTTCAGGCAAATGTAAGAATTGCTATCCCTGATTACATAGGTGTTAGAGAACCGCAATTCACCTCTGGAGTAGGGATTTTACAGTTCGCATATCACAATGCAAAAATTCAAGGAAAAGAATTATTCCCAGCAGTAACTATTGAAGAACCTGAAGCAAAAGTGAAAAAACAAAAGAAGCCAACTACACAAAAGGAACCTAAGAAAGAAAAAGAATCAGGACTATCTAATTTGATTAAATACTTTTTCGATTAAAAGAGGCGTTCCATTGGCCGTAATTCATAGCTAGTAAAAAGAAACTTGTAATCTTGCAAAGTGGGAGGAACGAAAAATGTTAGAGTTTGATACAAATATGGATCAATTAGCAACCATAAAAGTTGTCGGGATTGGTGGCGGCGGTAGTAATGCCGTTAACCGTATGATTGAGCACGGTGTTCAAGGCGTTGAGTTCATCGCTGTCAATACTGATGCACAAGCTTTAAATCTATCAAAAGCAGAAGTGAAGATGCAAATCGGAACGAAGCTTACAAGAGGTTTAGGTGCAGGTGCAAACCCTGAAGTGGGTCGTAAAGCTGCTGAAGAAAGCAAAGAGCAGATTGAAGAAGCTTTACAAGGAGCAGATATGGTCTTCGTTACAGCTGGAATGGGCGGCGGTACAGGTACAGGTGCTGCACCCGTTATTGCGCAAGTAGCGAAAGAAATAGGTGCTCTTACAGTAGGCGTTGTTACTCGTCCGTTTATGTTCGAAGGGCGTAAACGTTCCAACCAAGCTGCAGGAGGTATCGACGCATTAAAGAGCAACGTTGATACATTAATTGTAATTCCAAATGATCGCTTACTTGAAATCGTTGATAAAAATACACCAATGCTTGAAGCATTCCGTGAAGCGGATAATGTATTACGTCAAGGTGTACAAGGTATTTCCGACCTTATTGCGACTCCAGGTCTAATTAACGTAGACTTTGCCGACGTGAAGACCATTATGGCAGATAAAGGTTCAGCCCTCATGGGCATCGGAATTGCTACGGGCGAAAGTCGAGCTGTCGAAGCTGCCAAAAAGGCTATTTCATCGCCATTACTTGAAACATCAATTGATGGAGCACATGGTGTTCTAATGAACATTACAGGCGGAGCAAACCTAAGCTTGTATGAAGTTCAAGAAGCAGCTGACATCGTAACATCCGCTGCTGACCAAGAAGTTAACGTAATCTTCGGTTCAGTCATTAACGAGAACCTAAAAGATGAGATTGTTGTAACGGTTATTGCGACAGGATTTGATGAAAGTCAACTTGAAGCTGAGAGAAAAGGACAAGGTCGTCCATCTATCAATACTCAGCAACAGCAACAGCAGCCACAACAACCAACTGAGAAAAAGCAGCGCGTAGAACCAAAACAACGTGACATGCAAACATCTGGACAACCATCCGGATCTAATAACCAAAAGAACTTCCAAGAGGAAGAAACATTAGACATTCCAACGTTCTTGCGTAACCGTAATCGCAGACGATAAGCTTCTATATGTTTTAAAAAAATAGAAGGTTTAAAAGAAATCCTGTCATGTTATCTCAACATGACAGGTTTTTTTATGTTAGGCTATTATAAGTTGTATAAAATACAAGCTTAAACGATTAATGGGGGGACTTGTTTGAAGAAGTTAGTATCTGATTGGTTTCTATCATTTCAATATATAAAATATTTATGGCTATGGTTAACCGTTACATTTACGAATACAGGGAAATGGGTGTTTACACTTGGCGTAACATGGCAAGTCTATCACATAACAGAGTCTTCATTTTGGTCCGGTGCGATTATGTTTGCTTTAATGTTTCCAAATTTAGTAGGGGCACCTATCGTTGGAGTATTAGCAGATAAATTTGAACGCCGGAAATTAATTTACGTAGCTATTGGGTTTACACTACTGGTATTAACAACGTTAACCATTACCACAATGACAGGCATATTATCACCTATAGGTATGGTTGCTTTATCATTCATGTTTGGACTAGGATCAAGTATGATAAATGTGGTGATTAACACGATTGTACCAGGTATAGTCCCAAAGAAAACGCTATATAATGCGTATTCCTTAAAGGCTGTTGGACAAAGAGGTTCAGAGTTTATCGGTCCTTTATTAGCTACTCCACTTTTAGCATTGATGGGACCACAATTGGTTTATATCATAGGTGCTGTCATTTACATGGTAGCTATCATATTTGTTGGATTCCTGAACGTCCCTAAAATGGTTGAGGATGATTTAGTAGATCAAGAGAATTTTATTCCTTCTCTTATAACAGGATTGAACTATATTCGAAGTAATCGATACATATTTGGAATCATCATTTTAGTTGGTTTGCATTGTGCTCTCACAATGGCATTTATGGGCATGTTACCGAGTTTCGTCACCAAAGGTCTAGGATCAAAGGCAGACTTTTATGGGTTTCTTATGAGCATGGTGGGTCTAGGGGCCATATTCGGCACTTTGTCCTTGGCGGGATTAAAAAGTCATGCTTTAAAAGTTAAGTTATTTTGGGCTAGTTCTGTTCTTAGTGGATTATCTTTATCCTTCCTGGGGTTGAGTAGTAATGAAACGATTGCCATCATCGCTATTTTATTGGTTGGATCTTCACAAGCCCTATTTATGACATTAACAAATGCATTTATTCAAGAAGCAACTGATGAGCATGTCCGTGGAAGAGTAACAAGTGTTTATTATGTGTTAGCAGCAGGCCTTATGTCTATTGCAAATTGGGGCTATGGTTGGTTAGGGAATGTGATTGACCCTCGTTTAATCATGGTGACTACAGGAGTAGCTTTCATGGTTGTAGTGGTGTTATACTGGGGCGCTACGAACAAAGCCATGGTGAGACCAACCACAGTAAATGAAAATATCAGTGTTTAGAATAAAAAGTCTTGCGTATTGCAAGGCTTTTTTCTTATTTGTAAACCGACAAAATTGTTGAAAATCTTCAAAAATAAGTTCAACTCTCTCTACAGAATGTGACAGACTTCTATTTCTATCTTCGCTATACTTACTCTCACAAGATGAACTTCTGCTAGGAAGGCAAGAAGGGGAGGACATTGTGACCATTTATTTAGATGCCGTTTGGCTTTTGAACTTTTTCTTGGACTGGATGATCTTGATGCTTACGCATAGCTTATCCAAATCACAAAATAACCGGTGGAGACTTGTTGTAGGTGCCGTAGTAGCTTCATTGCTCGTACCTATAAATCTTTACTATCCAGCATCTATTTGGTCATCTCCTTTAGGCAAGGCAATCTTTTCAGCCATCATTATATTAACTGCATTTGGATTTAGGAACCTTCGTATTTTTGTGCGTCACATACTCTACTTTTATTTTATTACCTTCGCTATAGGAGGAGGGTTGTTTGGACTCTATTATGTATTGAATGAACAAATTCAAGTATCGAATGGTGTAGTTGTGACGTATCAAACTGGATTTGGGGATGGTATAAGCTGGTTGTTTGTATTTATTGGGTTTCCAATTGTTTGGTGGTTTACAAAGAAACGAATGGATCAATTGGTCGTACAGCAAATGAAATATGATGAGATGATCCAAGTAAAGTTGAGCATCCAAGGAGAAATCCATGAAACGACTGCACTTATTGATAGCGGAAATCAATTAACTGATCCGATTACTAAACGACCAGTCATTATATGTGATGAAACATTGATGAGAAGGTGGTTTTCAGAGGGGGAATGGGGGCAATTGAAGAAAGCTAACGATGACCTGGCTTTAGATCAACTACCAGAACGATGGAGTGATCAAATACGTATCATTCCATATCAAGGTGTCGGTGGTCAGGGGTCATTTATGATGTCTATAAAACCTGATTGGCTTGAAGTTACTGTTCAAGAAAAGCATGTAAACATCAATCAAGTCTTAATAGGCTTTCAATTTGGACAACTAGCTCCAGATGATAGCTATCATTGCTTAATGCATCCACACTTATTAAAGACGATTGCAGTGGACACTGCATAAGATCGTGTTCATAAAGGAGGAGTATGATGGGTAAATGGCGACTCAAATTACAATTATGGTGGTATAAGTTTTTAATCAAGCTTGGCTGGAAGACGGATGAGATTTACTACATAGGTGGAAATGATGCCCTGCCGCCTCCCTTATCTAAAGAGGAAGAACAAGAACTTTTAAAAAGGTTACCTAAAGAGGACAAAGCAGCTCGAGCTATGCTGATCGAAAGAAACCTGCGTCTTGTTGTGTACATTGCTAGGAAGTTTGAGAATACAGGAATTAATATTGAAGATTTAATAAGTATAGGTACGATTGGACTTATTAAAGCTGTAAATACCTTTAATCCTGAAAAGAAAATCAAATTAGCGACGTATGCTTCCCGCTGTATAGAAAATGAAATTTTAATGTATTTACGAAGAAATAACAAAATTCGAAGTGAAGTGTCCTTCGATGAGCCTCTTAACATTGACTGGGATGGAAATGAGCTTTTACTTTCTGATGTATTAGGTACGGATGATGATATTATTACGCGTGATTTAGAAGCCCACGTGGACAAGCGCCTTTTGAAAAAAGCACTCGAATCCTTAAATGAGCGAGAACAGCAAATTATGGAGTTGCGTTTTGGGTTAATTGGTGAAGATGAAATGACACAAAAAGACGTCGCTGATATGTTGGGCATTTCACAGTCTTACATCTCGAGACTTGAGAAAAAAATCATTCGTCGATTGAAGAAAGAGTTTAATAAGATGGTGTAATTGGAGAAAAAGTATCATAGCAAACCTAAAGAGGGCGAATCCTAAAATGGATTCAGTCCTCTTTTTTGGTTGAATTTTTAGAAAAGATTTACTATATCTGTATAGTCCTTTTATACCAAGGATTAGCGAATGGTTCTGTCGATTTTTGTCGTGTTTTTGGATGACGTTCTGCATATTTTTCCCTCATGAGGAGATACTGATTTTTGACAGCATCTCCACATAGGAGGGTATAGATTTGACAAAACATAAGGTTGAAATATGCGGAGTCGATACATCCAAATTACCAGTACTTAAAAACGATGAAATGAGAGAACTATTCAAACGAATGCAAGCAGGGGAGCATTGGGCCCGTGAAGAACTCGTTAATGGAAACTTACGTCTGGTTTTAAGTGTAATCCAGCGATTTAATAACAGAGGCGAGTATGTGGATGACTTATTTCAAGTTGGCTGCATTGGCTTAATGAAATCAATCGACAATTTTGACTTGAGTCAAAATGTTAAGTTTTCCACCTATGCAGTTCCAATGATCATTGGGGAAATCCGACGATACTTAAGAGATAACAACCCAATACGTGTGTCACGTTCTTTACGTGACATCGCTTATAAAGCTTTACAAGTAAGAGAGAAGCTAATGAGTAAAACATCAAAGGATCCATCACCCATGGAGATTGCTGAAGAGATGGGCGTACCTCATTCCGACGCAGGTATCCCGTTTAGAAAAAGCAGCTATTAAAGAAATGAATAAGCAAATGTACGAATAAAAAGCATGAAGAATCGGTACCGTGTTGCACCTTGTATTTGTTTAATCGACAAATCTTGGTGATTGCACGGTACCGTTCTATTTAGGATAGGGGTGTGCATATAGTAATTATAGGGGTGGTGTGGATATGGTTACAATTTCTGAATTACAAGTTAAGGAGATTATTTCAGTTGAAAATGGGGAAAAACTTGGACATATGACTGATTTAGAAATTGATGTAGATCGTGGAAGACTAATCTCTATAATCATAGGTGGAAAAGGAAAGATGATGGGGTTTCTTGGTAAGGATGAAGAGATCATTATACCTTGGGAGTCGATTTTAAAAATTGGAGAAGATGTTATTCTTGTAAAGAAAGCAACACAGCCTGCTTTATATGCACCTAATCAGGCAGATTAAGCCTAATCTCACAAGAATTTTGTCTGAAAATATGATAGAATATAGAAAAACTTGCCGAATGGCAAGTTTTAAGCCTATATTAGACTATGAAATTATACTTACTAGAAACAGTCATATTTAGCGTTCGAATAAACTTAAATGTATGGAGGATGAGACATGTCTGAAGGTTTTCATCATACGCATCCGTCCTATTTAGAGATAACAAAATGGACTTATGCTCACCCAGAGCTTGTTGTGGGCATGACCACCCGTTTAGGTGGGTCAGGAGAGCCTCCATTTGATTCATTTAATCTCGGGTGGCATGTACCAGATCGGCAAGAAACAGTACATCAAAATCGAGAAACATTGGCCTCTCTTTTACAATTTCCAATGGACAATTGGATTGGTGGAGAACAGGTACACGATACGGACATCTATACCGTAACCAAGAAAGATAAAGGGAAGGGTGCATTTAGCCAGGATTCGTCTATTCCAAACTGTGATGGATTAATAACAAAAGAACCCAATGTATTACTGACAGCTTTCTATGCTGATTGTGTTCCTTTGTTTTTCTTTGATCCCATTTCTGGCTGGATAGGAATTGCTCATGCAGGTTGGCGAGGAACTGTAGCGAAGATGGGTCCCAAAATGGTTCAGGCCTTGATTGATAAAGGCGTAGATCCTAAAACGCTGCGAGTAGGGATTGGGCCATCAATTGGTGGAGACATGTATGAAGTGGATGACACTGTTATTCAACAACTTCCAGAAAAATATCAGCATGAGCCTGTTGTGAAATCACAAGAAAATGGACGTTACCTTTTATCTCTTCAGGATATGCATGTGGATCTATTATTAGAAGCCGGTGTAGAGGAAAAACATATCGAACAATCAGAGTACTGTACATATCAAAACGATCATTTATTCTTTTCACACCGACGTGATCAAGGGAAAACAGGACGAATGTTAGGATTCATTGGACGAAAAGAAAAATAATAGCAAGGAAGGAGCATGTCCTTCGTGAATGTTGCAGAAAACTTAGAAACGATCCAAGCTAATATCAGACAAGCCTGTGAAAGAGCAGGTAGATCCATTAACGAGATCTCTATTATTGCCGTAACAAAGTATGTGTCGGTTGACCGTGCTAAACAGGCGATTGAAGCGGGGGTCGAACACTTAGGAGAAAACAGAGTGGAGGGGTTGAATGAAAAGTACGATGAAATTGGACAAGATGTTCAGTGGCATTTTATCGGAACCCTACAATCCCGGAAAGTAAAAGAAGTGATCGATCAGGTATCCATGATCCATTCACTTGATCGCAAATCTTTAGCAAAAGAGATTCATAAGCGCACCGATCGTAAAGTTCCATGTTTTGTTCAAGTAAATGTGAGTGGTGAAGAATCCAAGCATGGCCTAGAGCCGGACGAGGTCATTCCATTTATTGATACACTTCGCAACTATGAAAATATTGAAGTGACTGGTCTGATGACGATGGCTCCTTATATAGAAGACCAGGAAAAGTTAAGATCAATCTTCAGAAACCTAAAAACAATTAAAGAGGAAGCTGAAGCGAAAGATTGGGCTCATGCACCATGTAAGCATCTGTCTATGGGAATGAGTAATGATTATGAAATTGCCATTGAAGAAGGAGCAACTCACGTACGAATTGGCTCCAAGCTAGTTGGTAAGGAATTTTAATAAAGGGGTGAAACATTATGAGTTTAAAAAACAAACTACGAAACTTTTTTATAGAAGATGAATACGAGTATATTGAAACGGAAGAAGAAGCTGAAGGACCGGAGCCGATGCATCAACAACAACAATCAAGTGATTCTAAAAAGCAAAATGTAGTAAGCTTAAAAAGTATGCAACAGTCTTCTAAGGTTGTCCTTTGCGAACCACGTACGTATAATGAAGCCCAAGAGATTGCTGATAATCTTGTAAATCGTAAAGCTGTTGTAATCAATCTTCAGCGTGTAGATCACCAACAAGCAAAACGAATTGTAGATTTTTTAAGCGGAACGGTGTATGCTATTGGTGGAGATATTCAAAAACTTGGCGCTCAAACATTCCTTTGCACACCTGAGAATGTTGATGTTTCTGGTACGATATCAGAAGTTATGAATGAGAGCGATGATTTTTAGAAAAGGTGGTTAACGATTTTGACTGGTATTTTACTAATGATATTAGAGCTTGTAGACTTACTGCTAACAGGCTATTTCTTTGCATTAATCGGTTACATACTTATGTCTTGGTTTCCAGGAGCACGTGATTCATCAATTGGAAACTTCCTCACAAAGATTTGTGAACCCTATTTAGAACCTTTCCGTAAAGTAATCCCTCCAATTGGTATGATTGATATTTCACCAATTGTAGCGATTTTCGTGCTTCAGTTTGCACAAGGTTCCGGATTAATTGCATTAGAACGCCTTATAATTAACTTAGCAGGCTGATGGAGAATCATGGAGACATGATCTCCTTTTTCATTTAGAGAACTTTAAGGAGTAAAGCTATGGAGATTTATCAGCACTTTCGAAAAGAAGAGCAGCCGTTTATTGACCAGGTTTTATCTTGGCAGGAAGATGTAGAACGGATGTATCAACGGAAACTGACAGACTTTCTTGACCCTCGTCAGCAGAAGATCGTTCGTACGATTATAGGGAATCATGATGATTTTTTATTGAGAGATTATGGAGGATCCCCAACTGCAGAACGGAAAAGGATGATTCTCGCTCCTTATTACGAGGTGATTGAAACAGAGGATTTTCAAGTAACGTTGCTTGAAGCAAAGTACCCAAGTAAATTTGTAACACTTGAGCACAAGGATGTACTTGGAGCCTTCATGTCCCTTGGTATTAAACGAAGTAAACTAGGAGATTTGATTGTTACAGAGGATACCATTCAAATTCTAGTAGCCTCAGAAATTGTTACGTATGTCCAAATGAACTTAACCGTGATCAAAAAAGCAGGCGTTCAATTTGAGGAAAAGCCGCATGAACATTTACTTAAAAGCACAGAAGAATGGTCTGAGAGTACAGGTACTGTAGCTTCCTTACGGTTAGATATTATGTTAAAAGAGATTTACAATTTATCCCGTCAAAAAGCTTCCCTTTATATTGAAAAAGGGTTGGTTAAAGTAAACTTCCAAACTGTAGATCAACCAGCTTTCTTATTAGAAGAAGGAGATATGATCTCTGTACGTGGTAAAGGACGTAGTCAGCTCAATTCCATTGAGGGAAAAACAAAAAAAGACAAATGGAGAATTGTGACGTCTCAGTTAAAATAAGTACAAGGAACTAGAAGGAATATGTGCATCTTTGTCGAAATAAATAGTATCTACAAGACTGTTCGTGAAGAGCGGTCCGTATATCAAAACCCTACACCCTAAGGAGGTGGCCCGTGTGGCACTAACACCATTGGATATTCATAATAAGGAATTTACAAGAGGCTTTCGCGGTTACGATGAAGATGAAGTAAACGAGTTTTTAGATCAAATTATTAAAGACTATGAAGTGGTGATCCGTGAAAAGAAAAAACTTGAAGATAAAGTTCAAGAATTAGAAGAAAAACTAGGACACTTCAGTAACATTGAACAAACGCTAAATAAGTCTATTCTTGTTGCCCAGGAAACGGCTGAAGAAGTGAAGACGAACGCCAATAAAGAGAGTAAATTGATCGTAAAAGAAGCAGAGAAAAATGCTGATCGTATTATTAATGAAGCTCTTGCTAAATCTCGTCGTATTTCATTAGAGGTAGAGGAACTGAAGAAACAAGCGAAAGTCTTCCGTACTCGTCTGAAAATGATGGTTGAAGCACAACTAGATATGATTGATAATGATGATTGGGACGATCTGTTTAATGTTGAAATTGATGAAGAAACAGAGTACGAAAAAGAATTAGCTGAAAATAATTCTTGACGTTGAATTTATTTTTACATATAATTCATAATCAGAAATTATACCTTTGTTAATTACGATGACAGGGTTCGTACAATAAATCTATCTGGACTAGCGAATCAGGGATGGTGGAAGCCTGAAGCATGACATTTATTGTCCTATCCCCCTCGAGTACCCTTACTGAACATAGTAGGTTAGGGCGTTTCATTCACGTTACGAATGCTGAAGTGGACTTGTTTTCAATTATTTTGGACAAGTCTATAAGGGTGGTACCGCGAGACCTTCTCGTCCCTTTTGGGATGGGGAGGTTTTTTGTATATTTAGAGGTATTTCCCGTGTTCAACATGACCATCATGAGTAATTGAAGGAGGAGAAAATGCAATGAATTATAAAGATACCTTGTTGATGCCAAAGACGGAATTCCCCATGCGTGGGAATCTTCCAAATCGTGAACCAAATCAACAACAAGAGTGGGAAGAACAGAATATTTATGAAAAAGTTCAACAACGAACAGAAGGACGTCCACTATTTGTCCTTCATGATGGACCTCCGTATGCTAACGGAGACCTTCACATGGGACACGCGTTAAACAAAATTCTTAAAGATTTTGTTGTTCGTTATAAATCAATGGCTGGGTACCATGCACCTTACGTACCAGGCTGGGATACACATGGTTTACCGATTGAACAAGCGTTAGCCAAGAAAAAAGTCAATCGTAAGAAAATGACAGTAGCAGAATTCCGTGAGCGTTGTAAAGAATATGCGTTGAACCAAGTCGATAATCAACGTAGCCAATTTAAGCGTCTGGGCGTTCGTGGTGATTGGGACAATCCATACATTACATTAGATGAAAGCTATGAAGCTGCTCAAATTGAAGTATTCGGCGAGATGGCGAAGAAAGGTTATATCTATAAAGGAAAGAAGCCTGTTTATTGGTCTCCTTCATCTGAATCCGCACTTGCAGAAGCAGAAATCGAGTACCATGATAAACGTTCTCCATCTATTTATGTTGCTTTTGATGTAAAAGAAGGTAAAGGTGTTCTAGAAGGCGATGAGAAATTCATTATCTGGACAACAACACCTTGGACCATTCCGGCAAACATGGCGATCTCCTTGCACCCTGAATTAAACTACGTAACCGTTGCAGCAAACGGAGCGAAATATGTTATTGCTGAAAAGTTAATCGATGAAGTTGCAGAGGCACTAGAGTGGAATAACCCTGAAATTGTGAAAACCTATCAAGGTAGCGAGCTAGAACATGTTGTTGCTCAACATCCACTTTATGATCGTGACTCTCTTATTACTTTAGGAGAGCATGTAACAACAGATGCAGGTACTGGTTGTGTTCATACAGCACCTGGTCACGGTGAGGATGACTTCTGGGTTGG